>Ga0116169_1001161_pt1 | contig 23237 bp, 24 predicted proteins | sample AD_UKC130_MetaG_FD_89796 | JGI IMG/M metagenome (GOLD analysis project Ga0116169, IMG submission 89796) | Active sludge microbial communities of municipal wastewater-treating anaerobic digesters from Canada - AD_UKC130_MetaG | ecosystem: Engineered > Bioreactor > Anaerobic > Digestate | place...
GCCGCCTGGCAGGGCATGCGGTGCGGCGGTTGCCGCATCTATATCAATGGAGCTGACCTGCGCGAGTTGAAAGCAGAACCGGCCGACGCGGTCGTTCGCTGCCCAGAATGCAACCGGATTCTGGTGCGTTCCGAGTCCGCCGCTAGCTAATGGGTTGGGTAATTGAAGCCGATGGCGGCTCTAGGGGAAACCCAGGGCCGGCCGCCTACGGTTCAGCACTGCTGCGTGACGGCGTGCTCATCGCCGACCGAGGAGAAACCATCGGCACCGCGACCAACAACGTCGCCGAATACCGTGGTTTGATCGGGGCGTTGAAACTCGCCCAAGCCCACGCCGGGACAGAGCCGGTCGAAGTTCGGATGGACTCCAAACTGGTGATCGAACAGATGGCGGGCCGCTGGAAGATCAAACACCCGGACATGGTGCCGCTTGCGCTTGAGGCCAAGACCATCGTTCGTGAACTCGGGCCGATCACTTGGACGTGGGTGCCACGCGAGCAGAACAAACGCGCCGACGCGTTAGCCAACGCCGCTCTAGATGAGCAAAAAGCTGGCCGACCTGGGCTGGTCACAAGTTTCGCGCCCGTCCAACTCGCCGACGAGCCCCCTGAGCCACCTGCGGTGTTTACCGAACCGGCGGCCGGCCCGACTTCGGTGATCAAGAATCGGTCGCTGGGTTGGCGCGGCGCGATGGGTGGTGATCCGACCACGGTCATCATGGTTCGCCACGGCGTGACCGCATACACCCAACGCAAACTTTTCAGCGGTTCGGGCGGCGAGGATCCGCCATTGGTGGACGAAGGACTGGAGCAGGCCGATCGGGCGGGCGTTTGGCTGTCTGCAAACGGGGGAGCAGACGCGATCGTCGCGTCACCACTGCTTCGCACCCAACAAACTGCAGCCCAAATCTCTAAGGTGCTCGGCTTGCCGGTCGCCACCGACGAGGGCTTCGCCGAGACCGCCTTTGGTGACTGGGACGGCTTCAGTTTCGGCGACATCATGAAGAAGTGGCCGGCAGAACTTGAATCTTGGCTGGCCTCGACGGCCGTCGCGCCCCCCGGCGGCGAATCATTCGACGCCGTGTCGGCGCGAGTCGAAGCCGCCCGAGATCGGCTCCTGCGCGACTACGCCGGAAAACGGGTGGTGGTGGTCAGTCACGTCACGCCGATCAAACTCATGGTTAGGATCGCGCTCGATGCACAAATGAGCATCTTGCACCGGATGGAGTTAGCGCCGGCCTCGATTTCGACGGTGACTTGGTGGCCGGACGGAACGCCGAGTCTGGGCAACTTCTCCGTCTCGCCCTGACGAGGGTTTCAGGTCGTCAGACGATGACGTCTAGTCGGTTCGGCCCCGACTCTTCGACCTGCCAGTTGAGGTCACGCAGAGCTTCGGCGAAACTGGTTACGTCTTTGGCGTCGACATCGTTTGCTAGTAGTTGGCGAACGATCTGGCCCTTAGTCGCCTTATTGAAGTGACTGACGATTGAACGCTTGCCGTCTTTTTCGGTCAGCACCCGCATGGTGATGGCTCCGCCCGGTGCCTTGCCCAGCGCCACATAGGTTCCAGAGCGCAAGTCGACGGTCAATCCGCCGCCGGCGAGGTCGGCGATTGCGGCCGTCAGTACCGGCTTGTAGCGGCTCGCAACAGGCCCGAGCCGCGGCAGTTTCACGGTGCCGCTCATTCGGTAGGCGGGGATCTGGTCGTTTGGGCGCAACAGCCCAAACAGTGCAGAGGCGATCGCGAGCCGGTCATTTCCGCGCGCTTGGGCCTGACTGCTCAGCGTCGTCCAGTCCAGTTCGCCAAACAACACGCCAGTGTAGACGTCGATCGCCGCCGCGGTCGGGGCCGTCCGCAAAGAGGTGTTGTGTTCGATGTCGGCGGCCTGCTGCGGGCCTAGGCCAAGGATCTCGGCCGCCTTTTTCGTGCCGCTAAGTCGGATAAGTGCATTCAGCAACTGTTCGCGCGTCGGGTTCAGTCGCGGCGATGAAAGCGAGTTCAAGTCCAGCGGATCGCCGGTGGCCGGTCGAGTTTTACCTTCGGACGGCGGCAACAGAATCAGCACCAAGCGACCCTACGTCAGGCCAGCAGCATCCAAATGCCGAGGGCCGCGAACAAGACGGCGGCAAAAATGTGGACTGCCTTCAGCGGCAGCACTCGCAACACCTGCTTGCCGGCAACGACCGCTAAGACGAGCGATGCCAGCATGCCCAAGGTGCTGCCAATCCACACCCAGTACCACGGATATTGGGTCGCCAACGTCATGGTGGCAAACATCGTTTTGTCGCCGAGTTCGGCTAGGGCAAATGCCAAGCCGACGGTGAGCACGGCGCGGGTGTTGTGGGCCCGGACGGTCGGTTCTTCATCGTCATCACCGCGAATCATTGCCCAGAAAGTCAATGCTGAAAAGAGCAAGAAAACCAGCCCGGCAACAACTTGCAGAATGTCTTGGGGGATGTATTTGCCCAGCAAATCGCCAACGAGTGCCGAGGCTAGGTTGATGATGGCGCAGGCCGTGCCCATGCCGATCAGCACGGTACGAGCGCGGTAGCGCGTCGAAAACGCCATCGCCATGAGTTGACTTTTGTCGCCCAACTCGGCGACAAACACCAAGCCGGCGGCGATCAGTACCGCTTCCATTGAGAAAGGCTCCTCGTCCTCCCGGACGAAGAGCCTCAGTAAAACGAGTCCTCGACCGGGCTCGTCGTACACGAATCCGGTCGAAAGTCTCGTCCGCCAAATTTCTTTGGCCTGCCGTACCGGACCCGAGGGTCAGTGTGTCGATACGACCGTTGGGGACTACTCCCTTTCGATTTCCTAAGCCTAGCACTGGCAGTAGACTTGGTTCGCGAATGAGTCGGCCGGGCGGCCGCGGCGCTTCCTTCGGGGAGGTCGAGGAAAGTCCGGACTCCACAGAGCACGGTGGTGGCTAACGGCCACCCACGGCGACGTGCGGGACAGTGCCACAGAGAACAGACCGCCAGCGGCTCCCCTCGGGGAGTGCGGGTAAGGGTGAAACGGTGAGGTAAGAGCTCACCAGCGCTACGGGTGACCGTGGCGGCTAGGTAAACCCCACCGGGAGCAAGACCAAGTTGGTTCAGTTCGCTGAACCGTGCCGTAGGGTTGCTCGTCTTTAGCGGCAGGTAGGTTGCACCGAGGCGTCCAGTAATGGGCGCCCCAGATGGATGGTCGCCCCTGCTTCGGCAGGACAGAATCCGGCTTATAGGCCGACTCATTCGCACTAGCGCTCTGACCTGCGGGAACGCGGTTGCCGGGTGATTCCAGTCCGCATCCAGTCCGCAAGAAGTTCGACAGCGATCCCGAGAGCCTGGTGTGTTTCGGGTTTGCAGACGGCATCCAGGGCCGTGCCCGCTCTCTTGCCGATGGATCAATCGCATCAATAATGATACGATTGATCCATGTCTAGAGGTGAAGCGATCGCCGCGATCAGCACTGTTGCTGCCGAGCAGTGGGGCATGGTGACGGCTGGGCAAGCGCGTCGTCTGGGGGTTTCCCGGGTCGATCTGGGCCGGCTGATCGCGGATGGTTCGGTCGCTCCGGTGCTTGAGGCGTCGCGGGTCTACCGGCTGACCGGGGTGGCCGAGAACTACGATCTCGACCCGCTGCGGGCCGCCTGGCTACAGCTCGGTGGCGAGGCGTTCTGGCATGAGCGATCCAAGAACCCGGATGTGGTGGTGAGGCATCGCAGTGCCGCGCACGTGTGGGGGCTGGGTGACCTGATCCCGCGCCGCCACGAGTTCTATGCCACGACCCGGCTACGCCCGCGCCGTGAGGACATCAAGATCCGGGTGCATGCCCGCCTCGACCCCGGCTGGGAGATGCACGACGGTCTGCCGGTCACAGGCATTGCGGCGACCATCAGCGACCTGTTCACCGCAGGTGAGGACATCTCGGCGCTTCGTCAGATGATCAGCGACGCCCTTGAGCTCGGCCTGGTGACTGAGCGTTCTCTGCGGGAGGACGCGGACTTCCCTGTGGGTCTGCTGACTGACGGGCTCGTGGCGTGACCGCTGGCGAGTTCCCGTACGAGTCGCCGCAGGCTTTCCGGCGCACGCTGGCTGACCGGTTGCGTCAGATCGCTCGCACGGATGGGCGCTTCACGCTCGATGAGCTTCTGCGCCAGTTCGCTTACGACCGTGCGCTGGCGCGACTGTTCAGCTCGCAGGATGCCGACAAATGGGTGCTCAAAGGGGCCGGCGCCCTGCTGGCTCGCGTACGCGTCTCGCGCCACAGCAAGGACGTCGACATGTTCTACGACGTCATCGAGGCAGACGCCGACGAAGCGGTGGACGCGCTGCGCGAGGCGCTGAACATCGACCTGCGAGACTTCTTCGACTTCCGCATCACCCGCGTCTCGCCTCTGCAGGAGGAGGCGAAGGGGCATCGTGTTCACCTGACGGCGTCGCTCGGTCCGGCAGCATTCGCGTCCTTCCACATCGACGTGGTGGTCGGCACCTCCATGAGCGCCGCGCCAGACAGTGCGCCACCGTTGGTGCCGATCATGATCGAGGGACTGGTCAGGCCGCAATATCGGGTGTTCCCGGTGGCGGACCATCTGGCAGACAAGTTCTGCACGACCTTCGGCGCCTACACGCCAACAGGGAGCAGGGAGCCCAGCAGCCGGGTCAAGGATCTGGTCGACATCGGCATCATCGCCACCACTCAAACGGTTGATGCGGCAGCACTTCGGATCGCGGTCGTCACCAACGCAGCGCTGCGGTCAGTCGTCCTGCCCGCAGAGTTCAGCGTGCCGGACCCGGCGAGTTGGGCCTCCCGTTACCCCACGGTCGCTGCTGATGCGCCCGGTGACGTTCCTGACTACGCCGAAGCGACTCGTCTGGCTGGGCTTCTATTTCGGGCGGTGCCGGATCCGACGATGACGGGATCGTGGGATCCGGCGGAGGGGCAGTGGGCGTGACATGGTTTCCGAAGGCCGCGTCGATGGCTTCGCGGGTGCGGTCGGCCGAATCTGGCCACAGGTGGCTGTAGGTGTCGAGAGTCTCCGCAGCGGTCGCGTGGCCGAGACGAGCTTGGACCGTCTTGATCGACTCGCCATAACGGATCAGTAGCGATGCGTAATAGTGCCGCAGCAGGTGCACGCCCTGGCCGTGGGGAATGTCGGCGGCTCGGGCCGCCGGTCGCCAGACGTGTCCGAACGACTGCCGGGTGATCGGTTCACGATCGAGGGTGAACACGAGACCGGCAGGGCCGGGCGGGAATGTCACCACATGGTCGGCGCGGGCGTCGACGACGACCTGGGGGAGTGGGATGGTCCGATTGCTGGCGCGTGTCTTGGGTGGACCGAAGCGTGTCCGCGTCCAGCTGTCGGTGATGAGTTGCCGATCGACGTGGAGTTCACGACGGTCGAAGTCGATCCGGTCCACCGTCAGACCGAGCATTTCACCTTGCCTCATGCCGGTGCCGGCCGCGAGCACGATCAGCGCTTGCAGCTCCTCGGGCATCGCATTTCGTAGCGCTTCGACCTGATCGGTGCGCGGAGGAAGCACACGGACGCGCTCCACCCTGGGTAGGCGGGTGCCCTCGCAGGGGTTGGCCATGATCATCCGGTCTCGCACCGCCGACTTGAACACGCCAGACACGACGCCGTGGAGCACACCGACGGTCGAGGGCGCGAGCCCTCGACGGTCAATACTCTCGTCACCGTCTCCGAGCTTGCGGACCCACGCTTGGATCTCTCCGGGCAGGATCGAGGCCATCGGACGATCTCCGAAGTAGGGGTAGGCGTGGCGGCGCAGCATCGTTTCGACGTGCGCCATTTCAGCCCGCCTCGATCAGCTTGCTGCCCGTTCATCGACCCAGACATTCACGTCGTGCGCGCGGTAACGCAGGTGCCGTCCGATGCGGCTGCACGCTGGTCCTTGGCCGAGGTGGTGCCAGTAGTGCAAGGTCGCTACCGGGATACCGAGGAAGTACGAGACCTCATTGATCGTCCAGAGCCGGTCGGCGGGCGGATTGGCGGGGTTGTCATTCACGGTCGCCCTCCTTCCGAGCCTTCGCGGCAGGTGGCGGACCGGACGGAATGGGGTCCGATGGCGTCGCACCGGTGACGAGGTCGACGTAACTGCGCAGCCGCAACATGCTTTGCACGCAGAAGTCCCACCGCACATGGTCGGCCGGAAACTTTCCGGGCCAGATCACTTCGCTCAGGTGATCAAGAACCACGGCGCAATAGCCTGGATCGCTGACGACCACTTCGATGCACAGCTCCGGGTTGTCGAAGCAGACGCTGCGTACCTTTTCCTTACTGACGTACCAAGCCTCCGGGTCGTGCTCTGCCTTCCGCGTGGCACGGGCCAACTGGCGACGGACATCATTCCTTGCCTTACGCGACGCGTTGTCCTCCAAGACGGCGAAGCCGTCGTCGTCCTTGTGGTGCCGCTCAGTCCAAGGCGCGAGACCGTGGCGATCCTCGTAGGCCTGTTGTCGACAACTTTGCGAGCAATACTTGCGAGGCCTCCCCGTCTTCTGGCGCGGGATCGGCAGCGCGCACTGCAGGCACAGCCGTTCCCTCTGTCCCTTCGGTTCCTCGTTGGGTTGCATGCAAAATCACCTCAACCCACAAGGGCGAAAATGCCTCGCTGAAGGTCAGCCAGCTACATAAGAATTTGCTGCGACCCTTCCACCTTCACTCAGGACAACTGACACGTAGCCGCGAATCGACTGCGATACCGCGTCGCTGCTTGGTTAAGGCCCACGTCCCCGAAATCCCCCATATTCAGAGATTCGTCACACACCTCCTGCATTGACGGAACTGCTGGCTGACCTAGAAGCTTGCGCCAGCAGGCGTCACCTACTGGCGCAGCCTCTTACCAGCGCGAAGTCGAGGCTCGACGAGCCTGCAGAGGTAGACTGTGCAGAGGGCGCGAACGGCTTCGTGCGAGACCACTACGAGATCGTCCGCCTCACTTGTCCCGTACCAACAGGCAAGAGCTGCTGTCCCCGAGAGCGGCCATGGAAGTCATTACCCAGCCCGGTGAGTACGACTCTCGAGTCGACCCCGAAGTCCGACGGCATGGCTCGTTCGGGGCCGCAGCTACTTGGGTTGACCCAAGTCCAGAAGACATTCGCGGCCGGGCAACGCTCATGGATGGTCTGAGACGCATGGATCGCATTTAGGAACTGAGCCCCGCCCTCGCCACTGCCGAGGGCATCGAAGCGAGCTGAAACGAGCAATGATCAGAACCTGTAGATGGCGCTCGGCGAGGTGGCACGTGAAGTGGATGTACCTCCCGAGCAAGATCGAAGCCCATGCAAGTCCGGCTTAATAGACGCGGCACGCAACCAGAGCTTGATTGTAGGGCTTCTCCCCCGTGTCGCTCTGACCCACGACGTCAACGTCCACGTGGTTGCGCCAAGATGTATTCGTCCGATTGTCACATTTCGCACGGGCAACGGTTCTGTTCCCACTTCCGCCTCCCGCGTACACCGTCTTGGTCGGCGAGCAGGCCTTAAGCCGCCAGGAAGCGTCGGTGTAATACTCGTAGAGGCAGTTTTTGACCTTTGCGGTGTTCTTCGTGCAGGTCCCGAAGTTCTACCATCCGTGGCCTGACACGTCTCCACTGGAATAGTGCGGATTGTCGCGGCCGCTAACTGGGGTGCATGCGGCGGCAATTGCGAAATCAGTGGAACTCGGAGCCTCATCAATAGCAGGAACGCCCTCACCCATGTCGATCTTCTGGCCGGCCTCATCTAGGTAGACTTCCGCTTTCGAGGGTACGGACGGTGCCGTCCCGGGCACGGCGTTCTCATACGACACTCGATTTGAAGCGTTGGCTGTCACGGGACCCAGGAGGGCGAACCCTGCTAGGACTAGAACCAGAATCGACAACACGTTGCTGATCCTTCTCAAGGAGAACATAGTGGGCCCTTCGGTAGACTATGAGTAACATCACAATGTCCGCCATCTCTCCTCTTGGCAAGGACCATAGGGATTTGCCAAGGATCAGCGAGGGGACCGATCGTTGCTAAACAGCACAGCCCAGTGCTCAGGCGTATGTCGGCTGATCCGTGGACCAGCTTGCTGGCACTACATCAAGTAGAGGGTCGGTCAGCAGTACCTCAATGGCGTCATGCTCGGCTCCGACACCAGCCCAGTGGGGATCTACATCGCTAGCGAAGCACCAACGGTGATCCGACGGCCACACGAAGGCGGGCGGACTCATGCTAGTTAGGCCGTCAACGAGCTCTGCAGGCGGATAGACATCGGTCAAGGACCCCCTCAGTAGGAAGTATCGGCGGCTTGGGAGCTCCACAACTGGCGCATCCACCAGATGGCGTGGAAGTCGACTGCTGCCCCCCATCCGTCCCAGACGCAGAAGTAGAGGTCATCAGGAGTGCCGGTAAAACGAAGAAGGTGACCTACTGCGTGCCAGGCCAGGGTGATCTCAGATGGGTGATCCGGCGGAACGATAACGTCGGCTTCTTGCTCACCACCCTCAAGCGGATCACGGATGTACCTGAGACGAGCGTATGAAGGAAAGCCTGGCGGGCCGAAGTGGATCAATCTGTTTGGATCGAATCCAGGGCGAGTGATCCAGGCCGCTTCCAACGCGCTCCTGCCCGACCGCATTGCCATCTGCTCAGACTACAGGTTTCAACACAATGAATCCCCCGGCGTGTCCGGAGACTCTGGTGTGTCCCGGGTTTCGCGAGGTTCAGTGCCGATAGGCGCAAGCCCATCGGTTCGAGCACCATCGCTGCCTCCGCCCAGAGCGCTTCAGCATCAGCACGGTCTCCGTGGACCAGGACAACGAAGTCATCCGCGTAGCGGATCAGCTTCACCGCTATGTGGCGACGGTCCGCAACTGGTCCGCAAGAGAACCGAAAATGGTCTAAACCGCTCGCAACGCTCAGAGCGTTTGCGCAGGTCAACCCCACAACCTTCGCAGAGGGTGGTGACTGCTCAACATCAACAGGCGGATTCCGGCTTATAGGCCGACTCATTCGCCCTCGATCGCCAAACCGAGCGGTGATCGGTGCCGCGAGCGTTTAGGCTGGCAGCATGAGTTTCTACTTCTGCCTAAAGCATCATGAGGTCGAGGGTGACGCCGGCTGTAAGGCCGCCGATCGACTCGGCCCCTACGAGACGCAGGCAGACGCGGCTCGAGCGTTGGAGCGGGTGGCCGAGCGCAACGAGGCTTGGGACAACGACCCGGACTTCAACGACGACCTGTCCGAAGACGAGAGTTGAGCGCCAACTCGCCAGTTGAGTCAACAAGATCCTGGCAGTTCGCGAGCATCCTGCTGGGGCTGCCCTTGGTGGGCTGGGTTCTGCGGCTGAGCCTGACTGGCTGGGTGCCTCAAGGGGACTGGGCGGTCGGTGCAGTCAAAACTCACGACGTCTTCAGCGGGCACCTGCAATTGCTCGGCATGCCCTCGACTTCCGGCAACGAGGTGGCCGGCGCGGCGCTCCACCACTTTGGTCCGCTGGCGTTCCAGCTCGGCTGGCTGCCTTACCGAATTTCCGGGTTCGCCCCTTGGGGGATCTTGCTTGGCTCGGGGCTGCTCGTCTGGTTGCTGATGGTGGTGGGCCTGCGCGCGGCCCAGTCGGTTGCCGGCAGGAACGCCGTGATGGTTTTGACGGCCGTTTACCTAGTGATGTAGATTGTCCTTCGCGGGTTCTTGGTGACGAACTGGAACCCTTTCCCGGTAGTGGTCGCCACACCAACCTTGCTGCTGATCGGCGCCGCCATTTTGACTGGTGAACGTTGGTGGTGGGCCGCGTTTGTCGCCGTAGGCAGCGTCGCCGCGCAGGCACATCTTTTGGGTGCGCTGCTGACGGCGGCGATCGGGGTTGGCGTGCTCGTGATCGGTTTGCGACGACGACTGCTCATCTGTCCAAAACTCGGCGAAGTTGCTCTTTCCCTCGCACTGTTGATTGCCTGCTGGTGGGCACCGGCTTTGGACGTAATCACTAGACATCCCAATAATTTTGACCAAATCCGAAACTATCTTGGCGGGGAGCGGACCGCAGAGGCAGCCACAATAAGCTGGTTGTCCATCGTGATCTACCTCGCGTTGATCATGGTGCTGATCCGGTCACGCAAATTGCGCCAGTTCGGGCCGCTTGTTGACCTGGTGATCTGGTCGCTCGCGGTCTTGGTGTTGATCCTCGTGGTTTTCCCTTCCCGGCAGCTCTACCTAGTTATGGCGCTGGGGGTTCCGATATTGAGCGTTTCGATGTTGAGCCATTCCTTCTTGAAGCGGTTCTATGCGCGAACTTGGCGAAATGTTGCGCTTGCGGCGCTCGCCGCAATGGTGCTTTTCGCCCCGACCACTAGTGGCGGCGATAAAACACTTTATGCGGCATCGGCGAAGGTAATTGGGCAGGTGAACTCGGCACTGGCCGACGTTGATCGCCAAGAGTCAGTGTTCGTCGAAGGCACCGGCGTGATGGCCGCCGGCGGGGTCGGTCCGTCCGTCCAAGCCGCGCTTGTCGCCGACGGTTGGTTTGCCGCGCGAAACGAGTTCACCGCCGACCCCGATCAAGCGTTTCGTGACGAGGTTAGAGACGGGCCATACATTTTGGTGACGATTCGCAACCTCGCCGAGGACGCCACCACGCCAACTGTGCCCGAAGGTTTCGAGTTGTTAAACAGGGCGACTGTTTCGCACGGGCATTCCGGTGGCGGCGAACTTGAGATTCAAGTCTTTCGGGTGAACTGAACCGTCACTGTTCGAACGAGTGCTCGGCCCCGGGGAAGGAGCCGTCTGCCACTTCGGCGATGAACTGTTCGGTGGCGTTCAGCATGATCGAATGCAAATCGGCGTAGCGCTTCACAAACCGCGGAGCCTTGCCGGTGCGCAGGCCCATCATGTCCTGCCAAACGAGTACTTGCGCGTCACAGCCGGCGCCAGCGCCGATGCCAATAGTTGGGATGTGCAGCGTTTCGGTGATCTCTTGGGCGATTGGTGCGGGCACCATCTCCATCACGACCGAGAACGCGCCAGCATCTTGAACCGCTAAGGCGTCTTCGAGCAGTTTTGCGGCCGCGTCGCCGCGACCTTGAACGCGATAGCCGCCGAGGTTGTGTTCAGCCTGCGGGGTGAATCCGATGTGCGCCATCACCGGGATTGCGCCGTCGGTCATCAACTTGATTTGTGGTGCCATTTCGGCGCCGCCTTCAAGTTTGACTGCGTGGGCTAGGCCTTCCTTCATGAACCGCACCGCGGTGTCATAGCCCTGTTCGGGGGAGCGTTGGTAGGAACCGAACGGCAAGTCGGCCACCACGAGAGCGCGCTTCGCCGTGCGGGTCACGGCTTTGACGAGTGAAAGCATCTCGTCGACAGTGATCGGTAACGACGATTCATAGCCGTAGACGTTGTTGGCGGCCGAATCGCCGATGAACAAAACTGGGACGCCGGCTTCTTCAAAAATTTGTGCCGAGTATTGGTCATAAGTGGTGAGCATGACCCACTTTTGGCCCTGCTCCTTCCACTTCTGTAGGTGGTGGGTGCGAACTTTGGTTAGGTCCTTGGTGTGGCTGCCAGCCGATTTCGGTCCGGCGCCGTAAGGAGCAATTTCTTCCATAAGGTCAGCCTAGTGGAGACAAAGCAGAAGTCGGAGGCCTTCGCCGAAGGCTAGACTCACGACTCATGTCCGGCAACCGCAAGTTCCTCGTCACGGCCTGCGGCCTATTGACGGTGCCGTTGGTTTGGTGGCTGGCCCGACTGTCGTTCGCGTCGTGGACGCCTCAGGGGGACTTGGGGATCCAGACGGTGAAGGTTCACGACGTATTCAGCGGACATTTGCAACTCCTCGGCATGCCGGCGACGAGTTATCACGAGGTCGAAGGCCTCTTCGCCAATCACCCCGGGTCGTTGTTCCTCCAGCTGATTTCGGTCCCGTATTCGTTGACCGCTCACAATTCGGTCGGATTGCTCGTCGGCGCACTGGTGGTGATGGGGGCGCTGATCATAGCGTCGTTGCGGGCGGCAGAGCTGGTTGCCGGTCGTCGCGGAATCGCCGTCGTGGCGATCTCTTTTGCGGCCGTTGAGGTTTTTCTTGCCGGCCGGATGTTGACCGGCTGGAACCCGAACGTGACCTGGATTTCGCTGCTTGCGGCTCTCGTTTTTGGTTGGGCGGTGCTTGAAGGACGTCGCGGGTTTATCGCTTGGTTTGTGTTTGCCACTGCGCTTGCGGCCCAGTCGCATGTTGCGGGAGTTCCGGTGGCGATTGCGCTTTTCGTCGCGGTCGTGATCGGTGCTCGACGGCAACTAGCGATGGGGGCAGCCAAATGGGCTTTGGTGATGGGCATTGTGGTCGTTTGCTGGTGGGCGCCAGTCACTGATGCTTTGACTCGCGATCCGGGGAATCTTCAGTCCTTGGTCCGTTGGGTGCTTGACGGGGGCGGGCAACCGGTCGCTGGCGGCACTCGAGCAGTCGCCTACCTAATCGGGGTCGCCCTGCTGGTCCTTGTCTACGCCAGTTGGCACCGTCGAGACCAAGAGGTTTGGGGTTCGCTGTTTACGTTGGGAGCGGTTGCTGCCGGTTCAGTCGCCGCGGTCGCGGTGCTACTGCCGGCGAGGTTCGGGTATCTGACGTTCCTTTCCGGGCCACTTGCGCTGATTGCAGTTGCGCTAGTCAGAAACCTTCTCCCGGTCAAAGGTCGAGCACCAATAGTCGCCGCGGTGGCGTTCGGTGTCCTGGCTCTATTAATTCCAGTACTGCCCAGAGCCGAGTCGGCTTCAAGCGACCTCGCAGCTGAAGTAACCGAAGCGGCCATCACCTTGCTTGCCGAGAATCGCGAGGTCGCGGATCTGCCGCTCGTTGTTGATGGGGTCGGTCCGATCGCGTGGGCGAGCCTGGCATCTGCGGTGCAAGCGGCCGCCGTAGCCCACGGGGAGCCGGCCGTGCTTCGAAACGTCGTGATAGATCAGGACCAAGCCTGGCGCCGTGAATGGCTTGGTGGTGCCCGACGAGAGTTGTTGGTGCGCGAGAGCGGACCGATGGTGCAGCCGTGGGTCGCACCCGAGGGCGCGCGGGTAGTGGATGCTGTCGTTGTTCGCCCTGACGGTTCGGTTCTACGAGACTTAGGTGCGGTCCGCAATTCGCAGACCGAGGATTTCGAACTCTTGCTCCTTGAATATCGCTAAGTCGTTCGGCTGCCGATTGCCGCTGCCGTAGACTCTCGGCGGTCAGCAACATAACGAGAGGAACCTGGTGAACGCGGTAAAGCGGTTCGTAGTGAATCTGCATATGCGCGACCACCTCTTGTTTTGGATCCCGTTCGCGATCGTTTCGGTCCCGCTGTTCTACTACGCCTTTGTGATCATTTCCGGCGGCTGGATTCCACACGGTGATGAGGCCGTAATCGCGATCAAGGCGCACGACGCCTGGACCGGGCACCTGCCGCTGCTGGGGATGCGATCGACCAGTGACGTGACCAGTCCCGGCGTTTGGGCGCACCACCCCGGTCCAATGGAGTTTTGGCTAATCGGCCTGCCCTACCTGCTCACCGGTTTCAATCCGGCCGGGCTCGTCATCGGCTGCCTGCTGCTGGCCCTCGGCTTTGCTGGGACCGCGATCTGGTCCGGCTATCGGGCCGCCGATCGACTCGGTGTGGCCATCATGACTTTCACCGTGCTCGGGATTATCGCGATGTTTGGCGATTCGCTCGTTCTGCCGTGGAACCCGTGGCCCCCGGTACTTGGAGTGTTGGCGATGCTCGCCCTTGGCTGGCGCATCATGTTGGATCACCGCGGGCTCTGGCCGGTATACGTTTTCTGTGCGAGTTTCGTGGGTCAATCCCACCTGAGTTTGCTGCCAGTCGCGGTAATCGTCTCGGCCGTGTTGCTCGGGCGAACGGTTGTTCGGTGGCGTCGGTCGCGCCAGCGCGTCGTTCGCCGCCGCGAGTTGCGTTGGGCGATCGGCGTTGGCGTACTTTGCTGGTTCGGTCCGCTGATCGACTTGATTTCCTACTCGCCCAACAATGTCGGTGAGATTTTGCGGTTGTCTTCGGGCGAGGACGGAACGGCCAAGGGTAGGCGAGAAGGCTTCGTCCACTTGGTTTACATGCTTTTCCCGTGGGATCAACGATTCCGGGCGGAGCTGCGTGTTGGCCGGCTCGGCGTGCTGATGTTGATCCTCACCGCGATGATTCTGTTTGTCGCTTGGCGCAAGAAGCGCGCCCGCAGCCAGTTCGGTGACGGCCGCGATCTAATAACTCCGGCGATGATCCCGACGACCGTTGCGGTTCTGGTCATTTGGTGGGCCGGCAGCAAAACGCCAGGTGGTCTGCGAGTCATCTATCTCGACTTCGCGATCGCCGCGACGATCCTGCACACGGTTCTGGTTCTTGTCTGGGTCGCGCTGGCGGCGTTGGCTTACGCGGCCAAGCGCAAAATCCAGATTTCGACCAAGGCGGTCGCGGCAGTTGCTGGATTGGCGGCCGTCGTTGGCTTGGTGCAGATGCCCGAAGCGTATGCGCGCATCATGACTCAGCAACGCTACGACCAAGACAACAAACAAGCCCAACTCGCCGTCGATGCCGCGATGGAAGTTATGGCCAAACCTGCCCTAGCGGAGTATCCGGTCGCGGTCCGCGGTTTCGGACTGGTCTCCTGGCTAGGAGTCGCGCCGGCGATTGAGGCGGCACTTGTTGCTGACGGTCGCGAAGTCTATTTCGACAACGCTTGGGCGCACCGCGAGGACGATCATTTCCGGCGGACGGCGAACCTGCAGGGGATGCGCGTCGATGTCGTGGTTAGTGAACGATCTCCTGGCGGCGAATGGTCATTTGAATCCGACCAGAAGCCCGTCGAAGAAGTTATCGTCGACAAACTTGATGACGACGGTCAAATGCGGGTCCAGTTCTTTTTGGGGGAGTCCCAAGTGGAGAACACCAAATAATTCAGACGGTTAGTGCTTTTCGCGCCACCGGTTGGTGATTGGCACGCGACGGTCCCTGCCGAAGTTTCGCCGGCTGATCTTCGGGCCCGGCGGGTATTGGCGGCGCTTGTATTCGGCCCGATCTACAAGCAGGGCAACCCGATCGACCAGCGCCGGGTCGAAACCTTCGGCGATGACTTCGGCGGTGCCCAAGTCCCGTTCGACATAGGCGTCCAAGATCGCGTCGAGGACCTCGTACGGGGGCAGGCTGTCGCTGTCGAGCTGGCCGGGCCGCAACTCTGCCGAGGGCGGTTTGGTGATCGTGCCGGGCGGAATCGGGGGAGTTTCACCCCGCTGAACTGCGAACTCATTTCGCCAAGTGGCCAGCTGCCAAACGAGCGTCTTGGGGACGTCCTTGATCGGTGCATAACCGCCGACGGCGTCGCCGTAGATTGTTGAATAGCCGGTGGCCAGCTCTGACTTGTTGCCACACGCCAAAACTAGGTGGTTTTCTTGGTTGGACAGGCCCATCCAGATCACCGCCCGGATTCTGGCTTGGAGGTTCTCCTCAGCCAACCCTGTCAGGCTCAGGTTTGACTGGAACTGATCAAAAATCGGCGCAATCGGCACAGTTCGCAACGTCAGCCCGGTGCGGGCGGCTTGATCGGCCGCGTCGTCCTTGGAATGCTCGCTGGACCACTGGCTCGGATTGGAGACCCCGAATACGCGATCGGCGCCGAGGGCGTCGCAGGCGATCGCCGCCACGAGAGTCGAGTCGATTCCGCCGGACATGCCGAACAGCACGGAACTGAAGCCGTTCTTTCGGACGTAGTCGCGAAGCCCGACGACGAGCGCCTGCCAGCGCTCGGCCAAATCATCTAGGCGTTCGGCGATCTTGGAGGCGCGGGGCGCATAGGGCGCTAACGCCACTGAGGTGATGATTGACCGTTCGACCTGCAGCCCTTCGAAGCGAGTGTCTGGGCCGGGCATGGGCGCGGTAGCAGCGGGCAGGTCGAGGTCGACGACCAGCAGTTCGCTCTCAAACTGGTCGGCTCGCGCAACGAGGTTGCCGGTCGCATCGACCACCATCGAGTCGCCGTCGAAGACCAGCTCGTCTTGGCCGCCAACCAAGTTGACGTAGGCCAAGGTGCAGTTTGCATCGGCCGCTCGCCGCGCGCAAAGGTCGAGCCGGGTGTCGTCTTTGGCCGCCTCATATGGCGAGCCGTTCAGGACCACCAGCAGTCCGGCATCGGCGGACTTGGCCGCCTGTGACGGCCCCTCCTGCCAAATGTCTTCGCAGATGGCGATGGCCACGTCCACGCCGTGAACTTGAACGATTTGAGTCCGGTTGCCAGGTACGAAATGACGGAACTCGTCGAACACGCCATAGTTCGGCAGATGGTGCTTGTCGTATCGAGTGACGATTGCGCCGCGATGCAATACTGAAGCGGAGTTCACTGGTGCGTTCTTCGGCAAACCGAGTCGATCGGGCACGTCGGTTGCTTGATCGAGATGACCAACGATGACAACAAGTTCGCTCATACCTTCGGCCACGAGGCGGTTCGCGAACTCCTGAACGGCCCACTGTGAGCGCCGAATGAATGCCAAGCGGTAGGCAAGGTCTTCGATCGGGTAGCCAGTTACTGCCATTTCAGGGGTAATTAGTACGTGCGCGCCGGCGGCGTGTGCTTGGCGCGCACTGGCCAGCAACAGTTCGAGGTTTGCGTCGATGTCGCCGACCACGGGGTTCAGTTGGGCCAAGGCGAGGCGAAGTTGAGGCACTTGTCCAGCGTAGTCGCGTGCCAGCGACGAGACGAGCAGCAACGCCCCTAGACTGACCGCATGGGTAAGCAAGAGGATTTTGTGCTCCGGGCGTTAGAAGAACGCGATGTCCGATTCGTTCGGTTGTGGTTCACCGACGTGCTGGGGTCCCTGAAGTCGGTAGCGATCGCCCCGGCCGAACTCGAAGGCGCCTTCGAAGAAGGAATCGGTTTCGACGGTTCGGCCATCGAAGGGTTCGCGCGCGTTCACGAGGCCGACATGTTGGCCATGCCCGATGCCTCCACCTTCCAGATCTTGCCGTGGCGTGGTGAAACCCCAGCCACTGCAAGGATGTTCTGCGACATCGCGATGCCCGACGGCAGTCCCTCCTACGCGGACCCGCGATACGTGCTCAAGCGAACGCTGGCCAAGGCTGCCGACGCTGGCTTCACCTTTTATACCCACCCTGAGGTCGAGTTCTTCGTCTTCAAGGACAAGCCCGAGCCGGGCAAGCGCCCAGTGCCGGTTGATGACAGCGGCTATTTCGATCACACCGCCCAAGGTGACAGCCAAGACTTCCGCCGTGAAGTAATCACCATGCTCGAAGCGATGGGAATTTCGGTCGAGTTCAGCCATCACGAGGGCGGGCCAGGCCAGCAGGAAATCGACCTGCGTTACGCCGACGCGCTGACGATGGCCGACAACATCATGACGTTCAGAACGGTCGTTCGTGAAGTTGCCTTGAGTCAGGGCAAGTGGGCGTCGTTTATGCCTAAGCCGTTTACCGAATTCCCCGGTTCGGGTATGCACACCCACGTTTCCCTGTTTGAGGGCGACGAAAATGTGTTCCACGAAGCGGGCGCGAAGTACCAACTCTCCGAGATCGGCCGATCATTCATCGCCGGTGTTCTCGAGCACACCCCCGAAATCACTGCGGTGACGAACCAGTGGGTCAACTCCTATAAGCGACTCGCTTGGGGTGGCGAGGCCCCCAACTACGTCAGCTGGGGCCACAACAACCGCTCAGCGCTAGTGCGGGTGCCGATGTACAAGCCGAACAAGCCCGGTTCGGCACGTGTGGAGTTGCGGGCGCTGGATTCGGCGTGCAACCCCTATTTGGCCTATTCGCTGATCCTGGCGGCCGGGCTAAAAGGCATCCAAGAGAACTACGAACTCCCTCCTGAGGCAGAAGACGACGTCTGGTTGCTTAGCGAGAACGAGCGGCGAGCGATGGGCATTTCACCATTGCCGCGCAACCTCGACGAAGCGATCCGGACAATGGAAAACAGTGAACTGGTTGCCGAAACGCTCGGCGAGCACGTTTTTGATTTCTTCTTGCGAAACAAGCGCGCCGAATGGCAGGACTATCGCTCGCAGGTGACCCAGTTCGAGATCGACCGGCTTCTGCCGGTTCTCTGAGGAGATCGTGGCTCGCAACAATTACGCCGATCCGGTCGCGGCCGAAGCAAATCTGGCCCGACTGACCGAACTGCCTGCCGAGGTGCTCGACCAGATCGAGACGGTGGCAGACCCAGATACTGCGCTCCATTCACTGGTCGCGATCATGGAGTCGGCCGACCGGGTCGCACTGGCGCGGCAGTTGCTCGCCGACCGCGGTTTTCGTGATCGGCTCTTGGTGGTGCTTGGCACAAGTCGAGCGCTGGGCGAGTTTTGGGCCAGGCATCCCGAATTTGTCGGTGACCTCGCCGAAGACAACCTTCAACTTAGAACCAAGACTGAAGACGAATACCGCGCTTGGTTGGGTCAAGCCCGAGACCCGGACGAACTTCGGGTGCTTTATTACCGCGCATTGACTGAGATCGCCGCTCGTGATTTGAACGCCTACGCGACTTTTCAGCAGTCTTCTGCCGAACTCTCAGATCTGGCGGTCGCCACCCTCGGGTCTGCGCATCGGCTGGCGGCCGGTGCTGAGCCAGATGCCGACCTAGTCAGCCTCAGTGTGATCGCGATGGGCAAGACTGGCGGCCACGAACTGAACTACATCAGCGACGTTGACGTGATTTTTGTCCACGAAGCCGTTGCGGGTGCTGACGATGACAAAGCCAACAAGGCTGCCACTCGGATGGCTGCGGCAATAATCAAAGTTTGCGGCGACCACACGGCTGAGGGGACGATCTGGGAGGTCGACCCGAACTTGCGGCCCGAGGGTAAACAAGGCCCGCTGACTCGGACGCTGAACAGCCACATTGCCTACTACGACCGGTGGGCGGCTACTTGGGAATTCCAGGCGTTACTCAAGGCTCGCTACGGCGCGGGCGACGAAGAGTTAGCCGGTCGCTACCTAGCAGAACTGCAACCATTGGTTTGGAAGGCGTGCGAACGCGAAGGTTTTGTGGTCGACGTTCGGGCGATGCGCCATCGCGTGATTGAAAATATCCCCGCGGGCCAGCGTGAACGCCAACTCAAGTTAGGCAGTGGTGGGCTTCGTGATGTTGAGTTCGCCGTCCAGTTGCTGCAACTCGTCCACGGGCGGTCCGATGAGGAGATCAGGAGCCCTACTACGTTGGTGGCGCTGCGTTCGCTGACAGAGCGAGGCTATGTCGGGCGCCGCGACGGGTCGGCCTTGGAGGACGCTTACGAGTTCATGCGGGTATTGGAACACCGAATTCAACTCTTCCGGCTAAAACGAACTCACTTGGTTCCCGATTCGGCCGAAGACCTGCGTCGGATTGGTCGCAGCATGGGCTTTCGCACTAGCCCGGCCGAGAACCTTGTTCGCGACTGGCAGGCTCACCGGCGGGTGGTCAGCCGGTTGCACGAGAAAATCTTCTACCGACCACTGTTGGAAGCAGTCGCGGCTCTGCCCGAAGACCGACTCACCCTCAGTACGGCCGCGGCCGAAGAGCGGTTGGCCGCGCTTGGTTTCAACGACCCACGCGCGGCGATGGCACATATCAGCGCGTTGACCGCTGGAGTTTCGCGGCGAGCGGCAATCCAGAAGTCGCTTTTGCCGGCGATGCTGGGATGGTTTGCCGAGTCGCCGAATCCGGACTCCGCGCTACTTTCCTTTCGCCAACTGTCAGAGGATCTTGGCGATTCGCCTTGGTACCTGCGCAAGCTTCGTGATGAGGGCACCGGCGCCCAGCAACTCGCCCGGATGCTTTCGGCCAGTCAGTACGTGACGGAGTTAATTCGCCGCGCACCCGACTCGGTGGCTTTGCTGGGAGACGAAGACGCGCTAAATCCTCGCGAGTTGAACCGTCTTGATACCGAGATGGAACTGGCGGCCGCTCGTCATCGGATTCCTGACGGCGCGATCAGAGCGATCCGACGAATCAGGCGCCGCGAACTTTCGCGAATCGCCATGGCCGATGTACTGGGCCGACTAGATGTGGTCGAAGTTGGTGAAGCTCTAACTGCGATCAACACCGCCACCCTAAAGGCGACCCTGCGTACGGCCGAAGCGGCGTGGGTTGAAGGGAACGGGCGTGCGCTGCCGACCCGTAATGCGATTGTGTTGATGGGGCGGCTTGGTGGGTTTGAAGCAGGTTATGGCTCGGATGCGGACGTTATGTTCGTGTACGAACCGGCTGACGGCGCTGACCCGGCCGAGGCGAAATCCTGTTCGCTCTGGATCGCCCAGTTGCTGCGCAAGATGCTGGCCGCCCCGGGCAGTGATCCGGCCCTGGAGGTCGACGCTGATTTACGGCCGGAAGGCAAGAGCGGTCCGCTGGTGCGGTCGTTTGCGGCCTACCGTTCCTATTACGAAAAATGGGCCGACACGTGGGAAGCGCAGGCACTGTTGCGAGCCAACCCGGTCGTCGGCGACGAAGACCTTTGCCAGCGGTTCGCCGAACTTATCGACCCGATTCGCTACCCGGCTGAGGGATTGAGCGCAAACCAAATCCGCGAGATCCGCCGGATCAAAGCCAGGGTAGACAACGAGCGACTCCCGCGCGGCGCGAATCCGAACACCCACCTCAAACTCGGGCGCGGGGGCTTAGCGGACGTGGAGTGGACGATCCAGTTGCTCCAACTGGAACACGCATATCGGGTACCCGGGCTGCGAACGACCCGGACCCTAGCGGCAATTCAGGCCGCAGTTGAAGCCGACCTATTGACTCAAGCTGATGGCGATTCGCTGATCGAAGCGTGGCGAATGGTAACCAGAATCCGCAACGGTGTGGTCTTGTGGCGCGCCAAATCTGCCGAGTCCATGGTTGAAACGGCCGGCGATCGGGCCAGCCTGGCCTACCTGCTTGGCATTGGCCAGGACCAGACTGAAGAAATGGTCAACCAGTACTTGCGGGTGACGCGACGCGCGCGCCAAGTGGTCGAGCGAGTTTTCTACGAATAAGTTCTGTAACTCTATTCGGGCTACCCTGTGGTCATGGTTGCTCGAATAGTCGCAGTTGTTCTAGTCCTTGCAGTGACATTGTTCTCGCCTGCCGTAGCAGACGGTTCCACACCTGCGGACGAGCCGACTACTGAACCGACGACCGAGCCGACGACGTCTCCGACCACTGCGCCGCCGTTGACGCCGATCGTGGTCGTAGAGCGTCCGAGGGTGACCGGTACGGTACGGTTCGGCCGCACGGTCACGCGCACGGTTGGCAAATACTCTGTCGCTGGACTCACCTTGAATACGGTCTGGTTGCGCGATGGAAAGGCGATTCCGGGGGCTAGGTCGGCCAAGTACAAAATCCAGGTGGGGGACGTCGGCCACCAAATCTCGGTCAGAGTCTCGGCACGAAAGACCGGCTACCTTCCAGCGACCAGCGAGTCCAAAAGGTTAACAGCGAAGCATGTGAGAGACGTTCGCCGAACAGTCAAATACACGGTGGTCACCCGCGGATCCATCACCACGGATGTGCAGACTTTTCGACGCCAGGTTGACGAGACTCTGAACGACCCGCGTGGCTGGCGGGCCGCGGGGATCAAGTTCACTCAGGTGAAGTCAGGTGGTTCGATGACCGTTGTGTTGGCCCAAGCATCAAAGGTCCCGACGTTCTCAAGTGCCTGCTCACCTACCTGGAGTTGCCGCGTTGGAAGAAACGTGATTATCAACCAAGAACGCTGGAAGCACGCCTCGCCTGCGTGGAACGCGGCAAAGGGGTCAGATTTGCGTGGCTACCGCCATATGGTTGTCAACCACGAAACTGGGCATTGGCTCGGTTGGCACCACAAGTCATGCGGCGGCAAAGGAAAACTAGCGCCGGTAATGATGCAGCAGTCAAAGGGCTTGAAGGGTTGCAAGTTTAATTCTTGGCCGAAAGTAAAAGAACGAAACGTGCCCCGCTTCCGCTGAGGGAAATGGGGCACGTTTCGCTAGGAGTTTCAGGATTCAAGAATCGGTGCACATTCCTTGCTCGATTCGATGGCCTTCTTCAGGCCGGCGTCTGAGGCGCTCAGTTCGATGAGCGGTCCCTGATAGGTGGCCGGGTCGGCCAGATCCTCACCAAGTTCCAAAATGGCTTTTTGCAGTTGGTCTTGGCTCGACGCTTTAGCCTTCTTGAAGCGGGTAGCAATCCCGTCAAGAGTGTTGGCGGCAGTTTCGAGAGATTCCTGGGCTTTCGCGTAGCCTTGCTTGGCTTCAGCGCTTGCGCCCGGGGGCGTTCCGGCATCGGCGAGGATCTTTTGTTGCTCATCAAGTCGGCTGCCGAGCTCGTCTAGGAAACCAGAAATGGATGCGCTTACTTCAGCAGCCGAAGAACCGGCAGTGGCTGGTGGCTCAACTTCTGCCGTGGTTGCCGCGAGGTTCTTACAGAGGCTGGCGACCCACTTTTCCTGGGCGCTCGCATCAGGCTTGGAGTCGCCGCCGCCGCAGCCGCTTAGCGTCAAACCGGCAGTCAATGCCACGGTTGCCAGAGCCGCACTTACTTTTCGTGTCATTTGAATTCCTTTGATTTCACCTGAGAGTACTGAATGAAGCAGGGTCCCGCCGCGAAATGCGGCGGGACCCTGCTCGGATTTCATCCGATGATCGTCACACTGCTCACGGAGCGAGGGTGGCGGTCATTTCGTTGCCGGGGCCGGTCGCCTGCTTGGAGAGCAGGTCGTTCAGCAGGCCACAACCCTGAAGCTTCGCCACGTCGTAGGTGCCGCTAACAGCGCCGCCCTTGAGTGGGTGGAAGTTCGTGGAGGTCAACGTGATGTCAGACGGCTTCGACGTCTCGCACTTCGAACCGCCGCCGAGCTTGAGGCCGAAGGCCTTGATCGAGGGGATCGAGATGCCGACCTTCGAGGTTGCCGTCAGGTTCTTGCCAACCAACTTGCCGTTGGTCTTGCCCACCGGCGTGAACACGAGCTCAGAGGTGACCGGCAGGAAGCCGAACGCCTTGAGATCAGCCTTGGTCTTGTCCAACTTGAGGTCAGCGGTGAAGTTACCCGAAATCAAGTCGAACTTGGCGTCGATCGTGCCGTTAAGCGGGGCGGTGCCGTGACCAGCCTTGATGGTGGTCTGGCCCTTGAGCTTGAGCAGGATGTCGATGACGGTGTCGTCGGTCGGCTCAACAGTCGGCTGAGTGGTCGGCTGAGTGGTCGGGACCGTGGTGGGAACCGTGGTGGGAACCGTGGTGGGAACCGTGGTGGGAACCGTGGTGGGAACCGTGGTCGGAAACGTAGTCGGTTGAGTGGTCGGGACC
>Ga0116169_1001163_pt1 | contig 23209 bp, 25 predicted proteins | sample AD_UKC130_MetaG_FD_89796 | JGI IMG/M metagenome (GOLD analysis project Ga0116169, IMG submission 89796) | Active sludge microbial communities of municipal wastewater-treating anaerobic digesters from Canada - AD_UKC130_MetaG | ecosystem: Engineered > Bioreactor > Anaerobic > Digestate | place...
ATACTTTTAGGTCGCCGGCTTCTGTCCGATCTTACCTTCAACTTAGAACAGATGCGTATCTGTGATGTTTATTTTTCCTTTGTAAACATATACACGGACCAGCAAACAATATAACCTAAAATTCTCCTTTATCAATTTTTTCTTTTAAATTCTTAATCCAAGCACTTTCTTTTTTTAGCCACAGTTCCTTATTAGCTCTATCTTCATCAGACCAAAATGCATCAAATGCTACTTCTTCTCCCGAAGCATCAGTCAAAACAAGTGTTGAGCATGCCTTTCCATAAGCAAAAAATTTACAACGTTTTTGTTCCCCTTCTCCCGAATCGAGGCAATAAATCCCAATATTCCAGGTCCGTTTTTGCAGCATTTGGGAATATTATCGTTAGCTTCAGACTTCCCAAAGAAACAATGCCCTTCAACAACAATATGTTTCCATCCCATAAACACACCTCAAATCTCTGCATTTAAACCTTCTGACTTAAGAGTAATAGTCATGTGCATTCATTCAAACATTATATAATATTGCCATTCATTTTGCCAAATGCTTTATATTTATGATTTATTCTAGCAAATCTTATATTCTCCTTACCTTTCAACTTTTGAAAGTTTAGATTGCTATTATCAGGATCATTATTAAATAACTCGAATATTTCATATGCCTGTTTCTGAATTCCCTTAGGTAAACTTTTTAAAGATTTCCAAAAGTTATTTGTTCTTTATCTACTTAAAATTATATACCTTGACCTGCTTGCTGAAAAATTCATCAATATATTTATTCATAAACAAAATTGAAAATATAAAAAAGAGGCTATAACTCCATAACTAAGCAGATTATTGCATCTTTATTCAACCTTTCAAAAATGAAATTAATTTGATTATGAAAAGATTACTTTTGAGTTATTATATCTTGCCCAAAATTTCCATATAAGGTTTTACATCTATTTTATCAATAGATAGTTCAACAATGTATACATGATTTTATTTTATGTTGCATCATCTCATCTAATAAATCCTTCTTCCCAATGATTTTTGTCAAGTTCATATTTGTCTATATAAAAACCGCATATCAGGATAGAATTGAACAACTCCATCTTCTCCATTATCTACAAAACCCGTTAAACAGATATTATCAAGAGAATTATTGTTTAATATATTTTTAATCTTATATAACATTTTACCTAATACCTCCATATATCTTCTAAGAATCTTAAAAACCACTTCTTTATATTTGGGATACTTTGTACCAAGAAAATTTTCCTATATTTTTTATATCTGATAAAATGGTCTTTAAAATTTCTACCGGCAGTAACTTTCGTCCCACCTGCTCCATTATTAGAAGATCCGGTATTTCCATTCCTGTCTTAATTCTGGGCATTGTGTACTAAAATTCCTTGCTCTGTCACAAAATAGGTGTGCCAACCTTCTACTTCAAAATTATACACCTTTACCGTTTTGTCGAAAACTTCTATTTCTGCTTTCTCTACAGTTTTCAGCTCACTTGAATAAAGCTTTAGCATATCACCTGTTTTTAGCTCGCCATTCTCAGTCCAGCCATTACCTTTGCTCCAGAACGGATGAGTATCTATGGTGTTTATCTCTTTTTCGTTTATATGCATTGATAATCTTTCTTACTTCTCTTACGAAAACTTTAGTAATTTTCTTCAAGACTTTTTCGCCAATCTCAACGTTCTTCGAATATACAAGGTCTCCTTCCTGTATATTCTTTATCTGCCTGTAACCGTCTTCCGAAAGTACACAAGTCGCCTCAGTTAAGTATGTACTCTTTTTCATAAGTTTTTCTTCATATTCCATAGTATTGCAATTTCAGATATAGCCTAAATGCTGCATAGTCATATTATCAATCAAAAGAAAGACGGTCATCGTTAAGACAACCGCCCTGCTATTCCATTAAAATAAAATTAATCCTGTATTCTTACATCCGGTTTTGCAGGATCTAAAAGGTAAACCCCTTCTCCAATTATCCGTATTGTTAAGTCATATGTTAAAGCATTAACATCAACATGACTTGTCTCGATAACAAACTCATAAATACCATCATGCTCATTAGCGTATACATCGTATATTTGGTCATTTGGCAATAGTCCTGATTCATCCAAAAACACTTTTTTTATACCGGTAAATACGAGAACACCATTTTCAATGTCCTCATCTGTATAATAATTCCACTCCCCAGATTTGTCTCTAATACGGGATATTTGATTAACATGTAATTCAACTTTATTATTCGTACTATCAAGTAAAAATTTAGTGCAATACCTATCTCCAAAATATAATGTTTTTAAAAAATCTATTGCATTCATATTTATTCTCCTTTAATAAACTCTCATTTTTCTGTATATCTTCATTTCTCCTAGTTTTTCAGTTTAATTTGGAATTAACAGATATTAAACATATTTCTTTATTTAGACCAACTATTATTTCATCCGAATCTTTGATTTTATGTTGGTTTTTTCCAGACTCCATAGTATTGAAAGTACAGATGTAGCTCTTAATGCTGTTTGACCGTATTATCTATTTATATATTCATCCATTCTCTAAATAAATGATGATTTATTAAATCTCTGCATAAAACTTCACTAAGAGACAGAAAGCTCTCATATAGTCTCATAAAAATTGTACAAATATCTTTCTTACTCATCTCTATCTCACTTGGTTGAGGACTCCAATCATTTCTACTCTTGCATAATAACTTAACAAATTGTACACCATCAATAAATTCTATTTCTCTTTCAATTCCCTGTTCATAAAAATCCAACACAAAGTTATAATCGTTATTATTAATTTTTCTAATTATTTCAGGTAACTGCTCGATTATAACCGGTAGATCGAAGCTGCAGTCAACAGCCCAATTCTCATCCCCAAACCCTGACACTGAAAATAATATCTTTCCTGTGTTGGTAAAAATTTCACATATATCTTTTATAATCGATCTTCCGTCATCTAACTCATCATAGTAATCTTTAAAATCATATATATCTTTTTTTATAGCATCCAGGGGTACTATAGCTTTAAGTTCCATATTAAACATACTTAAGCTCTCCTCAAAAATTGGTATTTACCCAGGTTTATATACCTACTCTGCTTCTAGATTCGGATATGCAGTCTTTTTTCTTTTGAAAATGGTATAATTTTTTATTAAGGCAGTAGAATGGTGAAATGCTATTTTATATTGGTATATCATAAATCTATCAAACGTCTAAACTGCATTTTTAACCCATTTGTAAATTCGACAAATGAATCTGATTTTACTATAAACCTAAAACCTTTATCATAACCAATTACTTTACCATTAGTAAGATTTCCCATATTTATCCATATCTCTATATATATTTCTTCATCCTCCAATGTGTCATATACTATGAGGTCAAAATAACATTCAGTACTTGAGAACTCAAATCTATCAAAACTTTTCTTACATAGCTTACTGTTTGATATTTGCTCAAATTCTGCAATTAAATTTTTTATCTCATATACACTGAATGTAGCACCCATGTCAGCTATATAAGCATATTGCTCTTCTCCAACATTCAGGACAAATTCGAATGGAATCCAATTCTCATAATCTTGTCTTGAGAGCTGAACATCTAAAAAATTATTATCAATTAAGTTTACTTCTAATGAAACATTACCCTCTCTATCGCTAAGTTTAGGCATAAAACTCCCTCTCATTAAGAAGCCTGTTGTTTTTGTAATACTCAAATGCAAATTTATAAATCACAAATTTGAAACATTTCAATTTTAGATTTATTAATATCTAATTTGCTACTACTTAATGTTATAAATAAAGGATTGCCGAGTTTGTCTAATATCCTTCCTTTCAGAAATATGTAATCTTCTTCTGGATGTATCACTGCGTTACCATTATTATACATTATCTTTACCCCATTTTCATTTACTATAGCAAGTATCCCTTTCCTATAGTCAATATCAAGAAAATCTATAGAGGCATTATTAAATACATGTTTGCTTTGTTTTTTATAGTTAATAATGTTTATATTGTGATTATCATAATCCAAAATTACTGCACTTCCGTCTGAAAGCATTTTTAAAGTTTTATATTTTCTTTCCTCTTGAAACAACTTGTATAACTCAGTATATTTAGTGGCAATTTCCTCATCGCAAATTTTCTTTATTGATTTTTTACTTACACAAACGCTATAAAACTCATCATTATACGTTGTCAAAAATTTCGGTCATAATCCTATTTGGCACTGTGGATCAAATTCCTTACTCTGTCACAAAATAGGTGTACCAATCCTCTACTTCAAAATTATACACCTTTACCGGTTTGTCGAAAACTTCTATTTCAATTTTTCCTACAATTTTTAATTTATTTGAATAAAACCTTAACATATCACCTGTTTTTAAGCTGGCCGGTCTCGGTCCAGCCCTTGTTTTCTACCTAGAACGGATGAGTATCTGTGGTGTCTATCTCAAGTGTTAGTCGAGCACAACGGTGAAAAGTATTGCAAATACTATGAAATAACTGTAGATGGAAATTTTGAGGAATTTGATATTCCCGACTTGCTTAAAAAAATTATTCCTGATAAAGATAAACCTTTTATTGAGGGATGCAGAAAAATTGACCTGACGTTTTTTATTTAATCGGAATGACACCCTATTTTTTTATGTACTTGATTTTGAAAAATGAAATAGCCCAAGTGAAGAAAAATATCCTACATATCCAGTTATTGGTATATTTTCCTTCACCTCCGTCCATACTTGCACATCCTGATTTTCCTTTTAGTTTTCACTCTTATTAACCTCCTCATGTCCACTTCCAAACAGCCGTCTCCAAAAGCTTCCCCTTTCCTGTTTTTCTTTCAAATTCTTAAGCTGTTCCCTGAGGTACTCAAGTTCCCTTTCGTATTGTTCCATCCTCATATTTTGGTCACTGGCTTCAATATTCGGTTTATCCTGCACCTCTGATTTCTCATCATCTTCAAGCTGGTTATCCTTTTCAAAACCGTCAATCTTGTGAACTTCCTCATCTTCCTTATAATTCTCGACATAGGAAGAAAAATCTTCCACCAGGGAGTTTATGCCCGTCTCTAATATCATATCATCATCAGGATAATCATTGTCAGTTTCAGGCTGACTTTTCGCAGACTCCTTTTTCGAAAATATTTCAATCCCATCATGTCTTTTATAAGCGTTTTTTGTCTGCCGTCTTTTGTCTTAGTTGAACCGTATCCTGCTTTTTCAGCCAATTGAGATATACAATCCATGCAAAACTTTTTGTCCTTAAAACTTATCAGATTCTCCGTGTTGTCACAAAGAGTGCAACCGGGATTATATTTTTTCAGTACAATTGACGATTTATCCAAAAAAATTTCCAAAGGTTCATTGCTGTTAATACCAAAGGCTTGCCTTATCTCCATTGGTAATACTATTCGTCCCAAAGCATCTATTCTTCTTGTTACTCCTGTTGTTTTCATACCATCACTTTCCTCTGCCGGTTTTGATTATAATTTTTTATGCTAATGTAATATCTTTACTGTCGTTTTCAATGTATGAGTCGTGCAAGTTCTTGTTCACGTATGGTTTGACTTCTCTATTATGCATTCTCAAGAGTTCCACTTCCTTTTCCAACAAATTATTTCCCGGGTTTTGTTCCATCAGATCCAGAATATCAACAAGTTTTTTCAGATATTCTCTGATATTCACCCCGGATAATTTGTTTCCAAATCTTCTGTATGTGAGTTCCACATACTCTTTTATCGTTTCATCCCTTAAAAATGGAGTCCACTTATACAGCTGTTTATGGATAAATATTATGTTTTTCGTAAGTCTAAACAATTCCTCAGTTCCCAACCCCTTAATCTTAACTACCGGTCTTCTCAAATCCCTTAGCGATGAATCCCTTCTGTCAAAATCACTGACAATCCTTTTTTGCAAGGCTGAATAAGTTCTTATGCCCCTTTCCTCATCCTCAAACAGTTGATTTGTCCCTGCAAACACAAACATACAATTGGAAAGTTCCCCTGATGCACATAAATCAATCAGAGTTCTCAATATCTCATAAGCCGAATTTCTAATATCCCTTCTCTCTTCCACAACCAATTCCATTTCATCCACCAATACCAACAAACCAGAATAGCCGATAAGCGTTAAAAGTTTTATAAAGGTTCTCAAAAAATCCAGGGCATTTGTCCTGTCCACAGCCGATTTTACATTAAACCTTGCCTTGGCAGCAGCCGCCAGGCTTTTTTCTCCTTTAATCCATGCCGAAGAAATACTGGCCAGTTCCAGGTCATTATTTATCCTTGCCCTTATATAGCTTGTAAATGCAATTGCAAAAGCACTATTGTATTGGACTATTTCTTCAATAACCGTTTTTATTTTTTCCGCCTTTGCATCATCATCCTTCAATTTCTCAATCCATCTTCTGAACAGATCTTCAAAACTCGACTCCGAATTAAATATTCCCTTTGCAGATAAATTATGCATTATGGCATAGTATATATCATCAAGTTTATTAAATTTCATTCCCTGGTCCACTTGAATCTTTGAAACGACAAAACCTTTTTCCTTTGCCATCTCGCCTATAAACTGCAGTAAAAAGGATTTTCCAGTCCCGTATTCCCCGGTAATGAACTTAACCATTCCGTTGGATTCCTTCACATAATTCAGGCATCTGTCAAACTCCTCAATCTCCAAATCCCTTCCCACGCATAAAATATCCAAATCCTTTTTGGGACTGACTCCTATTTTAAGAGCGTTAATAACTCTCGAAGCTTGCAACTCGGTTATTTGCATTCCATCACCTCAGAGTATTTTGATGAAAATAAACTTTAGTGGAAAATCGGCCGATTGGCAGGTTACATAAAAAATCCAAAGCAGTATTTCAATTGCCACCCAACTCAACGTATACTTTATTTTCATATTTTCCGTATATATCCTTAACCCTGACGAAATCCTCTTTATTTCTGCCTGCGGTAAGCATGATATCGGTATCTTTTGCGATTTCACCAAATAATTCTGTCAGTTTTTTTCTTTGACATCGTAACCTGCAATATATATGTTTACCATTACATGGCCTAAAAACTCCTTAATTTTTATAGCACTTTTGTCAATATATAGATATTGAAGGCAATAAAGGGTGTGATTGAAAATTTGTATAAGTGTTTCTCTGTTGAGATGCGGAGGTACCGACTTTCTACGGTATTTTTTTATTATGCCCATCAAATTTGAAAGCTTGTTTTCATCTATCACTTTTTCCTTTTTGTTGTTTCTCTCTTTTTGGGTTTTTTTATTAAAGTAATCGAACTTTTCTTTGAACTCATTATTCAGTCTGTAAAAAGCTTTTTCTCCGATACCGACAATTTTGCAAATTGACTTTATTGAAAAAACCAGTCCCTTATTATCAGCTAATTTGCGATTTTTAAGGTCATCACTCAATTGAACAATGTTATATAAAACAACTCCTGCTACTCTGTATTTTGAAGAATCAAATTGATACTCCTTTTCCAACGGTTCTTCAAAGCGGGAATAGTTTTCCATAATAATATTTCTGTCTTCTAAAGACAGATATTGGGAGATCTCATTTTTATCTAAGATCTCCTCAAGTGCTTCCCTAATCGTCAAAATATACACTCCCCTTTTTTTGAACTCCAATCCCTTCATATAACAAGCCATATTTATTTTATGTTTTTCCCATTTACCTTAAAATATGCACAATCTCACTTTTCCTCATTTTCGTGGCATAGAAAAGCAAAGAACATAACAAAAAAACATGCTTACATGCTTTTTTGAATCAGTATTCATAGGATAAGTCTTCAGAAAGTTTATGACATGGTTGATAAAAATAGGTCTATAAAACTTTTTTCAAAGTCTGCATATCTAGTCAGTTGATTCTATTCCAAATCCATCGTTTATTAAAAAAGCCTGGTATGCAATGGTTACTTTATCCTAAGAAATGTCACCAGCATTGAATTGTTATGGTGTAAATTTCATATTAGACCTGGTAAATCTATTCTGAAATAATATGTCCATCTAAGATTGAATAAACTTTAGTTTCTTCATCCGTAATCACCTTTACATATTGGTCTGTTATTTCATAGTCAACAATTAAGTCACAGAAAAGGCTCCAAATAGTATTAAATTTAAAATCTAAACAAAATACTTCTGTTTCGCAAATCATCAACAGAGAATTATGAGCTTTAACAAGCCTAAATTCATAAAATAAAGAATTAAATTCTTTTCTCAATACTTTATCCGGTGAACTAATAGATATTAAACATATTTCTTTATTGAAACCAACTATTATCTCATCCGAATCTTTGATCATATATTGAGGTTTCAAGCCATGCCCTTCACAAACAACTCCAATTCTAAGCAGTTCTAAATCAGTGTTAGAGTCCATAATTGACAATAAAATATACTCTTTCCTCTGCTGAGCTTTATCTCCTAAGAGAATACTTTTACTTTGTTTTAACCTCTCTATTAATTCAGCCATACTATCAATTTCATATGATTTCAAAATTATGCTGCTCATTATTTTCCATCTCCCAAATATCTCAAGTTAATTCCATCCCAAGTAGATTGTACTTCTACAATACTATTCGGTCTTGACAGTAATGACTTTTTTAACTTTCTATGCTTTTCATGAAGGTTTCCATTAGTTGTATCCATATAGGTTCTTTAAAGATGTTCTTGTATTATACGTCCTTATGCAGTATCAAATATTCCAATTCCATTAAACTGCCTCTCCATATACATTGAACGTTCAATATTGCGTTTGCTGTCAGTCGCTTTTCAAAAAAAATGCTTTCAGGTCATATTCACCACTCTTAATCGACTCGTATACACCTTTTACTCTGTTTCCAAATCCGAAGGCTATAAGCATAAGTGCCAATCATTATCTTATTCTCTAAGCTTTTGAAACAACGCTAGATATAAAATTCTCCTTCTCGACCTTTTATACAGCAACTTTCGCCAAAAAGGGAACACTCAGTTATTTATAAACCAAATTTCTATATCCTCAAAGCTTAACTATTCAATCTATACCCAAAATCCTTTTTGCTTCTTTTCCGCTAATAGGTTCCGCTGAAGCACTTGCCAATATAGTTAGTTCGCCATTGCCTTTTATAGAATCATCTTTAGCTAAACCGATATGTATATGACTAACCGGTGCATAAGAATCCTGATAATATTTAAGGAGAAACATAGAAACTACACCAAAATCATTATTATTCAATTCCAACTTATATTTTTTATTTACAAGCTTAATTCTTGACTCTTCACCATCGCCCTTAAATGTTATAATAGCGCCAAGTGACGAATTTAAAGAGCTTACTGTAAAAGATTCACTTAGCTCTGAAGCAAGTAGTTGTAATTCCATATAAAACGGCACTACGTCTTCTGGATATATCGCAATAATCAATTCCCAAGACTCAGAGTTATATTCTTTGAATATTATATCCCCTTTAATCGTAATGTACCTTTTCATAAAAAGCCTCCAAAAATATATTTTTACCGGATAAACTGCCAATGTTTGCATAAAATTATATCAAAAAAGCCTCTCGCTTCAAATTGTATGACCTGAAAACATATCTAATTATGTTGTTTCAACATCATAATCGTAAATTTCGAGTTCTGTTTCGAAGATAGTATCAAAATCCGGTTTCAAATTTTGCATTTAATATTGCAATCTTCCGGCAATCATAAGCCAAAAACACCATCTTGAATTTTGCCAGATAAAGTATTATAATATGGGTTAAAGTAAATAACAATCCATGTTTCATGGAGGGAGAGTGCTGTATTTTGCGCTATCTGATAGTAGCAGTTATTGTAATAATAGCAGTTATGGATCTACTCGCAGGAACAGCATTGGCATAGGTTGTTGACATCAATTTTTTTATCGATACAAAATGACAAGCTTTAAGCACTATTTAGTTTTACTCTTTCAGTTTATTTTAAAGGCGATAAATAGAAAGCGATGGGAATTTGTTCTCATCGCTTTTTATTCTCCTGATATTATTAAATAATGGCATTACAAGGTTTTTATAAAAATTCAGCTTACATGGCTTCTGCAGGAAATACTTTTATCATGCCGAGTAAAAATTGTTTGTACATAGCAAAATCAATGGAATCAACCCTTGTATCACCATTAACATCTGCTGCAGTTAATCCTTTAGGAGAAGGAAATTCTTTAATAATACCCAGAAGATATGTTTTTATCAATGCATAATCTATAGCATTTCTTTGTCCGTCATCATTAACGTCACCGCATAAAACAGACTGAGCCGGCGTTGGAGTAGGTATATCCTGTGATGGTTTCGGAGTACTGATATCCAGACCGAAATCAACTATTTTAAAAGTGGCATCCTGTTTATCAATATCTGTTGAAATTTCTTCAAGTTTTAACAAATAACCATAATGCCTTATATATCTGTTAGGATAATTATATGACTGGAAAGAAACCCAGGTTGAATCTTTAAGCCCCGGTACTATCTTAAATGTGGCATCCTCTTTAAATGTTACAGTACCGTCATCCTTTGCCAGTTCAAAATCATAGTTATAGTGCCTTAAATAATATCCGGGGTAGTTTACCGCTTCGAAGGATACATAACCCGATGGATTGGCAAGTCCCGGAACAATCTTCCACATAGAATCGGCAAAGGGATTAATATCAGAATCAATTCTGGCATCAAAATTAATGTGTCTTACAAACCTGTCGGGATAATTATAGGACTGTATCCTGCTGCTTGGCTCACTCGGCCATTTGGAAACAAGGGCATTGTACTGTTCCTCAGTTATATTAATAATACTTCCATGTCTTTTCCTATTTGCACCGAGGAAATATTCTCCCGAACTAAGTACTCTAAAATTGGCTGTGGAAGTCAAATCATTTGTTACCAACGGAAGATATCCCTTATTCGAAGCATACTGGTCAACCATTAATCCCCAACGATTTTCATTGTTGAATTTATAAAGAATAGGACCTTCCACTTGAGCTTCCGTATACCCTAAGTGCGAAATATCTCCTATGTAAGTCCAATTACCCAGAATAGAATTGCTTCCTTCAAGGGTAATCTGTCCATCCCTTGATGCTCTTATGTACTTGTATTTTCCATTCACCTTCAATATCTGAGTATCAATAATACCCTGGTTACCGGGACGATCAATATACAATTTAGCCTCGGAAAACGTAATAAAGTCCTTTGTTGTGCAATAATATATACGAGCCTTTGTAACTCCATTTAACGGTGAAATAGTAGCCCAATATACTACATAATTCCCTGTTTCTTCATCATAAATTGCCTCCGGTGCCCACACACAACCGGCTGATGGGATATTCCATGCTACATTTACCAATCTTGGCGATGACCAGTTTATCAAATCGGTTGATTCCCAGATAACAATGGATTTACTCCCATTATATTGTGCTGCATTCCATCCTTTCCCACTGGCAATCCTTAAATCCGTTGCAAGTATCCAATATTTGCTGCCATCAACTGAACGTATAATTGACTGATCCCGAACACCCTTTTCTCCTACATCAGAAATCAGTACAGGTGCTGAGTTATTTAAATCCGTCCAATGCAAGCCATCTTTGCTGACTGAAAAATAAGTCTGTTCTCCGTTTGCACTCTCACCCGTAAAGTGAACAAATAAATAAGCCGTATAGGGTTCTTCCGCAAATATATAGGTATTTACTGCCAGCATTACAGCTACCAGACTGAATATTATTAATGTACCCAATACCCTTTTAAGGCTATTATACATATCCCTTCTCCCCTTTAACACATACTTATATAAATTTTCCACCTCTTACTCCCGGAGTGCACAAATCTTTTCCCGATACGATAATTTTCCTTGTTATTTCCTGTATATTAAGTATATCATAAATAAAAAATATATTGTCGTGAAATAACTAAAATTATAACTGCAAATGCGTTTATATTTCTTCCAATTAAAGCTTTCAGTCTACCTGACGGCACTCAAGTAAATCAAATACAAAAAATTTAAGACTTAAGGACATTTGATGCTTTTTTCCCTGAAATTGCTATAAAAGTTGCCATTACAGTTACAATAAACTCGGTAAAAACGAAAGAAAACCATACACCTTTCATATTCCATATCCTGCTCAATAAAAGAACCATAGGAACAATAACAATACACCCTCGTGAAATAGAAAGAATAAATGCCTCCTTTGCATGCTCTGTAGCACTAAAATACATGGTCAGAATTATATTAATACCGGCAAAGAAAAAACCACCGAAGTAGATTTTGAATCCTGTTTTTGCAATCCCGGCTATCTCCGAAATATGTTGACTGTTGAAAATCTCAATAATACTTTCAACATGACGAAACATACCTATATATGTAATCAATGCCAGCAAAAATGAAGTTAGTAAAGCATATTTTACTACCTTTTTTAATTCATTGTGATTTTTCAAACCGTGCCCTTTACTGACTAGAGGCTGTACACCTTGTGCAATTCCAGTAAAGATAGCCAGAATGACCAGTGCTATATTAGCAATAATTCCATAGGCAGCAACTCCTAAGTTACCTTCAATGCTTAAAATTGCAAGATTAAAGGTTATGAGCACAATAGCCGAAGAAACCTCGGCAATAAAAGCCGATAATCCCAGACTCAATATATCCAAAAGGGAAGATAGAATTATCCTGCTGCGGGTATATTTTAAACTGTTTCTCTCTCCCATGAAATGCCTAAACAGTATAACTATATTTATTATCGGTGCAAGACACGTTGCAAAAGCTGCTCCGAACATTCCCATTCTAAGGGGAAACATGAATATGTAATCTAAAAGGATATTGGAAAAACTCCCGGTTAACATTGCAACCATTGGCAATTTGGGATTATTGTCATTGCGCACAAAAGCCAGCATGATATTGTTCATAATAAAAAACGGAGAGAAACATAATATGGTAGTCAAATAAGTCTTTGTAAGGGGCAATGTAGATGTATCCGCACCCAATATTAATGCCAATGTTTCCGACCGTAATATGCCAACTATAATAAAAACAATCCCTGTAAAGATACCTAATTTTACACAAGTGGTAAAGGTCATATTAGCTTCATTGTCTTTACCCTGGGATTTCAATATGGTATATCTTGTAGCACCGCCTATAGCAATCATTAATCCGATACCATGGATAAAACTGTAAACAGAAATTGAAAAATTAAGTGCTGCAATACCGTTAGCCCCTAAAGCTTTAGCTATAAAAAAAGTGTCTGCCAAAATGTAACAGGATAGTCCTATCATTCCCATTACATTTAAGCTGACATACTTGATAAATTCCCTTAAAACAGACTTTTCCATATAATCCTCCCTTCACAGCAAAAAAGTGTCCTAAAAACATTCCTTGCAAGAACAGGCAGAATGTTTCAGAACACATTAAAAACTTTACCCGGTGGCAAAGCTTATGATTTTAAATAAAACAATTACCATGCTAGTACAGTCTATGAAAAGTGTCAATAATAACTTCCGTTAATGTTGCTCCATTCATATATTCTTGCCCCAGTAAATTATTTTTTACAGTTCTATTTCGGCTGCAATAATGTTTTAATACAAAAAAATTAAAACCTGTCGCATTAACTGCAAACAGGTTCTTTGGCGGAGGCGGTGAGATTCGAACTCACGTGCCGCTTGCGCGACAACCTGATTTCGAGTCAGGCTCGTTATGACCACTTCGATACGCCTCCATGTATAAAATTTAATTGTTTTTTCTCTGCCTAAGTTCCTTAAAAAAATCCTTTAAAATATTTGAACACTCTTCCATAAGCAATCCATAGGAAACTTCAACCCTATGATTAAACTTCTTTTCACTTAAAAGATCAACTACAGAGCCAACAGCACCGGCTTTCGGATCAAGAGCACCAATAAAGAGTCTCCCGATTCTCGCTTGAATAATTGCCCCGGCACACATTGCACAAGGTTCCAGAGTAACATACATATCACAGTCATTAAGTCGCCAAGTGCCAAGTTTCTTACACGCTTTCCTTATAGCCGATATCTCTGCATGAAGGGTAGGATCCTTCTTTAACTCTTTTTCATTATGAGCCCTTGCTACAATAATACCGTCTTTTACGATAACTGCTCCAACGGGAGTCTCATCCTTATTATAAGCCTTTTTAGCTTCCTTTAAAGCTTCTCTCATAAAAAGGTAACCTTGTTCCAATTAACGCTCTCCTACAAAGCTATATTGCTAATAAATTATAACTAAAAATAATACCGTTGTCAAACCCATTATTCACAAATCGTTTAGCAAATATTTTCAAGGGATATCTTCCATAGTCTTAAAAGTAAAAAATCGCTCGAATTATTAATTCAAGCGACCACAATCTGGTGCGCCCAAGAGGATTCGAACCTCCGACCTGCGGTTTAGGAAACCGACGCTCTATCCTGCTGAGCTACGGGCGCATACATTTCAACGGAATTATATTATAGACTATCTTTGCTGCTTTGTCAATCCTTCATATTCGTTATTATTTTCCACTTACCTATTCTTCCACTGAATAGCAATAATTCTCGCAGCAATGCTCATTGCTGTCTTTACAACAATATTTCCGACCTGTAATTTTACAATAGTAGCCGCAATACTCAACAGTATCGATAAATACCAGGTTATCGCAAAAATAGCAACTTTCCAACACATCCATTTTATTTACTACCCTCCATTGGGTTAATTACATTCAACCTCATTGTTGAACAAGATTTATGTATACTAACATATATATTAATAAAATAATACATTTTTCATTACCATACAATATATTTATTAAAATTTATGTAAATAGACCGTAAAAAGAGCAGTATGTACACCTTAATACTTTACTCCTGCAAGACAAAAACTCTAAAAATACAATTGCATTTTAATATTTACCTGATAAAAAGCATATGAAAAGGCGTAGCCTGTGTTAATTAAGCTACGCCTCTATATTAAAACTAACAATTAATATGCCACACCTTGAGCGTACATAGCGTCAGCAACTTTTAAGAATCCGGCTATGTTTGCACCAAGAACGAGGTTGTTTTCCTCACCGTATTCTTTTGCAGCGCTGCTTGCACTCTTATATATATTAATCATAATATTTTTAAGTTTTGCATCTACTTCTTCAAAGCTCCATGAATATCTCATGCTGTTCTGTGACATTTCAAGACCGGAAGTTGCAACTCCACCTGCATTTGCAGCCTTAGCAGGTCCAAATACCACACCGTTCTTTAAGAATATTTCTATAGCTTCAGGAGTTGATGGCATATTCGCACCTTCTCCTACTGCAAAACATCCGTTAGCAACAAGAGCTTTTGCACCTTCTGCATCCAGCTCGTTTTGTGTAGCACAAGGAAGGGCAATATCACACTTAATAGTCCAGATACCTGAGCAGCCTTCTGTATATTTTGCATTAGGATGGTACTTCACATATTCACTGATTCTCTTTCTTTCAACTTCCTTGATCTGTTTTACAGTATCAAGCTTGATTCCATCGGGATCATAGATATATCCGTTGGAATCGCTTAATGCAACTACTTTTGCACCCAACTGCTGAGCTTTCTCAGTAGCATAGATGGCAACATTTCCCGAACCGGAAATAACCACTGTCGAACCTTTGAAGGATTTACCTTTGATATGTGTCATAGCTTCTTCCATAAAGTAGCAAAGACCATAACCGGTAGCTTCTTTTCTTACAAGACTTCCGCCCCAGTTCAATCCTTTACCGGTCAACACGCCAGTGAAATTGTTCTTTATTTTCTTATACATTCCAAACATATATCCTATTTCACGAGCACCAACACCGATATCTCCTGCAGGTACGTCGGTGTCTTCGCCTATATGTCTAGCCAATTCAAACATAAAGCTTTGGCAGAATCTCATAATCTCTCCGTCGGATTTTCCTTTTGGATCGAAGTCGCTTCCGCCTTTACCGCCACCCATAGGCAATCCTGTCAATGAATTTTTAAATATCTGCTCAAAACCTAAGAACTTAATTATACCTAAATTTACTGAAGGATGGAATCTTATTCCGCCTTTATAAGGTCCGATAGCACTGTTGAACTGTACTCTGAAACCTCTATTTACCTGAACTACACCATTGTCATCAACCCATGGTACTCTGAAAATAATTTGTCTTTCAGGCTCAACAATTCTCTCAAATACTCCGGCCTTAACCCATTCAGGATGCTTTTCAGCAACAGGCTCCAATGATTCGAGCACTTCCCTGACCGCTTGATGAAATTCCGGTTCATTGGGATTTCTTTTTATAACTCTTTCCATGACATCAGCTAATATTTTCATTAAAAACCCTCCTAAAAAATAATGTATATATGGGCAATTGCTTTTTAGGCAAATTACTTTTAATATTGTCTGCAATTGTATTAAAAAAATATAATTAAAAGCCAACAAAACATAAAATTTGCATAAAACAAATTTCGCAGCAAAATACTCACAATATATGTATCAAATTCAGGCAAATATTCTACACAAGTCATTTCAATAATTTCTTGTGATAAAAAATAATTTCTATTTTTTTAATAATATACGCCATTGTATATGGTATACGGCATACCACATTGTATACCCCAAAATAAAAAATCTGGGGATTTATTTCCGGGATTTGCAAAGCAAATGTCCCATTTAGAAAGAAGTTTATTGAAGATTATTTAGAATATTTTATGATATTAAATTCAAACCAATGAAATTATATCAAAATAACTTTCAAATTGCAAGAGACAATTCAAAATAATTCGAATTTGTTCTCAATTAGAATATTTTATTTTACATTCGCAAAATTTATAACTCAATATTTTCATAGCTCTATCGGACTTTTTTTATTTTTTTACATTTATTGCTGTAATGTATTTATGCAAGGAGATACAAATGATACTTTCATTTTATACTTGTTTTTAAATATAATTAATAAAACAAGCCATTAACTGACTCAATGGGTTGAAAACTATACTGGTATTGACAATGTACGAAGCAGTTTTCACATAGATTTTGTTAAAAGTTCCTCCGGATCAGTTTTCTGAATTCTCTTTAACTTTTACTGTTGCTTTTAACGTACCCCACATCTCGTCTGTCAAAAGACCAAGTCTCCATAGGGCAATCCCCTCAAGTCTGTACCTTTTGGCAATTCCTACTTTTGAAACCAGGCTATCCGGATTTTCATTGGGTACTGAAATACCAAGTACAAGTTTTTCTTTCGGTACATATTTTAAAGACTGCTCAACAGCTTGAATAACAAGATCACTTGGTTCAGGCTTTGTGCCATAGTCATAAGCCATAATTATGATCCTGTCGGCGTATTCTGCCAAAGCTTTATAATCATAGCCTTTATAAACACTATTAGGGGCATGCAGGGTAAGCGTAAGTTTAAGGCCTAAATTATGTGCCTGTTCAGCCAAAAGCTGAACAAACCTGTTAAACGCACTTTGAGTTGCCAATAATTGCTCACCTACATCCTTAAAGCCCAAACCTTCAAAATCCAGGTTTATGCCATGATACATTGAAGCTTCCTCAATTATATTGCTGACTGCTGTTAATATGGCAGTGTCATTGTTCAGCAGTGATGTCAAAGTGCCGTCTCCGTCAGTGGCGTGTATCGTCATCTCCGTTGCCATTTGGTACTTACTTGCTGCTTTCAACACGTCCTCCCAACCATCCGGTCTTTGCCATCCTGTCCTGCTTTCCGTCAGCAATTTACCGTCTTTATCAATACTGTACCAGCCCAATGAAAGTTGATTCACTACATCTGTATTGCCAACGGTTGTTTCGGGATAGGGAATTCCAAAAAGGTCAGTCCAACTGCTTGTCCTGCTGTCCCCAAGTGCATAAAAACCTGTTACAGACATCTCTTTTGGAGGAGAAAAAATTTTTGCCGTTCTGTTTACGCCGTCCCAATCTACTTTGCAATTGTATGCTTCGCTAAAAAACCTTAGAGGAATTAATGTTCTCCCGCTTGAGATAATCGGAGAAACATCCAGAGAAACAGGAGTATTATTGCAATAGGCAGTTTTATTTCCGATTTGTAATCTGACTTTTATTTTTCCATCTGTAGCATTAACTGTCTGCGTATCTCCATCCCAGTCTACTTGTACCCCCAATGCCTCTGCAATAGCCCGGAAGGGCACAAGAATCCTGCCGTTCTGAATTGTAGGTTCAGTATCAAAAACGGCAGGCAGATCGTCAATAAAAACTGCTATTGCTTTATTCTCTTGTGCCAATGCCATAGGTGAAAAGCAAGTAATCATAATATGTACCAATATTAAAAAAAATAGACTTCTCTTCATATGTACCTCCCAGATATTTTTTTAATTGTTTTTTCGGCAAATCGGATTTTCTTTTGAAAATCAAATATATTCCGCAACAGTAATTTACAAATATCCTTCAAAGCATTAATAAAAATATATAATATCGACAAAAAAATATCCATAGGATATGGATTCCATATATAATTTTATTGTAATTTTTTTTAATCGAAAGCAGTTTATTAATTTTGCCTAAATACTAAAAATGGTTTATATTACTTAAATTTCATACTAAATATAACATTTATAAAATAATACTTAAATAAATTCAAAATTAATGATACAATGAAATGAACAGATATTGTGTCTTCCCTTAAGGAGGTTTTAAAAATGTTCAGAATAGTCAGGAAGCAAATCTTGAACCCTTCGGTTACATTAATGGAAGTTGAAGCCCCATTAATAGCCAGAAAAGCAGAGCCAGGTCAGTTCATAATTTTAAGGGTAAACGACGAAGGAGAACGCATACCTTTAACTATAGCAGATTATGACAGAGAAAAGGGCACTGTTACAATAATCTTTCAGATAGTCGGTAAAACTACTGAAATTTTGGGTAATTTAGAAGAAGGAGATGCCATACTGGACTTTGTCGGACCTCTAGGCGTTCCATCACACCTTGAAGGTGTAAAAAAAGCTGCCGTTATTGGCGGCGGATTAGGTACGGCAATTGCATTTCCGCAAGCCAAAAAGCTTCATAGTCTAGGTGCTGAAGTTGATGCAATTGCAGGATTCAGAAATAAAGAACTTATTATTTTGGAAGAGGAATTAAAGTCTGTAAGCAACAGAGTTTTTATAACCACCGATGACGGTTCGAACGGAAACAAGGGATTTGTAACTGATGTATTGAAAAAACTTTTGGAAGAAGGAAATAAATACGATTTGGTAATTGCTATAGGCCCTCTTGTTATGATGAAGGCTGTAAGCAATCTTACTAAACAATACAATATAAAGACGATAGTAAGCATGAACCCCATAATGATAGATGGAACAGGCATGTGTGGAGGATGCCGTGTAACAGTTGGCGGCAAAATCAAATTTGCATGCGTAGACGGCCCCGATTTTGACGGTCATGAAGTTGATTTCGATGAAGCCATGAGAAGACAGCTCATGTACAGGAAAGAAGAGCAAGTATCTTTAGATGCTCATAAATGCAGATTGAGAGGTGTCGATAATGCCTAATATGTCACCGAAAAAAGTACCTATGCCGGAACAGGACCCTAATGTGAGGAACAAAAATTTCCTTGAAGTGGCACTGGGGTATACGGAAGAGATGGCAAAGGAAGAGGCTCAAAGATGTCTTCAATGCAAACACAGACCCTGTGTGGAAGGATGTCCGGTAAATGTCCAGATACCCGATTTTATAAAACTTGTGGCCGAAGGCAGGTTTGAAGAAGCCTATGAAAAAATCACGGAAACCAATAGCCTTCCCGCCATTTGCGGCAGGGTCTGCCCTCAGGAGACCCAGTGCGAAAAATTATGCGTACGGGGAAAAAAGGGCGAACCGGTCGGCATTGGCAGACTCGAAAGATTTGCTGCCGATTGGTATATGGCAAACGCAAAGCCCAAAGAAGTAAAAATTGAAAAATTGAACAAAAAAGTTGCCGTGATAGGTTCCGGTCCTGCAGGAATCACGTGTGCAGGAGACCTTGCCAAAATGGGCTATGATGTAACCATTTTTGAAGCTTTCCACACCCCGGGAGGTGTCCTGATGTATGGAATTCCGGAATTCAGGCTGCCTAAAGAACTGGTACAAAAAGAAATTGACTTGGTCAAAAGACTTGGAGTTGAAATTAAAACCAACATGGTTATTGGAAAGGTATTTACCTTAGATGAACTATTTAATGAAGGTTATAAAGCAATATTCATTGCTTCCGGTGCAGGCCTCCCCAGTTTTTTGGGTATAGAGGGCGAAAATCTAAATGGAGTATATTCAGCCAATGAATTCCTGACAAGGATAAACCTTATGAAAGCTTATAAATTCCCCGATAACGATACACCGGTCAAAGTAGGCAAAACAGTTGCTGTTGTTGGCGGCGGCAATGTTGCCATGGATGCTGCCCGAAGTGCAAAAAGACTTGGCGCGGATAACGTATATGTCATATACAGACGTTCCGAAGAAGAAATGCCTGCCCGATTGGAAGAAATTCATCACGCCAAGGAAGAAGGTATTATTTTCAAGCTTCTTACCAACCCAGTAAGAATTATCGGTACCGAGGATGGATGGGTTAAAGGCATGGAATGTATTGAAATGGAACTGGGTGAGCCAGACGCCTCCGGCAGAAAAAAACCGGTACCCAAACCGAATTCTGAGCATGTTATCGATGTTGACACGGTTATAATTGCCATAGGCCAGACCCCAAATCCTTTAATAACGTCAACAACTCCGGGACTTACTACTCAAAAATGGGGCGGAATAATTGTAAACGAAGAAACTTTGGCAACCAGTAAACCGGGTGTTTTTGCCGGCGGAGATGCCGTAACCGGTGCTGCTACCGTTATCCTTGCTATGGGTGCAGGTAAAAAAGCAGCAAAAGCAATAGATCAATATATTCAGTCAAAAAATTGATATATTGAAACAGATTATCTGTAAAAGCGGCCCAACGTAATATTAACTTTTTGATGAAATCTTTCGATAAAAAATGTATAGATTTAATTTTTATTACTATCTATACATGCGAGGGATGTTCATGCTTATAAATATGCATACATATAAATCTTTAAAATTATTCCTGATAATACCAGCAGTAATTATTATATCAATTGCTGCTGGTATATCAGTAAAAGCCGCTTTTACACTCAATATTAGTACTTCCGTTGCCAATTCCGATACACAGATAAACTTAAATTGGACCTCTGTTGCCGATTCGGTCTACTACAAAGTTGCCAGGGACAATACTGTAATAAAAATAATAAACGTCAATAACGAAAGAAATTTCTTAAGCTATTCCGATAACGAACTATTGCCTGAAACTACATATAATTATACTATTACCGCAGTAAACTCAGAAGGCAAGGTTATTCAAACAGCCAGTAAAACCGCTACAACAACACAAATGAAGGCGCCATCCATTGTCTCATATTATGTGGATTTAAATAAAAAATCTGTAACCATTAATTGGGTTAACAATTCCAAGGCTGTTCGCGAAACTTCGGTAATAAAGCTTAATGATGATGTAATAGCCAAATTACCTGATGACGGAACATCCATTACTTTTATAGATCCGTCCCTTGAAGCCAATAAAGCAGTAAAATATACCCTAATCTCCAGTGATGGCAAAGGTCACAATTCTCCTCATTCTTCCGTAATAACCGTTATACCTGTAGGATTGCCTACTATTACCGCTGCATTGTACAATAACCAAATTAAAATTTCCTGGGGTCCAAATGCCGATATTGACAAATTCGTATTGGAACGCTCGGAATACTTAGAAAATTCATGGGGACCGTGGACAACCATTGTCAGTAATATCAAAAAAAACAGCACCTATGATATCGACACCTCTGCCGGTAACGGTACATACAGATACCGTTTGAGTATAAATACTGAAACCTTTAGAGGTTACAGCAATATATCAAATCCTGTAACCAGAATTCTTTCTCCTAAAAATTTACACTGCGTACCCGTCAGCGCCCGCAGAATTGACTTAAGCTGGACAAACCCTCAAGGATGGGACTATAAATTAAAAATTGAAAGAAGAAAATCTTCAAGTAAAGACTATACTGTTCTATCAGTGCTTGACAGCAATATATCATCGTATTCCGACACTGACAACATTGAACCTAATCAAGGATATTATTATAGGATTACGGCATTTAATGAAGACGGCATTTCAGCTTCGAGTTCCGAATACTACATTTATACCGGACCTCCCACTGCTGCCCATTCTTTAAGCGCAGAGATAGTATCTTATTCAAAAGTGATACTTAACTGGAACGATAACTCGGACAACGAACTTGGCTTCATAATAGAAAGAAAGTCCGGTTCTGAAGATTTTACAAAAATAGCTGAGGTACCGGCAAATGTTACTACTTACACCGACGGGACACTTTCTGCTGATAAAACCTATACTTACAGAGTCATACCCTATAACCCGTACGGCAATGCCAAATCCTATACCAAAGAGCTTTCTCTTTCCACATCTTTGTTGAAAGATTCTCCTGCTTCATTGACAGCTACAGCACTTTCCACAAACGAAATCGAACTTACTTGGTCTTACGAAGATTTAGGAAACTATGCCACTGCTATAGAAAGAAAAAGCGGTTCAAACGGAAGTTGGGAAATTGTAGCCTTTGTGCCGGTAGGTTTTACAAGTTACAACGATACAGCTCTTACTGACAATAACCAATACTATTACAGAGTTAAGGCTATTCTCAAAGAAGATGTATATTCAAAACCCTATCCAAACAACGATATAGGTATCGCGGCTCATACCAAGCTAAAAGCTCCTCAAAATCTCAAAGCGTCATGGAGCTCATCCGATACAATAAGATTGACCTGGCTTGACAAATCCTACGGTGCCGAGTACTTTGTTATTGAGCGAAAAATCGGTGACAGTTCCTTTGTTGTTATAGATACTATTTCAGCTGATGAAGGAAATACCTGGTATGACCATTTGTTAAAACCCGGCTCAAGTTATACCTACAGATTAAAATCGATAAAAGGAGACCATTCTTCCGATTACTCGGATGAAGTCACTGTTGAAGGATATGCAATTCCCGCTCCCTCAAACTTAAAAGCCGTCATCCTTTCCGAATCAAAGATAAAGCTTACATGGGAAGATAACTCAAATAACGAAACCAATTTTATAATTGAGCAAAAAACCGGTTCAAGCACTGCATGGAAGCAAATCGGCAGTGTCAAGTCAAATATAACAAGCTTTACAGTGGATAAACTCAAACCGGATGTTAAATAT
>Ga0116169_1001164_pt1 | contig 23209 bp, 20 predicted proteins | sample AD_UKC130_MetaG_FD_89796 | JGI IMG/M metagenome (GOLD analysis project Ga0116169, IMG submission 89796) | Active sludge microbial communities of municipal wastewater-treating anaerobic digesters from Canada - AD_UKC130_MetaG | ecosystem: Engineered > Bioreactor > Anaerobic > Digestate | place...
ACTGATAATCGGCCATTTGATCCTAACTATAAGTGGACAGCCGGTTCTACTAATTAGTGTGGAATTACTATGTGGTTGTCAAAGTGCACAATAACTATTGACTATTCATAGCACGTCTTACTGCATCCAACAGGTTTCGGTCAAGTCTGTAAATAGTGCCCTGTGTTATGGAGGGAACTATTTACCTTATTATAGCTTGATCTCGATATCCACACCTGCTGGCAAATCCAGTCGCATGAGAGCGTCTACTGTTTTAGCATTTGGTTCTAAGATATCGATGAGTCTTTTATGTGTTCTCATCTCAAATTGCTCGCGTGAATCTTTATGGACATGAACAGAGCGAAGAATTGTATAGATGTTTTTCTCAGTTGGCAGAGGAATAGGCCCAGAAACCTTGGCACCAGTTGTCTCTGCTGTCTCCACGATCTTGCGTGCTGATTGATCCAAAACAACATGATCAAACGCCTTGAGGCGAATTCTTATCTTCTGTTTCACTGTGTTCCCTCCTTTTATGACTATTGTCAAGGTCCCAAAAAAACGGTAGCGACAAAGGTAAGACTTAGTCGCTACCTCGTGAAGGAACTATTACTTAAGAATCTTACTTACAACACCGGCGCCAACGGTGTGTCCGCCTTCGCGAATAGCGAGACGCAGGTTTTCCTCCATAGCGATAGGTGCAAGTAGCTCTACAGTCATAGTAATATTGTCACCAGGCATAACCATTTCTACACCTTCAGGAAGGGTGATGGTACCTGTAACGTCAGTTGTTCTGAAATAGAACTGAGGACGGTAACCGGAGAAGAATGGCTTGTGACGTCCACCTTCATCCTTCTTCAGAACGTAGACTTGAGCTTCAAACTTGGTGTGTGGGTTGATGGAGCCGGGCTTTGCCAATACCTGGCCGCGCTCAACGTCTTTACGCTCGATACCGCGGAGAAGGATACCTACGTTGTCACCAGCTTCAGCAACATCAAGGATCTTACGGAACATTTCAACACCCGTAACGACAGTAGCTCTGGTCTCTCTCAGACCAACGATTTCTACCTGTTCGCCAACTTTGATTGTTCCGCGCTCTACACGACCGGTAGCAACGGTACCGCGACCTGTAATTGTGAATACGTCTTCAACAGGCATAAGGAATGGCTTGTCGATAGCGCGCTCTGGCTGTGGAATGTATTCGTCTACGATGTCCATGAGCTTACCGATAGCCTGGCTCCACTGATCGTTCGGGTCGTCGCTTTCAAGTGCTTTGAGAGCTGAACCAACAACGAATGGTGTGTCGTCGCCAGGGAACTCGTACTGGTTGAGCAGATCGCGAACTTCCATCTCAACGAGTTCGATGAGTTCAGGATCGTCTACCATGTCAGCCTTGTTGAGGAAGACAACGATAGCTGGAACGCCAACCTGACGAGCGAGCAGGATGTGCTCTCTGGTCTGTGGCATTGGACCATCGGCTGCAGAAACAACCAGAATGGCACCGTCCATCTGAGCTGCACCAGTGATCATGTTTTTAACGTAGTCAGCGTGACCCGGGCAGTCTACGTGAGCGTAGTGTCTATTGTCGGTTTCGTACTCAACGTGCGAAGTATTGATAGTAATACCGCGTTCTTTCTCTTCTGGAGCGTTGTCAATATCGTCGTACTTTCTTACCTGTGCATAACCCTTTTGACCAAGATACTTGGTAATAGCAGCAGTTAAGGTTGTCTTACCATGGTCAACGTGACCAATGGTACCAATGTTAACGTGAGGTTTTGTACGTTCAAAATGTGCTTTACCCATTTTTTTAGCCTCCTTGCTTTGTGGGTGTTAACCCTTGTTTATTATTGTCTCAGCTATGCTAGCCGGAACTGGCTCAAAGTGAGAAAACTGCATTACGTAAGTAGCACGTCCCTGAGTCAGAGAACGGAGCTGATTGACATAACCGAACATCTCGGCCAGAGGCACGTAGCTGTGAACTTCCTGTCCTCCCGGTCTAGGTTCCATTCCTTCGATTCTTCCTCTACGGCTATTCAGATCACCAATTACATCGCCGAGGAAGTCATCGGGAGTGGTAACGTCAACCTTCATTACAGGTTCGAGAAGCACAGGGTTCGCTTTAGCAACTCCCTCTTTGAAGCCCATAGAGCCGGCTATCTTAAATGCCATCTCACTTGAGTCAACTTCGTGGTACGAGCCATCCACCAGTGATACTATGACGTCTACTACAGGGAATCCTGCTAAAACGCCTGATAACATGGCCTCTTTGATGCCTTCCTCTACAGGTCCAATGTACTCCTTAGGAACTACGCCACCAACGATCTTGTTCTCAAAGACAAAACCTTTGCCAGGTTCGTTTGGTCTGAGTTCCAGTACCACATGACCGTACTGACCGCGTCCACCAGACTGTCTAATGAACTTGCCTTCGGCGCGCGCAGCCTTGGTGATGGTTTCTTTGTAGGCTACTTGAGGAGTACCCACATTGGCCCCAACTCTAAACTCGCGTAACAGTCTATCAACAATGATCTCCAGGTGCAGTTCGCCCATACCTGCGATAATTGTCTGACCGGTTTCTTCGTTAGTTGACACGTGGAAGGTTGGATCTTCTTCAGCCAGACGCTGAAGAGCTTGAGACAGTTTATCCTGGTCGTTTTTGGTCTTTGGTTCGATGGCAATGTCAATAACCGGATCAGGGAAGGTCATCGACTCGAGAATGACAACTCTGTTTTCGTCACAGAGGGTATCGCCTGTGGTTGTATTTTTCAAACCCACACCGGCCACAATGTCGCCAGCATGAACTTTGGCAACTTCTTGCCTGTGGTTAGCATGCATATAAACCAAACGGCTGACACGCTCTTTGCGTCCTCTCGTGGAGTTGTATACGTAGGAACCGGCCTCAAGAGAACCTGAGTACACTCTGAAGTAGCAGAGCTTGCCGATAAACGGATCGCTCATGATCTTGAAGGCCAATGCTGCAAATGGTTCGTCTTCGGATGATCTGATGGTTACTTCTTCTCCAGCTTCGTTTTTGCCAACAATGTCAGGAACATCAATTGGCGACGGGAGATAATCGATAATTGCATCGAGTAGCTTCTGTACACCCTTGTTCTTGAAAGCAGAGCCGCACAAGACAGGTACGATTTCATTTCTGCAGCAGGCAGCACGAAGAGCAGCTTTAAGTTCCTCTGCGGTAAACTCTTCGCCGTCGAGGTAGCGCATCATCAGTTCTTCATTGGTTTCAACGATTGCTTCGATCAGTTCTTGGCGTTTTTCTGCAACAAGGTCGGCCACTTCCTCAGGAATGGGCTCGGCGTCGAGTTTGGTTCCCAGGTCATCTTCATAGATGATAGCCTGGTTGGTGATCAGATCCACCATACCGACAAACGAATCTTCGCTGCCGATGGGTATCTGAATTGGCACTGCATTTGCTGCCAGCCTATCGTGCATCATCTTCACAACTCTGAAGAAGTCTGCACCGGTTCTATCCATTTTGTTAATGAACGCTATACGAGGAACGTGATAGCGATCTGCCTGTCTCCACACGGTTTCGGACTGCGGTTCAACGCCTCCTACCGCACAGAACACGGCAACTGCTCCGTCGAGTACGCGGAGCGATCTTTCTACCTCAACTGTAAAGTCAACGTGTCCGGGTGTATCAATAATGTTGATGCGATGACCCAACCAATTACAAGTTGTAGCGGCAGAAGTGATGGTAATTCCTCTTTCCTGCTCCTGCACCATCCAGTCCATAGTGGCGGCACCCTCATGGGTTTCCCCCATTTTATGGACTCTGCCTGTATAAAACAGGATTCTTTCTGTTGTGGTTGTCTTTCCGGCATCAATATGGGCCATAATCCCAATATTACGTGTTTTTTCGAGTGGGAACTCTCTTGGCACCCACTTTCCCTCCTTACTACTGAGTCTCACCAAAGCTAGGCCAAGTCTTGTACTTCTGACGGTTGACTGAATAAGGGTGCGACTTATGTCCCTAGACCGACCGAGCTCATAGAAAAGCAAATCTAGTATGCGTACAATCCGTAGTTATTAGCTACGCATTTGGTCGGGAGACCGCCAGTGGTAAGTGCAGGTTTCGGTCTGCAAAAACCAATTAGTCAGTAGATGGCTACCAACGGTAGTGAGCAAACGCTCTGTTGGCTTCGGCCATGCGATGAGTGTCTTCTTTTTTTCTAACAGAACCACCGGTGTTATCTGCCGCTTCAAGAATCTCAGCAGCCAGTCTCTCTGCCATAGTCTTTTCTCCGCGCGCTCTAGCGATACCAATCATCCATCTCATAGCTAAAGCCATGCGACGATTGGCAGGAACCTCAACAGGAACCTGATAGGTGGCACCGCCTACACGACGAGGTTTTACCTCAACAACCGGCATTACGTTTTCAAGAGCTTTATTCAATACCTCGAGAGGATCCTGACCAGACTTTGCTGCAACGATGTCTAAGGCACCATACATAATCGATTCGGCTACGCCTTTCTTACCATCGAGCATCAATTTATTAATGAACTGACTTAAAACAGTGCTTTTGTAAATTGGATCTGGCAGGACGCTCCTCTTGGGTACGTGTCCACGTCTTGGCAACTTCACTACACCCCCTTGCGATTGAAGATAGCGTCTTTATTATTCTTTTGGTCTCTTTGTTCCGTACTTCGAACGGGCCTGACGGCGATCTTGAACGCCAGCAGTGTCCATTGCGCCTCTAATTATATGATAACGGACTCCGGGAAGGTCCTTTACACGTCCACCTCTGATAAGTACTACAGAGTGTTCCTGCAGGTTGTGGCCTTCGCCAGGGATATAAGAGCTTACTTCAATACCGTTGGTGAGACGTACACGAGCTACCTTTCTCAAAGCCGAGTTTGGCTTTTTAGGAGTCATCGTGGAAACCTTTGTGCAGACGCCCCTCTTCTGCGGAGCACCTTTAGGAATCTCAATCTCTCTTCCCTTTAGGGTGTTTTGCACAAAAAGGAGAGCTGGTGAAGCGCTTTTCTTGCTCTTAGACTTGCGACCTTTGCGAATTAACTGACTGATTGTTGGCATCTTGCCACCTCCTTCTAGTGAACTCAGTCTTTAAGTATAGCTGCTGTTGCAGCTGCTACATCGATTCCACATACTTGGCCTAGTTGGGTTTTGCTCTTTACAGGCTTGATCTCGACACCATGCATCTGACACGACGTGTTGATCTTGCCTATAATGTCGGCATCGGCATCCTGGGCAACGAACACCAGACTAGCGGCGTTTTTCTCGATAGCCCTAAGCACTTGCTTAGTACCTACCGCCTTCTTGCTAGCCGTCTTTAGTTGTTCCAACGGCATGCCAAGGCCCTCCTTCCCCAATTTATGGCGTACTATTGAAGTATAGCATCTTGACCCTAGGGGTGTCAATTGCTAATTTCATTGACACCCTCTAGAGTCAAAATAGTCAAAGTAGTTAAATGCTTTCTTCTTCGGGCATTATTTCTATGCGACGGCAGCGTTCCATACCGGTACCAGCCGGAATGAGCTTACCGATAATGACGTTCTCCTTGAGACCGATGAGAGTATCCACTTTGCCTTTGATAGCAGCATCGGTGAGTACTCTGGTGGTCTCCTGGAAGGAAGCAGCCGACAGGAAGCTCTCTGTTGCCAGCGAGGCTTTGGTAATACCGAGGATTACAGGTTTGAACTCTGCAGGTCTGAGTCCTTTGGCCAGTGCCTCTTTGTTGATGTCCTCCAGATCGAAGACATCGATCAAACCTCCAGGCAATAGCGCTGTATCTCCCGGTTCTGTAACCTTAACCTTGCGCATCATCTGTCTTACGACGATTTCGCAGTGCTTATCATCGATCTCAACGCCCTGGGAGCGGTAGACTTCCTGAACCTCCTGAACCAGGTAAGACTGGATCTCTCTGAGAGGTCGGATGTTAACCAACTCGTGCGGGTTGATAGGACCGTCGGTCAGCCTGTCGCCAGGCTCAACTTCCATGCCGTCTGAAACCTTAAGTCTCGAACCGAACGGTGCTTGGTAGACCTTTTCGGTACCATCAGGTTGGGTGATGATGATCTTGCGGTTCTTCTTGCTTTCTTCGACCCTAACCACACCGCCGACTTCGGTAATGATGGCCTGACCTTTAGGTTTCCTTGCTTCAAAAACCTCTTCAACCCTCGGCAGACCTCTTGTGATGTCGTCGCCGGCAACGCCGCCTGTATGGAAGGTACGCATTGTCAGCTGAGTGCCAGGTTCGCCGATGGATTGAGCGGCAATTGTACCTACAGCCTCTCCGATCTCAACCAACTTGCCTGTTGCCAGGTTCCTGCCATAGCAGTTGATGCAGACGCCGTGGCGAGAACGACAGCTGAGAACAGAACGCATGTAGACCTTCTCGATACCTGCATCGACGATCTTCTGGGCGATCTCTTCGTCAACCATTTCGTTCTTGCGAACAATGACTTCACCAGTTTCAGGATGGGTAACATCTTCGAATGCCAGCTTGCCAATGATGCGGTCTTCCAGAGACTCTAAGACGTCTCCGTCATCCTCAATGGCGCTGATCCAGACGCCTTCTTCCGTTCCGCACTCTTCTTCTCTGACGATAACGTCCTGACAGACGTCTACCAAACGGCGTGTCAGATAACCTGAGTCAGCGGTTCTCAGCGCTGTGTCCGCAAGACCTTTTCTGGCTCCGTGGGTGGAGATGAAGTACTCCAAAACGGTGAGGCCTTCGCGGAAGTTGGCCTTAATGGGCAGCTCGATAACTTTACCGGTCGGGTCGGACATCAGTCCGCGCATACCGGCAAGCTGAGTGAGCTGGGACATGTTGCCTCTGGCGCCCGAGATAGCCATCATATATACCGGGTTCCACTTACCGAGGCTTTCTTTCATTTTTTCTGTGATCATGTCCTTGGTGTTAGTCCAGATCACCGTGGTGCGCTGGTATTTTTCATTGTCGGTAATCAGTCCCCTGCGGTGCTGCTGCTCGAGCTGTAGCACTTCTTCTTCTGCCTTCTTGATGAGTTCGGGCTTTTCAGCGGGGACTTTAATGTCGGCCACGGAAACCGTGGTGCCCGAGATGCATGCGAAGTGGAATCCTAAGGTTTTGATCCTATCCAAAACCTCTGCAGTGCGGTTGGCACCGTACTTTATGAAGCAGAGGCTAACGATCTTCTGCAGATCGCCCTTAGTAATCTCCTGTTCATAGTATGGCATATTTTCGGGCAGAACATTGTTAAATATTAATCTTCCCAAAGTGGTTTCTCTGGGTTGACCTCTGAAGTTTCGCACTTTGATCTGTACGTGGAGATCAAGATCGCCTTCTTCGTAGGCCATCAAAGCTTCATCGATATCGATGAAAGACTTGCCCTTGCCAGGACCTTCGTCTCTGGTCAGAGTCAGGTAATAGCAACCAATGACCATGTCCTGGGTAGGCACTGCGATCGGGTCTCCGCTTGCAGGCGACAGAATGTTGTGGGATGAAAGCATCAGAATTCTGGCTTCCGCCTGCGCCTCTGCGGAGAGCGGTACGTGCACCGCCATCTGGTCGCCGTCGAAGTCGGCGTTGTAAGCCGTACAGACGAGAGGATGGAGTTTGATGGCTCTTCCTTCAACCAGAACTGGCATGAACGCTTGAATACCCAAGCGGTGAAGGGTCGGTGCACGGTTGAGAAGCACCGGATGCTCCTGAATGGCTTCTTCCAGTACGTCCCAAACCTCGTTGTTTACCCTCTCTACCATCTTCTTGGCATTCTTAATATTTGTGGCCTTGCCTTTATCGACAAGGAGCTTCATGACAAATGGTTTGAACAGCTCAAGGGCCATTTCCTTAGGCAAACCGCATTCGTGCATCTTCAGCTCGGGACCGACAACAATAACGGAGCGGCCGGAGTAGTCGACGCGTTTACCTAAGAGGTTCTGACGGAAGCGACCCTGCTTACCTTTGAGCATATCGCTCAGAGATTTCAAAGGTCTGTTGCCGGGACCTGTAACAGGACGCCCGCGTCTTCCGTTATCGATTAGGGCATCCACCGCTTCCTGAAGCATGCGCTTTTCGTTGCGCACGATGATGTCTGGTGCATCCAGTTCGAGAAGCTTCTTCAGGCGGTTGTTGCGGTTAATGACGCGGCGGTAGAGGTCGTTCAGGTCGGAAGTGGCAAACCTGCCGCCGTCGAGCTGAACCATAGGTCTGAGTTCAGGAGGAATTACAGGGATGACATCAAGGATCATCCACTCCGGTCTTGCGCCTGACTGCCTAAATGCTTCAATAATCTCCAGGCGTCTTGTTGCTTTAATCTTGCGCTGACCGGACGACTCCTGGATCTCTTTGTACAGCGCTTCAGCTTCTTTATCCAAGTCGATCTGCTGCAGCAGCTTTTTGATCGCTTCTGCACCCATACCGCACTCGAACTGATCGCCGTACTTCTCTCTCATAGCGCGTCTTTCTGGTTCGGTAAGCAGCTGTTTTTCGGTAAGCGGTGTATCGCCTGAGTCAATGACTATATACGAAGCAAAGTAGAGAACCTTCTCTAAGTTGCGAGGAGATATATCAAGTATCAAGCCAAGACGGCTGGGTATACCTTTGAAGTACCAGATGTGGCTTACAGGAGCAGCAAGTTCAATGTGTCCCATGCGCTCGCGGCGCACTTTGCTCTTGGTGACTTCTACTCCGCACCTGTCACAAACCACGCCTTTGTAGCGTATCCTCTTGTACTTGCCGCAGTGGCACTCCCAATCGCGGACAGGTCCGAAGATGCGTTCGCAGAACAAGCCATCCTTTTCTGGTTTCAAGGTACGATAGTTTATCGTTTCTGGCTTCTTGACTTCTCCGCTGGACCAGGCCCGGATCTGATCCGGTGAAGCTAGGCCGATCTTAATGCGATCGAAGTTGTTAACGTCCAACAAGAGTGAGTCCCTCCTTTTTTTGGCCAGGAAGTCTTTTTGGATTATAGATCATCGAGATCGTCGTCCTCAAAATCATCGTCATCTAAAAGATCATCGACACTGTCTCCAACGTCTAGGTCGTCAAGGGGAAGATCGATGTCCTCGTCATCCAGCTCCTCGACAATATCCAGATCTTCATCGATATCGGCACTGTCGACGTCTACATCAACATCTACGTCCACGTCTACGTCTACGTCTACGTCTACATCCAGATCGTCGTCAGCGGCTTCATCATCTTCGACATCTTCTTCATACACATCTTCATCAGGATCCAGAATTGTCTTTGTCGCTTCAGGTTTATCTCTTCCCTGTAGATCAATGCCCAACTCTTTTGCCATCTCTCCGATGTCCTCGTCTTCGTCCTTGATCTCGACTTCTTGATCTTCAGAGTAGACTCTGGCATCGAGACAGAGAGACTGCAGTTCTTTAATCAGAACTTTAAATGACTCGGGGACTCCTGGTTCGGGTACAGTTTCACCCTTTACAATAGCTTCGTAAGTCTTCACCCTGCCCACAACGTCGTCGGACTTAACGGTGAGCAGCTCTTGCAGGGTGTAGGCTGCACCGTAGGCCTCCAAGGCCCAGACTTCCATTTCACCAAATCTCTGTCCGCCAAATTGGGCTTTGCCGCCGAGAGGCTGCTGAGTAACAAGAGAGTATGGTCCGGTAGAGCGAGCGTGAATCTTATCATCTACCAGGTGGTGGAGTTTCATCATATAGATATAGCCCACTGTGACCGGCTGGTGGAACGGCAAACCTGTACGTCCATCGTAGAGTACGGTCTTACCGTCGGGACTAAAACCGGATTTTTCGAGCATTGCGCGAATATCGCCTTCTTCAGCACCGTCAAATACCGGCGAGGCGATCTTAATGCCAAGGGCTTTTGCCGCCAACCCTAAGTGAGTCTCGAGAATCTGACCGATGTTCATACGGCTGGGAACGCCTAGGGGGTTCAAAACGATGTCCACCGGAGTTCCATCGGGCAAAAACGGCATGTCTTCCACAGGAAGAATCCTCGAGACAACACCTTTGTTACCGTGGCGTCCGGCCATCTTATCGCCTACGGAGATCTTTCTCTTCTGGGCGATATAGATGCGCACCAGAGTATTGACTCCAGGCGATAGGTCATCGCCGTTATCTCTGGAGAAGATCTTAACATCGACGACTACTCCACTTTCGCCGTGAGGCACGCGGAGGGACGAATCCCGAACTTCTCTGGCCTTCTCGCCAAAGATAGCGCGAAGCAGGCGTTCTTCTGCGGTGAGTTCGGTCTCGCCTTTGGGCGTAACCTTACCTACGAGAATGTCGCCGGGATGAACCTCAGCACCAATACGGATGATGCCGCGCTCATCTAGATCTTTGAGAGCGTCCTCACCGATATTGGGGATGTCTCTGGTGATCTCTTCAGAGCCGAGTTTGGTGTCTCTTGCCTGACACTCGTACTCTTCAATATGAATAGAAGTGAAGACATCCTCTTCCACGAGTTTCTCACTGATGAGAATAGCGTCTTCGTAGTTGTATCCTTCCCAAGGCATAAAGGCAACAAGTGTGTTGCGTCCGAGAGCAAGTTCACCTTTGTCGGTTGCAGGTCCGTCTGCAAGAACGGTGCCCTTTTCTACTCTCTGACCCTTCTTGACAATCACCTTTTGGTTGATACAGGTGGATTGATTGCTTCTGACAAACTTAGTGACTTTGTAAACGTCTTTCTTACCGTCGTCGCGTTTGACAACGATCTCCCTTGCTGTGGCTCTTTCTACCACACCTGGGTTCTTTGCAGTGATAACTGCTTGGGAGTCCATTGCAGCGCGGTACTCCATTCCCGTTCCGACGAGCGGTGCATCGGTCATCAACAGAGGAACTGCCTGACGCTGCATGTTAGCACCCATGAGGGCGCGGTTTGCGTCGTCGTGCTCTAAGAACGGAATCAAAGCAGTCGCCACAGAAACCAGCTGTTTAGGCGAAACGTCCATGAGGTCTACCTTTTCTGGAGAGATGCTCATGATCTGATCTTTGTAACGTGCTGCAACGCGGACGTTTTTGAAGTGGCCATCCTCTGTCAGAGGTTCGTTGGCCTGAGCAATAACGTATTTATCTTCTTCGTCGGCTGTGAGGTACTCGACTTCGTCGAGAACCCTGCCGTTTTCAACTTTTCTGTATGGGGTTTCGATGAAGCCAAAATCGTTGATTCTGGCAAAAGTACACAAAGACCCGATAAGTCCGATGTTGGGACCTTCCGGCGTCTCGATCGGACACATACGCCCATAGTGGGAGTAGTGTACGTCGCGGACCTCAAATCCAGCTCTTTCGCGGGAAAGACCGCCTGGACCTAAAGCCGAAAGCCTTCTCTTATGCGTAAGTTCGCTGAGAGGGTTGGTCTGATCCATAAACTGCGAAAGCTGACTGGAACCGAAGAACTCTTTAATAGCAGCTACAACAGGACGAATGTTGATAAGCGCTTGTGGTGTGATGATGTTAGCGTCTTGGATAGTCATGCGTTCCCGTACAACTCTTTCCATACGGGAAAGACCGATACGGAACTGGTTCTGCAGAAGCTCGCCAACAGTCTTCAGTCTCCTGTTGCCCAAGTGATCGATATCATCGGTTGAACCAACGTCTTTAAACAAACCGAAAAAGTAGTTGATGGTTGCAACCATGTCTTCGGGGGTAATGTTCTTGACCTCTGTGTCGACAAGACCGTTACCTACGACTTTGACCGGTCCGCTTTCGGTTTGCACCCAAACCTCTTTTATCTTCAAGGCTTCGAGTCTCGCCATCACTTCTCGATCGATGCGAACTCCGCTGTCGACGATGATTTCGCCGGTCTTAAAATCGACAATCGGCTCTGCTAGCGTCATGCCGAAAACGCGTTCTCGAAGACCTAATTTCTTGTTCAGTTTGTATCTGCCTACTGCAGCTAAGTCGTAACGTTTTGGATCAAAAAAGAGAGTCTCGAATAGAGCCCTGGCGCTGTCTGCGGTAGGAGGTTCACCAGGTCTGAGCTTCTTGTAGACTTCAATGAGACCTGCTTCGACTGAGTCTGTGGTGTCTTTGTCCAGTGTGTTCTTGAGCTGCTGCGATTCGCCGATGAGGTCCAGAATCTCTTCGTCTGTTCCGTATCCCAGCGCTCTAAGCAGTACGGTTACGGGGATCTTTCTGGTCCTATCAACCCTCACGTAAACGACATCGTTAGCATCAGTCTCGAACTCAAGCCAAGCACCTCTGTTGGGAATGATGCTCGCACTGTAAACCACTCTGCCGTTGGCATCTATTTCCTTTTTGAAGTAAGCACCGGCTGACCTAACGAGCTGACTAACTACGACGCGTTCGGCACCGTTAATAATAAAAGTGCCCTTGGCCGTCATCAGCGGGAAGTCGCCCATAAAGACTTCCTGTTCTTTAACCTCACCTGTTTCTTTGTTGATGAGCCTTACTCTAACCTTAAGTGGTGCCGCATACGTGGCATCGCGTTCGCGGCATTCATCCTCATCCATCTTAGGTTCCTCAAGAGTATAGCTGACAAACTCCAAGGTAAGGTTGCCAGTAAAGTCCTGAATCGGAGAGATGTCGCGGAAAGTCTCTAGCAGTCCTTCGTTTAAGAACCTTTCATAGGAAGCGGTCTGGATCTCGATGAGGTTTGGTAGGTCCATAACCTCTCGTATCCTGCCGAAACTATGGCGCTCTATTTCTGGACCCTTGGTGACAGTGGCCACCTTATCCATTCGCTGATCACCCTTTCTCGGCAGATCTACCTGAATATTTTTGTACACGGAAAGTAAGCAAGGGGGTGTTTTTCCTACTGTTCCCTTGCTTAAGAACACGAACCTTCAAATGCATATATGACTCCATAATGCAATACATTGGCAATTTACAATGCTATCATAACGGTCAATAACTGTCAAGCAAGGAAAATATAAATGTAAGAAATACTCCCCACGCCTATCCGTTACGCTATACTATAAAAAAATCGGATGCCGAGCAACCTTCAATAATAGATATATACAAGTCCATATGGTTTAGTACAAACTACCTAATTAGAATGTTCAACGCTGGTGGGACTTATAGCGTTTTGCATTTGTAATACTTGCCAGATCTGGAAGGTTCATCTGCAACTCGATTAAGTAAAAAGGAGACCGTTAAAGGCCTCCTTTTTTATTTTTGGTGAGAAACTACTTGATTTCGACTTTGGCTCCAACTTCCTCAAGCTTGGCTTTAACTTCTTCAGCTTCTGCCTTGGAAACGCCTTCTTTAACTGGCTTTGGAGCGCCATCAACGAGATCCTTAGCCTCTTTGAGACCAAGACCGGTTAGCTCGCGAACAACCTTAATAACCTTGATCTTCTCTGCACCGGTATCTGTAAGGATTGCGTCGAACTCGGTCTTCTCTTCTGCTGCTTCAGGAGCTGCGGCAGGAGCAGCGCCGGCTACCATTGCTACAGGAGCTTCAGCGGTTACGCCAAATCTGTCTTCCAATGCCTTTACAACTTCAGCCAACTCCAAAACTGTCATCTCTTCGATTTGCTTAATGAAAGCATCTTTATCAAAAGCCATCTTAAATATTACCTCCTAGATTTGCTAAGTTTTTAGATTACCATTACTAAATCAGGCGCCTTCTTTTTGCTTGCGAATAGCCTCCAAAACGTACACCAGGTTTCTGATATTGCCCTGCAGGCAATTGACCAGACCTGTAATCGGGGCTTGCATACCACGAACCAGCATGGCCAGGAGCTGCTCTTTGGATGGAAGATCGGCAAGAGCCTCAACCTGCTTGGCATCGATGACCTTGTTGTCCAAGACACCGCCTTTAATCTCCATCTTCTTAAAGTCTTTGATGGCATCGCGGAGAATCTTAGGGGCTGCAACGGCATCTACCATACCAAAAGCGATGGCTGTTGGGCCGGCAAGATACTGATCAAGACCTTCGATACCCTGGTTTTTCGCGGCAATACTAAGGAGTGTGTTCTTGTAAACGCGATAGTCAACTCCAGCTGCGCGGAGTTTCTTTCTCAGTTCCGTATCCTGATTAACCGTCAAGCCGCGATAATCGATCAGAACTGCACCTTTAGCTTCTGCGAACTTTTGAGTTATTTCTTGAACTATTGCTTCGTTCGTTTGTTTCGACACGATTTCACCTCCTTAGACCTCCTGCCTAACAAAAAACGCGAACCCACCAGATGAGAGTTCGCGACAGATCACACGTCTAAAACGATCTATCCTAAACTACCTCGGCAGGCGTATGATACTTACCCTAGCAGATGAGCTGCATCGGACCTGCTGTCTCTGGCAGAGAGGTTTCTATTCTATTGGTTTAGTATCGAGTAAGTTATCTTGCAGTGTTCAAAACATCGGCTGTGCTTACCCTGACGCCTGGGCCCATCGTTGAGGCAAGTGCAATCTTTCTCAGATAGTTACCCTTTGCTGCTGCAGGTTTGGCCTTAATAATGGCGCTCATCAGTGCCAGGAAGTTCTCTTCGAGTTTCTCCGGACCGAATGAAGCTTTGCCGATTGGCACGTGAACAATCGCCTGCTTGTCAACTCTGAACTCGACCTTACCGGCTTTGATATCCTTAATTGCTTTGGCAATGTCGAATGTAACGGTGCCGGATTTGGGGTTTGGCATCAAGCCTTTAGGACCGAGAACTCTACCGAGACGGCCCACAACGCCCATCATGTCTGGAGTGGCAACGGCGATATCAAAGTCAAGCCAACCACCCTGAATCTTTTCTGCAAGATCCTCAGCACCAACGATGTCTGCTCCGCTTTCTTCTGCTTCCTTGGCTTTGTCGCCTTTAGCGAAAACAGCAACTCTGACAGAGCGGCCGGTGCCGTGAGGCAGAACTACAGTACCACGAACGTTTTGATCTGCGTGGCGAGGGTCTACGCCCAAGCGGATGTGAGCTTCAATGGTTTCGTCGAATTTGGCTGTTGCAGTTTTGATCACAAGCTCCATAGCTTCCTTGACATCGTACACCTCATGGCGATCGAACGTCTGGAGGGAAGCGGAGTATCTTTTACCAAGTTTTTTAGCCATTAAACTTTCCTCCTTGTGGTGTTAACGAAGTTTAACTTCTCCCACTGGTCTTCCGAAGAGCTCTTACTCTTCAATTGTAATGCCCATACTGCGAGCGGTGCCAGCGATAACCTTCATAGCGGCTTCAACGTCGGCTGCGTTGAGGTCTGGCATCTTCATTTCGGCGATCTCTCTGAGCTGTTCTTTGGTGACTTTACCAACCTTAACAGCCTTAGGACTTCCGGATGCTTTCTCCAAACCAGCAGCTTTCTTCAGCAGTACCGCAGCAGGAGGGGTCTTTGTGATAAACGTAAATGATCTGTCGGCAAAAATGGTGATTTCAACAGGAATGATCATACCTGCCTGATTCTGCGTGCGAGCATTGAACTGCTTGCAGAACTCCATAATTGCCACACCATGTTGACCAAGAGCAGGACCTACTGGAGGTGCTGGATTGGCTTTACCAGCAGGAATCTGCAGCTTTACTTTAGCGAGTACTTTTTTGGCCATTGTTTCACCTCCCAGACAAGAGCGCTAACTAAAACTCCAACCTATAGTTTCAACCTATGGTTAAGTAGTTTCTACGATGTAGATTTTGTCCAGACTAGAGTAAGGCCGGCTTCAGCCTTTTTGTTTTCCTGCCTGAGCTTGAGATTACTTCACAAGATACTGAAACCCAGCAGAGAAGCCTAGGTCCAAAACGCCAATAAACAGGGCGATCACAAAGCTGAATATCAAAACAATGAGTGTGTAGTTCACCAGTTCTTTACGGTTAGGCCAAACTACTTTACGCAGTTCACTTCTAATCTCGCGAAAGAACTTGCCAACACCAGAACCACTAGACTTTTTAACATTAGCAGCCAAAGCTATCCCTCCCCCTGTGCGGACCTAATGGCTATTTGGTCTCTTTATGTGGAGTACGCTCGCGACAAGCAGAGCAGAACTTCTTAATCTCGAGTCTGTCCGGATTATGGTTTTTGTTCTTTGATGTCCTATAGTTGCGTCTCCCACATTTTGTGCATTCTAAACTGATGTCAATTCGCATTAGAACACGGTTTACCCTAAATTAGGTTCACCATTCACCTGCCTTTCGCTGCGCAGTTTGTCAGCTGTACTGTTAAACATTAGCACAGAGCAAGGTCAATGTCAAGATTTCCATTTTGTGCTTTAAAACGGAGCCGGACCTTCTGCTACCTTATAATAATATAACCCAAAACAGTCTTTCGTCTAGTCAAGGGCGGAAAACTGCTAGAATCGCAGTAGTGCAAGGTCCGTCTGAAAGTAAGTGCCGGAAAAGGCTCATGCTGGAAAAAGCACAAAAACAAAAAAAGACCTGAGGCTATGCCTCGAGTCATTTATACCGATTTATGCTGTTATACAAAAAGGCTTTTAGCCTGAAAGTGCAATTGGTTGCGGGGGTAGGACTTGAACCTACAACCTCCGGGTTATGAGCCCGACGAGCTGCCAATTGCTCCACCCCGCGATGATAATATGGAGCGGGAAACGGGGCTCGAACCCGCGACCCTCAGCTTGGAAGGCTGATGCTCTAGCCAACTGAGCTACTCCCGCTCGATTTAAAGAAAATGGTGGAGAGGACTGGATTCGAACCAGTGAAGGCACAGCCAGCAGATTTACAGTCTGCCCCCTTTGGCCAGCTCGGGAACCTCTCCATGGAGCCGGTGATGGGACTCGAACCCGCAACCTACTGATTACAAGTCAGTTGCTCTGCCAATTGAGCTACACCGGCATGTGATTGATGTGTTGTTTCGTAAGTCGACAAGATGATTATATCCTGCGACATAGTGGATGTCAACATCTTTTTGAGAAAAGATAGTAGGAATATCAGCGTTTACTGCTGCAGATGCCAGGTTCTGCCCCTAAGGGTTTACCGGGATTTTATTATAGCATAGAACCATATGGGGATAAAGAGGAAAATCCAAAGTTAAACAACAAAAGGAAGCGATTAGCTCCCTTTTATCTGTCTTGAGACTCACGTTTTTCTAAATAGCGTTCAAGTTTGCGCTTAACTCTCTGTAATGCATTATCGATTGACTTGACGTGACGGTCGAGTTCATCTGCTATTTCCTGATATGACTTACCTTCCAAATAATAATTTAATACCTGCCATTCCAGTTCGCTAAGAAACTCACCCATCTTTTTTTCAATCGCATTAAACTCTTCTTGGCTGATAACCAACTCTTCTGGATCGCTTACTTTGGTTCCGGACAGTATATCAAGTAACGTTCTATCTGATTCCTCATCGTAAATCGGTTTATTTAGAGAAACATATGAGTTCAGCGGAATGTGCTTTTGCCTTGTTGCTGTTTTTATGGCTGTAATGATTTGGCGAGTGATACACAGCTCAGCAAAGGCTCTAAATGAAGTCAGCTTTTCAACCCTGAAATCGCGAATAGCTTTGTAAAGGCCGATCATACCTTCTTGAATAATATCCTCTCGGTCGGCACCTATTAAGAAGTACGAACGTGCTTTAGCTCTGACGAAATTCTTGTACTTGTTAATCAAGTACTCCAGAGCTACCTCACTTCCGCCTCGCGCATACTCGACGATCTCCTCATCGGGTACGGTCTCGTACATCGCATAGGGTTTCTTTTTAGCTGAAGAGGTCACCCACATCGCCTCCAACAAGGAGTTTTGTGGGACATTTAGATAGATGCATGCGACTGCAGCTATTTGCCTGTCCCATGTTCCTTTAACATTATACTGATTAATGCCAAGCAGGTCAAGTTATGCACAGATCTTACCTTATTTACCTTCTTTGGCGGACGGCTTCATAAAGGATGATCCCCGCAGCAACAGAGGCATTCAGCGACGAAATCTTCCCTTTCATGGGGATTTTAACCAGGAAATCGCACTTCTCCTGAACCAGGCGGCTGATGCCAGTGCCCTCGCTGCCGATGACAACGGCAAGCCTTCCTTTAAGATCGACATCTGTGTAGAGTTGATCCGCTCTATCTGAAGTACCCACTACCCAGATATTAGCCTTCTTCAGCTGGTCAACTGTCCTGGCGATGTTGGTCACCGTGATTATTGGTACGTATTCGATTGCACCTGCAGAAGCCTTGACGGCACCAGGCCCGATGGAAACCGAACGGTCCTCAGGCACGATTACCGCATCGACACCTGCCGCTTCAGCGGTCCTTAAAATAGCCCCAAGATTGTGGGGGTCCTGGAGATGGTCCAGAACAACCACGAAAGGATTCTCCAGCTCGAAGACCTCTTCCAGGCTCATCTTAGGTAGGTCAAAAGCTTCGGCCAACGCGCCTTGGTGGTTTTTGGTGCTCGCCATCTTGTCGATCACATCATTAGGTTCCTTGACCACCGGAATCTTAAGGTCTCTTGCCAGCTTTTCGATCTGGTCAACAACCTTGCCCTGAGCAGTTTGGCTGAGATAGACCCGCCTTGCCCGCCCCGATCGTAAAGCTTCCAGGACAGCATTTCTTCCTTCAACTTGTCTTGCCATTGTTCAAGACCTCTTTTCCTTTGGCGAAAAAAACCTGCAAAAGCTCCATGAGCCGCTCTTTCTCACCTGCTAGATATAGGTAACCCAAAATCGCTTCAAACCCCGTACTGTAGGCGTACTCTTGGTGGGTCAGATTTCGCCGGTATGAGCTGCACGAGTTCCTGCCTCTACGAAAGATCTCTCTTTCTTTTTCAGGAAGATCATCCCACACCGACTTGATGATCTGAGCTTGGGTTTTTGCAGAAGCAAAGGGAACTGCAATGCTGTGGTAGTCTCCGGCTTTTTTAAGACTTTCCTGCATGAGGTTCTCACGAACAAACAGTTCCCACAGTCCGTCGCCAAGATACGCCCACGCTAAAGGTGAGTAACTTTCAACATCCATACTAATCAATTAACCTCCATCTAGTACCTTCAGGCGTGTCTTCCAACGCGATCCCGGCCTCCGACAGCTTATCCCTGATCTTGTCTGCCAGACCCCAGTTCTTCTCCTTTTTGGCATCCTCTGATCTCTAGTAGTATATCCAAAAGGCAGCTGGTCAAGCTATCGTCAAGGACTTCCTCTTCAGGCTCTTCTTCCCGCAAAACCCCAAAGATGCCGCCGAGGGTCTCCAGAAGCATTAGCGCTCCTCCCAGCTTTGGATCGTTTGCCTTCAAATAGCCGTTCCCAACGCTGCACAGTTCAAATAGAATACCCATAGCTTGTGCAGTGTTGAAGTCGTCTTCCATAGCTGCTCTAAAGCGAGCTTCGATATCCTCAAGTTCCTTTATCCCCTGCCAGGCTTTAGGCTCTGTAGCTTTTCGCCAGGTGTTGTAGGAGTTGTTGAGCCGCTTTAAGCCTTTGGCGCACTCTTTGAGCCTGTTCCAGGTGAAGTTCATAGGCGTTCTATAGTGGTGGGACAGAATGTAGAAGCGGATCTCCTCTTTGGAGCTCTCTTTCAGGAGATCTTCAATGGAGATGAAGTTGCCCAAAGATTTGCTCATCTTCTCGTCGTCTATTGTAATCAGGCCGTTGTGAATCCAAAACCTCGCGAATGGTTTGTCTGTATAAGCTTCGGACTGGGCGATCTCGTTTTCGTGGTGGGGGAAGATCAGGTCTAAACCACCGCCGTGGAAATCGAAGTTCTCACCTAAGAGATCCAGCGACATAGTTGAGCACTCAATATGCCAGCCCGGTCTGCCCTCGCCCCACGGCGACGGCCAGCTGATTTCGCCCTCTTTGGCTTTTTTCCACAGGGCAAAATCTGCAGGATCTTTTTTGGCTTCATCTACAGAAACACGCACACCGCAAAGAAGTTCTTCCACATTTCTTCCAGACAGCTTACCATACTCGGGAAAGCTTGCTACGCTGAAGTAAACGTCGCCGTCTGCCACATAGGCATGGCCTTTTTTGATCAAGCCATCAATGAACTCAATGATTTTATCGATGTATTCAGAGACCTTGGGATACTTGTCGCAGCGCAAAACGCCAAGAGCGTCCATGGCTTCCATGTAGCGCTGAGAGTAGTAGTTGGAAATCTCCAGTGCCGGTCTGTTCTCTTGAATTGAGCGGGCGATGATCTTGTCGTCGACGTCGGTGAAGTTCTGCACCATAGTCACCGAATAGCCCAAATAGTTGAAGTACCGACGAATAGCGTCCCAAACTATGCTCGGCCTTGCATGGCCTAGGTGGGCATCGTCATAAGGGGTGACCCCGCAGATGTAGACCTTAATATTATCGTGAGGTTCAAAGCGTTCCTTTTTTCTAGTTAACGAATTGTATATCTGCATTTAGGTGATGCAGCCCCGCTGCATCTGCACCTCCTCAAACCGAAAAATCGGCTCTTTTTGCTATAATACCGCTACTATCGCTAAAGCCGCAATACCTTCTTTGCGGCCGACAAAGCCCAGTCGCTCTGTAGTAGTTGCTTTTATACTGACTTGATCTCGATTTATACCGAGACATTTGCTGATGTTATTCCGTATCTGGTCTTTGTAAGGCCCGATCTTTGGTGCTTCAGCTAAAACTGTGGCATCAACGTTAAGAACTCTGACGCCTTTCTTGTCTAATAGGGTTTTCACTGCACAGAGCAGGTCCAAACTGCAGGCATCTTTGTAGGCAACATCTGAATCAGGGAAGTGCTCGCCGATATCTCCCAATCCGCAGGCCCCAAGAATCGCATCCATAACTGCATGAGTCAGCACGTCTGCATCGGAATGACCTAAAAGCCCCACTTCATATGGTATTTTAACGCCCCCTAGGATCAAATCTCTCCCAGGTACTAGGCGGTGGACATCAAACCCCTGACCCACCCGGATTTGGGGTTGTTCCAAATTGTACATATCGTAGTCTCCCCTAGTTGTGATTTTTATGTTTCGGCTATCTCCTTCCACAAACACCTGCGTTTCAAACAGCTGCGCATCGTCGGTAACCTGACCTGCGGCAGATTCTTCCCACAACTTGCGGTGCTTTTGGTAGATTTCCTCATACATAAATCCTTGGGGGGTTTGAACCTGAATGATGCGGCTTCGATCTACAGTACCAATAATCATACCTTTTTCGTCGATCTCTCGCAAAGAGTCTGTGGCAAGGACTCCAGGAACAGCTGCCGTGCCGGGCTTTGTGCTATCTAATACCCTTAAAATCAACTCTGGGCTGACAAACGGCCTGGCGCCATCATGAATCAAGACCTTCTCCACACCCGAGGTGGATAGCGCCTCAAATCCGAAAAACACCGATTCTACACGAGAGCTACCCCCCAAACAGAGTACGATGTTAGCATCTGCTCTGAACCTTTCCACTATCTCCTCAACCTGTTCCTCTTCGCCGCTCCTTACAACCACGACAATAGGATCGAACAGCTTGGTCTTGGCAAATGTTGCTAACGAGTAGTACAGAAGCGGTTTACCTTGGAATGGCAGGAGCATCTTGTTTTGACCTAGTCCCAATCGGCTGCCTCTGCCAGCTGCCAGAATAATTGCTGCGTTTTTCATAGCCGCTCCTCCCGCATCCATTATCTATAGATTCAGCATACCTGCAGCAGGGACATTTGTCCAGAACCGCAGGTATCAATAAACACCCGCCAAAATGGCGGGTGCCTTTCACATGTTATTCACCAATGCTTTGGGCTTGGCAAAGATCATCCTTCCTGCGGCAGTTTGCAACACGCTGGTGACCAAAACGCCAACCTCTTCGCCGATAAACTTCTTACCGCCGTCGATGACGATCATAGTACCGTCATCAAGGTAGCCAATACCCTGTCCCGACTCTTTGCCGTCTTTAATCACCTGAACATTCATCTCTTCGCCGGGAAGCACTACAGGTTTTAGTGCATTTGCCAGTTCGTTGATGTTTAGTACAGGAACCCCCTGCAGTTCAGCTACTTTATTTAAGTTGTAGTCATTGGTGATGACCTTTCCGCCGATGCGCTTGGCAAGATGCACCAGCTTTGCATCGACTTCCAATTCTCCGTTTTCTTCGTCGTTAACGATCTCCATCTGCATGCCGAACTCTTTCTGCATCGTGTTCAAGATGTCAAGGCCTCTTCGACCCCTATTACGTTTAAGAATATCCGACGAATCGGCTATGTGCTGCAGCTCTTCGAGGACAAACCGCGGTACGATGATTTTGTCCTCTAAAAACCCAGTAGCACAGATGTCGGCGATTCGGCCGTCGATGATCACGCTGGTGTCGAGAATCTTGACCGTAGGTTCTTTTCTCCCAATTCCCGGAAGCTTTTCTGTGAAGGTAAACATCTCTTCACATTTATTGCCAAACAAATCTGCCAAGAAAAGACCTAGAATAAATGCCAAAAACCCCGTAAGTGGCCTAGATTGGAAGAAGTTACCAATTAAAAGACCAGTGACAATGCCTAGGATAAATCCTAGGACCATCGCCAAGACTTTTCGGCCGTGAACTTTCTTAAGCCGGCTGGTAATTACCCCTACCAAAACTGCTACACAAGCACCTACAATCATACCGCCCACAAGCCCGTAAACGTTGCCGTATCCCCACCCATAGATTCCGCCAACAATCAGGCCTGCGGCAAAAGCTAATACCCGTATTAACACCCTTTCACCGCCTTTTTTGCCTTACCGTTTTTGGTTAGTTAGATTAGTTGCTAGTATCGAGGCATTCTAGTATTTTTTCTCTCATCACCTCTTCTTCCGTTTCGGTGGCTAAAGCAAGCTCCGAAACGACGATGCGGATAGCCTGCTCCAGCATCTTCTTTTCCCCTGTAGAGAGACCTTTTTCTTTATCTCTTGAATAAAGATCGCGAGCCACAACCGCTACTTCTTCGATGTTGCCGGTCTTGATCTTTTCCATGTTGTTGCGATAACGGCGATTCCAATTGGAACTGAGTTCATTCTCTGGCTCTTTCAACACGTCAAGAATGTGGCCTACCTCGTCTCTGTCGATGATTTTGCGAAGACCGAGTTCATGGCAGTTTTCGACTGGTACCATCACTTTGAGATCTCCATCCAACATAGAAAGTACGTAATATGATTTCGTTTCGCCTAAGATGTCTTCTTCTTTAATGTTCTTAATAACACCCGCTCCATGTGTGGGGTATACAACTTTATCTCCAACAGAAAACACCGTTACACCTCCTCTTAAGGGCTCTGTATTATCTGTTATTATAAGCCTTTTTGACAACTTAGTCAAGAAATTCAATAATTTTAACACAAACTTACAGGCCATGTCAACAGATAATGCCCATTATGTGGTTATCTTGTGATAGTGTCAGGGCTGAGATGTTTTGGGAATATGTCATCCATGAGAAAGGAAACATATTCGATGACCGAACGAGAAATGGCAAAGTTGAACGTTGTGAATCTTGTAG
>Ga0116169_1001170_pt1 | contig 23122 bp, 18 predicted proteins | sample AD_UKC130_MetaG_FD_89796 | JGI IMG/M metagenome (GOLD analysis project Ga0116169, IMG submission 89796) | Active sludge microbial communities of municipal wastewater-treating anaerobic digesters from Canada - AD_UKC130_MetaG | ecosystem: Engineered > Bioreactor > Anaerobic > Digestate | place...
AGTTCGATGTGGTCTTCTTGGCGCTGATTTTCTGCGGTGAGGACGGCTTGAACTTCGGCGTCGACTTGGGCGAGCGGCAGGACGAAATTTTCGGGACGGGCAGCATTAGCCATGGGGCATTTCCTTTTTTGTAGCGAAATTAGTGCGCAGAAATCGTCATCGACGAGATCAGCACATGCCCAGGCGGACGGCGGGATCGCGCGGCCAGAGAAAAAGGCCGCTACGCGCGTGCTTCCTGAGGGTGGCTCCCTCTCAGACACCGCAAAATTTGCGGCGCTTACGCCAGTTACACGCGAAGGGAAATTATAGGCGGCGGTTTGCTCGCAATCGTGCGCGAACTAAACGCAACAGCTTTATCGCTCTAGCGACATTCAGGTGGCGCTTTCATGCACATTTTCTTACTTGTCGACAATAAGCAATAAATGCCGTTAACGACCGCCTGGCAGTCGCTAGCGCGTAAAAGCTGTAACTACGAAGCGGGACGCGATTTCCGTTCGCACTGAGCCCGCAGAAGCGCTGGGGCGCGTCCAACCGGCGAAGCACGTGCGTAAGACTGCGCGCTAACGCAAACCCCACAAACAAACCGCCGCGACCAACGTCGGCGGCAATGCAGCAAGCAACAGCCCGCCCGCTCCGATCGCTTGATCCGGGAAATTGCCTTTGAGAATCGCGTAGCCAGCCGGGTTCGGGGCGTTGGCGATCACTGTGAGGCCGCCGCCCGTGACCGCGCCCGCGACGACCATGTATTTGAATTCGTCGGACAAGCCGGGCACGAGCGACGCGAGATAGGTGATCGCTGCGTTATCGGTAATGGCTGTTAGCGCCGCGGCGCCCCAGAACGCAGCGTTGGGCGAAAGGCCCGCGAGAATCGGTTGCAACCACCATTGCTGCTGCGCACCGAGCACGACCAACCCGCCGAGGAAGAAGCCCACGAGCAAGGCTTCGCGCAGGATGAGTTTGTCTTGATACTTTTCGTACGCGCTCGCGAAGCCGAGGAAGAACAAAAAGATCGCGATGAAAACCGTTTCGTGGTGCGCGAAGACCACGACGCTTGCGAGAAAACACACGCTCACGAGGATGATCGACCACGGCACATTCGCGCGTTGGCCGCCGCTGGCTTGATACGGAATGTGGCGCAGCTCACGCGCAAAAATGAGCGTGATCACGAGTGCGTTCACACACACCGCGAGCCCCGCGCGCCAGCCAAAGTTTTGCAGCATGAAGGCGCTCGACCAGTTCCATGTTTGCGCAACCATAAGTACCGGCGGCGCGGCATACGCTGTGAGCGTGCCGCCGATGGAAACGTTCACGAAGAGCACGCCAAGCGTCGCGTACTTGAGGCGCGTTGAAATTTGCTTCGAGAAAAAATGCTCGCGCAACATGAGCGCGGCAAGCGTCATCGCGGCGGGCTCGGTGATGAACGAACCGAGCATGGGAACGAGCGCCAACACGATGAAGAAGAACGCCATCGGTTTGCTGCGCGTTCCGACAGGAACGATGCGGGTGATGGCGCGCACGGCGACGCCCGCAAGCTCAACGATGGGTTTACTCGCTGCGATAACCATCACCACAAACACGAACATCGGCTCGGTGAAATTGCGGCCTTCGATGTAATCCACCGTCGCCGTTTTTCCGGTGAAAGCGAACTTAAACGCAACAAACACGAGCGCCCAAAACCCGAACACCACTTCCACTTCGCCAAGAAAGTGAAAGCTGCCGGCGTGCGCGGGGTAGCGATGCGCAAGACGCTCGAAATAGCGAACAGAAAACGTGTGTGCGACGGCGAGCGCGAAGAGCGTCGCGCCGATCAGCTGAATGGTGGTGGGGTTCATTGCGTCAAATGTAGCAATGTCCCGAGCTACGCGTTAACGCGGTGGGCGCGCTCGCGCACCCACCCTCGCACGCGCACGACGTGTGCTTACGAATTGCGGCGTCGACGAAGCGCGCCGATCGCGCCCAAAACCAACGTCAGCAAAACAATCGCGCTGAAACCGGTCGTGGGAATGACGTTGGGAATATCCGCAACGAATACGGCAGTCACGGTGCAGGCGGTGGTGATTACGCCGGTCGTGTAGGGATTGGCCGTGCCTGCTACTCCACCACAACCGCTGATGCTCGAAAGCACAAACCCGGCGTTCGGGGTCGCAACGCAAGTTGTCGTGTTGCCCAGCGTCACTGGACTCGTACACGAAATCGTACCGCTCCCCGATGCGACCGTTGTGCTTACCGCAACGGCGCCGACCACGAAGGTCGCCGTTACTGTGCACGCTGCGTTGATTGCGCCGGTCGTGTATGGGCTCGTCGTACCCGCCACGCCGCCGCAACCACTCACGGAGCCGATGACAAAGCCCATGCTAGGCGTGAGCGTACAGGTCGTGGTATTGCCAATCGCAACCGGGCTCGTGCACGATATCGTGCCGCCCATGCCGCTGACGGTGCCAGTGACCACGAAGGTCAACACGTTGACGCCGGTGGTTGCGTTTGCAGAGTTGTTGCCAGATACGGCGTCGGTCGTCGCGGCGCTCACGTTAGCCGTGGCGGAAACCGTGCCGCTGAAAGTCGAGGCGACGGCCACAACCAGCGTGAAGGTTGACGACGTCACGTTGAAGCTCGCGTTATTGCAATTGATCACGCCGGCGGCACCGACCGAAGGATAGGTGCAGCTCCAGTTTGCCGGCGTTACCAGCGACACAAACGTGGTGTTCGCAGGCGTCGAAATGGTCATCACCGCGCTCGCGGCGTTGCTCGGGCCAACGTTTGTGGCGGTGACCGTGTAAGTAATTTGACCGCCCGCCGTGACCGGATCAGGCGAGTCCGTGATCGTAACGCTCAGATCTGCGGAAGCCCCAAACGTATCGGTGTCAGTTGCGCTGTTGTTGCCGGGATTGGGATCGACGAGGGTCGGAGGGGCGGTGATCATCGCTGTATTGACGAGCGAGCCTGTCGCGTTCGCGGCAACCGCGCACACAGCCGTATACGTGACCGATCCGCCGGCGGGCAGATTGACCGTGTCGTTGATATTGCTTGAACCAGAGGCCGTACAGCTGCCGCCGCCCGCGCCCGCGCATGTCCAATTGCAGTTCAGCTCGGTTGGCAGCATGTCGTCGACGAATGCGCCGTTCGCGTTGCTTGGGCCTGCGTTGCTGGCGGTGATCGTGTAGGTGACTGATCCACCGGGCGTGGCAGAGGTGACGCCGTCGGTTTTGGTGATCGACAGATCCGCACTCGCGACGAGCGAGTCCGTGTCGGTTGCGCTGTTATTGCCTGGAACCGGGTCAGATACAGACGAGGTGACCGTCGCGGTGTTGCTGAGGCTTCCCGTTGCACTTGCTGAAATCGCACAAGTGGCGCTGTATGTCACGCTGCCGCCGACGGGCAAATTCACCGAGTCGTTCAAGTTGCCGAGACCGGCGGAGGTGCAGGTGCCACCGCCCGCACCCGCGCACGTCCATGTGCACGTGAGCGCTGCGGGAAATGTGTCCGCAACCGTTGCCGCAGCCGCGTCAGGGCCGGCGTTTGATGCGGTAATCGTATAGGTCACCGACCCGCCGGGTGTTGCCGTGGTGACGCCGTCCGTTTTGGTGATGGATAGGTCTGCTGAGAGCAAAAGCGCTGGCGTGTTGAATGCAACGACACTAACGGCGTCGCGACTGCTGCCCGCAGGTACCGACAATGACCACTGGAATCCTCCCGTGAAATCAAAGTTGGTGGCGGGCACGCCAGAATTATCAAAATTGGTGATCGCGGTGTCGGAAAGCAAGGCTGCGACGTCGGTTACAGCGTTGAACGGTCGCACCATAAGGGCATTGGCGCTTACGCCCGCAAATTGTGCGGTATCTGGCACCGTCGAGTCGGTGAGATCAAGGCGCTGCTGCGGGATGCCCACCGTCACGCTGTCGCTGCCGGCGGTACCCCCGAGATCAACGTCAGTCATTACAAAAAGGTCTATCACCAATGCGGTTGCGCCGGGGTTAGTGATGGTCATCGTGCAAGTGACCTTGCCGCCAACGGGTGTAGCGATTCCGAGCACGACACAGACCTCGCGAGCGTCGAAGCCGCGCGAATTGACGTTAGTCCACACTAGGGTTGAAGTGTCACCTGTGTAAGTCTGCGATGTCGGGTTGGGAAACGGCGTCTCGGCCGTGTCACCGCTCACGCGATACCACCAACCGTACTCAAAAATCTGATCACCGGCGCCTGACGTTACGCCCGTAAAGTTCGCGGACGGCGAAAAGTCGAATCCAGACGTGTTGCGCACGAACGTCGCGCCCCCGCTTGTGATGGTGCCTTGCGCGAAACTCAGCGCGCTGACGCAGAAAAGAGCCAGCAACAAAAGAATGCGTTTCATACCTTACCCCGGATTAGTCTTAGCCGAAGTAAGTATGCCGCTTTTCTTGGATGGAACCAAGTATCAATGTGGGAGTTGATCGCGACCTCAGTCAACGCGCCAGCGGCGGCATTACTTGTAGCCGGGCCACGCCGCCTTGTTCAAGTCCGCTAGCTCACAGCCTTCAACGCCGTTGGCACCCAACCCGTAATCGCAAGCATGACAAAGAAGCCAACGACGTAAGCCACGGCCACGTGCCAGCCCTGCTTCACCCATTGCACCGCGTTGCGCGCTTCGGGAAATTGGCTTGAGAGCGCAACACCCGCTGATGACCCGAACCAAACCATCGAGCCGCCGAATCCCACGCAGTACGCGAGCATCCCCCAGTCGAAACCGCCCTGCTTGATCGCAAGCGCGGTCAACGGAATATTGTCAAACACGGCCGAGACAAAACCCAACCCGAGAGCAGTTTGCCACGACGCTTTCGGTAGCGCTTCCACCGGCATCATCGACGCACAGAGCACCAGCGACAGCAAAAACACCGCGCCCTTGGCCGCATCGGGCACGAGCGACCAATCGGGTTTGCGAATCGGCACAGCAAGCAAAATCGCCACCCACACCGCAACGCCCAGGATTGGATAGCGATCACCCAAATCGCCGAAGCGCGTGTTAATCAAAACGTTGGCCACGATTGCAACGATCAAGATGAAGAACACGATACTGAGGCGAGCCCAGTCAATTTGGTGCGCGACCTTTGCGTCTTTGATGATCGGCGAATAGGCATGCTGCTGCTTCGACGCGACGACACCAACGATGATCACGGCGACCAGTGCGGCGACGTACGCGTGCAACACAGACACGGGTGAGGCGCCCGCGAGCCACAGCATCGTCGTTGTCGTGTCGCCCACGACGGAGCCCGAGCCGCCGGCGTTCGACGCAGCTACGATGCCCGCGAGATAACCAATGTGCACTTTTTTGCGAAACACAGCCGAGGCGACCGTGCCTCCGATGAGCGCTGCGGCGATGTTGTCTAAGAACGCGGACATCACGAAGACCATCAGCAGCAACACGAAGCCCCCCTTCCAATCGTCCGGCAGCCAATGCGGCATCACCTTCGGCACGCGACTGACCTCAAAGTGATTGGAGAGCAGCGCGAATCCTACGAGCAAGCAGAGGAGATTGGTGAGCAACACCCATTCGTGCCCCAGGTGCCCAATGAATCCGTCGATGCCAGGGCCGGTAGGAAAGCCTGCAATGGCAATTTTGTACAGCGCGATCACAATTGCGCCGCCGACTGCAACTTTTAGCGAATGCGCATGCAGCAACGCCACGCCCGCGAGCACAGCGGCAAACAACAGAAATTCAATCGGCACCGGTCCGATCATCGGGCCAGCCGCGTGAGCCGCTGCCGTCATCAAACTTGCAGTGACCAGTGCTGCGCCTCGCGTGAACTTTCGCATGTGCATCCCCGTTTTCCCCGTTTTCAATTCTTTGTGAGCGCGATATGCTCGCCGTCACTGATTCTAAGCAGACCGCGTACGCACCGCCGCCACGGGAAACCCCTAGAGCTACGGTACGCGCACAAACCTACAATAGAGACAAGGCTAATAACTAGCCGTCGCTGTATTCCGGGTGCCTGCGTCAAGCGGACGTCCCATTTTCAAAATCGACTCATCAGGAGAGACTATGCAACGTCGTGATTTTCTAACCAAGGCCGCCGCAACGGCCGCCACCGGTGGTGCCGTTCTGGCAGCGCCAGCTGTCATCGGCCAATCGCCCGCTGTGCGTTGGCGTTTGACCTCGTCGTTCCCAAAATCGCTCGACACGATTTTCGGCGCGGCAGAAGTATTTGCTGCGCAAGTCTCGAAAATGACCGGTGGCAAGTTTCAAATCTCCGTTCACGCTGCTGGCGAAATTGTTCCAGCGCCTGGTTTGGTTGACGCTGTACAAAACGGTACGGTAGAAGCTGGTCACACGGCGCCGTATTACTTCTTCGGCAAAGACGAAACCTTTGCTCTCGGTTGCGCGATTCCTTTCGGCCTGAACAGCCGTCAGATGACTGCCTGGATGTACGAAGGCAACGGTCTGAAGCTGATGCGTGAGTTCTACGCGAAGTACAACATCGTGAACTTTGCAGGCGGCAACACGGGCGCGCAAATGGGCGGCTGGTATCGCAAAGAAATCAAGTCGGTTGCAGACGTTAAGGGCCTGAAATTCCGCGTTGGCGGTTTCGCCGGTCGCGTTTGCGAGCGTATGGGCATGGTTCCACAGAACATCCCAGGCGGCGAGATTTATCAAGCCCTCGAAAAAGGCACGATTGATGCCGCAGAATGGGTTGGCCCCTATGACGACCAGAAGCTCGGCTTCAACAAAGTGGCACCAAACTACTACTACCCTGGCTGGTGGGAGGGTGGCCCACAGCTCGACTTCTTCATCAACCAAAAAGCTTGGGATGCACTGACGCCTGAGTACAAAGCCATCGTTGAAAACGCGGCGGCTCATGCGCACGTCAATATGCAAGCTAAGTACGATGCGAAAAACCCTGCCGCATTGAAACAGCTCGTCGCCGGCGGCACCAAGTTGCATCGTTTCCCGAAAGACGTGATGGATCGCGCTTTCAAAGAATCGATGGATCTCTACGCTGAACTTTCAGCAAAAAATCCGTCTTGGAAAAAAGTTTACGACGACTACTCCAAATTCCGCGCTGAGCAGAACCTATGGTTCCGCTTCACCGAAATGGGTTTCGACACGTTCATGCAATCGCAGAAGCTGTAGTCGAAAACAGTTACGAGTTACGACACGTGAATCTTCAGCCCGCACGGCGCAAGCCCTGCGGGCTTTTTATTGGCTGCTAGGTTCGTCGAGACGACCTAAAACGACTCGTTCGCGCCTAAGTAACGCCACGCCCCAATTGGCACGTCGCCAAGCTGCACGTTCCCAATGCGAATGCGTTTGAGCGCAACGACATGCAAGCCCACCATCTCGCACATTTTGCGAATTTGGCGCTTCTTACCTTCGCGCAAAATAAACCGAAGTTGATCCTCGTTTTGCCACCAAACTTTTGCGGGCTTTAGCGCTGCACCGTCAATCGACAGGCCATGGTTCAAGAGTCGCAATTCCGAGTCCGGTAAACGCCCGCCTCGCACAGACTGTACCCGTACAAGATATTCTTTTTCGACGAGCGAATTTTCGCCAATCAATTGCTTGGCGATGCGGCCGTCTTGCGTGAGCACCAACAGCCCCGTCGAATCAATATCCAGTCGCCCAGCGGGTACAAGACTTTTCAACTGCTCGCGGCGAAAACGAAGCGGCGACGAATCGTCGCGCCAGCGATTTTCTGGACGCACCAACACTACCGCCGGCTCGTAGCCGTCTTCCGCTTGGCCACTCACGTAACCGATCGGTTTATTGAGCAGCACCGTGACACGCTCTGCCTGCTGGTCGGTGGCTGCACGTTCGATGGTAATGGCGTTGTGGGGCAATACTTTTTGCCCCAGCACTGCGGCAACACCATCCACCCGCACCCAGCCGCGCTCTATCCACTCATCGGCTTCGCGACGCGAAGAGAGCCCCAGCTCGCTCATACGTTTGGACAATCGGATGGGTTCGGTCATAGTTCAATATCCACGGCGCGCTCAACTCAATAGCGCACAAACAAACAAGGCACCCGAAGGTGCCTTGGTAAAGCATTCGTAGCGACGAATGCTACTTCTTCGGCTCGTCTTTCTTCATTGCATCCAATACGGCTTTCATCGGATCGTCAACTTTCGCATCAGGTGCAGGCGCAGCGGCCGGCGCGGATGAATCGCCACCGGACGGAGTGCTTGGCTTGTCGAATCCCTTCATCATGTCCGCATCGTTTTTCTGCGGCGCATCGCCTGGAAGTTGCTCTGGCGCTTCAATCTTGACTTTATCGAGATCGACCTTTACGTCCTTATCCAAGCCGCTGGACACAATCGCCGGGAACGCAATGATGAGACCGACCATGATCACTTGAATGATTACGAAGGGCACGGCCCCCCAGTAAATCTGCATAGTCGTAACTGGCTGCACCAGCTTCTTCGTCACGCGATCGACATATTCCTTCGTCGCCGCAACGCTGCGCAAGTAGAACAACGCGAAGCCAAACGGTGGATGCATAAACGAAGTTTGCATGTTCACGCCCAGCAGCACGCCGAACCAAATCAGATCAATGCCCAATTTCTCTGCAACAGGCCCGAGGAGCGGCACGACGATGAACGAGAGTTCAAAGAAATCGAGGAAGAACGCAAGCACGAAGATCATCACGTTTACCACGATGAGGAATCCCACTTGTCCACCGGGCAACCCGGTCAACAAATGCTCAACCCATTTCGGCCCGTCAACACCTTGGAACACCAAACTGAAAATCGTAGAGCCAATCAGAATGAACACCACGAAGCACGACAACTTCACGGTGCTGTTTAGCGCCTGCTTCATCAATCCCATACTGAGACGACCACGCGCCATCGCCATGATGATCGCGCCCATCGCACCCATTGCGCCGCCTTCGGTTGGGGTTGCAATCCCCAAGAAAATCGTACCGAGTACCAAGAAGATCAATAGCAACGGAGGAATCAAAACGAACGTAACGCGTTCTGCCATTTTTGACAGCAACCCCATGCGCGTAACTTTGTTGACTACAGCGATGACGAAGGCGAGGAACACGCCCAAGCACATCGACACGACAATGGTTTCGTCCAAAGGCACGGATTCGGGCGCTTTGCCTTTGAACCACGCTAGGACATTGCCATAGTTTTTTCCGAAAACAACCGCCACGGTCGTCGACAACGCAACAAGCACGCCCAGCGACGGCAAACCGCTCTTGCCGTCGTCTTCGCGAATTGTGCGTGCCTCGAGCGGAAGTGCTGGCGCCCACGCCGGTTTAAGTACCGCCACGCCGATGACGTAAAGCACATACAAACCGGTCAGGATGAAACCCGGTACGAACGCGCCTTTGTACATATCGCCCACGCTGCGGCCTAGTTGGTCGGCGAGAATGATGAGGACCAGCGACGGCGGAATAATCTGCGCCAACGTCCCAGACGCTGCGATTACACCACTGGCCAATCGACGGTCATAACCATAGCGCAACATAATCGGCAACGAAATCAGGCCCATCGAAATTACCGACGCTGCAACAACACCAGTCGTTGCAGCGAGCAACGCACCCACGAAGATCACAGCAAACGCAAGACCACCGCGCACCGGGCCAAACAACTGACCAATGGTATCGAGCAAATCCTCGGCCATGCCGCTTCGTTCAAGTATCAACCCCATTAACGTGAAGAACGGAATCGCGAGCAACGTATCGTTTCGCATGATGCCGAGGATGCGCTGCGGCAGTGCTTGCATGAGCGATTCAGGCACTACTCCTAGTTCGATACCAATGATGGCGAAAAACAAGCCGCAAGCGCCGAGGCTAAACGCGACGGGAAAGCCAATCAACAGAAAGCAAACGAGCCCCAAAAACATGATTGGGGCAAAGTTAGAAATCAGAAATTCCATGATGTGTGAGCCCCTTATTTCGTCGCTGCAGCGGTAGCCGCCGCTTCAGCCGTTGCCGCTTCGGCGCGCAGTCGAATGACCTCGGCCAATTCTTCTTCGGCTGATTTTTCGCCGACTTTGAGCGTTGGATCCGCAATCAATCCCTTCAAAAAGCCGATGCGTTTGATCAGCTCGGAAATCGCTTGCAACAACAAAAAAGTAAAGCCCAGCGGCAGCATCAAGTAGATCGGCCACAGAATCAAGCCGCCCGCATTTGCCGAAACTTCATGCGAATGAAAAGCCTGGAGAAATACCGGCACAGACAACCAGATGATGGCCACGCACACGGGAATCAGAAATACCAGAAAGCCCATCACGTCGATCCACATCTGGCCCCGCTTAGAGAAGCGGCCTGAGACAACGTCGATGCGCACATGCTCATTGTTTAAGAGCGTATAGCCCGCTGCCAAGAGAAATGACGTGGCGAAAAAGTACCACTGAATTTCTAGAAACGCGTTCGAGCCGATGTCGAAAACTTTACGCACAATGGCGTTAACGCAACTGACCACAGTGGACGCGAGAATCAGCCACTTCATGAATGAGCCAACCAGCGTGTTCCAGCGGTCAATGAGTTTGGATAAGGACAGTAATCCCTGCATGTGTGTCTCCCCTGATTGGATTTACTTCAGCAATTTTTCACGAAATTGATGCACTGCAATACGGAGTTAACCCGCGTTGACAGGAAAATTTTTCATGCGTTACGTGAACATCGAAACGGTCGTTCGCATTACGCAATTTAACGAGCACAGGAACGCACTATCAGCCACCCGCGATCTGCATAGACTCGATCAGCATCGAGCCCACAAGCTTCGAACCACGTCGATCAATATCGTCACCAATGGCTACGATGCGCTGGTACAAGTCAACGAGATTCCCGGCAATCGTGATTTCTCCAACGGGGTACGCGATCTCGCCGCCTTCAACCCAGAAGCCAGCAGCTCCGCGCGAGTAATCGCCTGTCACTGGATTTACACCCTGCCCCATCAGCTCCGTCACGATAAGCCCGCGCCCCATTTGTTTAGCGAGCGTTGCGGTGTCGCCTTTGATGGTTGGGCTGATTAACAGGTTGTGATTGCCGCCGGCATTACCGGTACTTTTCATGCCGAGTTTGCGCGCGGAATACGCCGACAAGAAGTAACCACGCACCACGCCATTTTCAACAATCGCACGACGCTGGCACGCCACACCTTCGCCGTCGAACGGCGAACTTGCGTAGGCCTGTTTCACAAAAGGATCATCCACGATGTTGAGGAGCGAGGTGAACATCGGCTTGCCCATGCTGTCGAGCAGAAACGATGTTTTGCGGTAGAGCGAGCCGCCGAAGAGCGCACTGATCGCGTGACCGATAAAGCCCGCTGCGAGTTGAGGTGTGAAGATCACCGGCGCGCTTTGCGTCGGGATTTGCCGCGCGCCGAGTCGCGCGACGGCGCGCTCGCCCGCTTTGCGTCCAACACTTTCGGCGGATTCGAGCGCGCCCGGCACGCGGTGCGAGGTGTACCAATCGTCGCGCTCCATTTCTTCGCCTTCCGAGGCGACCATCGCGCAGCCGATGTAATGCGCGCTGCCCATGTAGCCGCCGCAAAAGCCGTGCGAGTTGGCGTACACAAATTCCGATTCGCTCACGCTGACCGACGCGCCTTCGCTGTTGTCGATGCGCTCATCCACCGCAAAACCGGCGTCTTCACAGCGCTTGGCGATCTCGATGGCTTGAGCGGCGTCGAGCACCCAAGGGTGATAAAGATCTAGGTCGGGCAACGGAAGGCTCGCCATGACGTCGGCATCGGCCAAACCTGCGAATGGGTCTGGACTGGTGAATTTGGCGATGGTGAGCGCTTTGTCGACCGCAGCGTTCACGGCGTCCGTTGAGAAATCGCCTGTGCTCGCGTTGCCTTTGCGGCCCTGCACATATACCGTCACGCCCAAGCTTTTGTCGACGTTGTGTTCCAGCGTTTCCAGTTCGCCCAAGCGCACCGTCACGTTCAACCCATTGCCCTGCGTGGCCTCAGCCTCGGCTTGGTCGGCACCACCACGTTTGGCGCGCTCCAGCGCGGAAAGCGCAACGTCGCGAAGCGCATCGGAGGATAGGGCAAGGGACATACACACAACCAGTCAGGTAAGAGGCGAAAGCATAGCCGACCGAGGTGTCGCCTTGCTGCGCTTTAGTACGTTTGATTCTGGTGGTTGGCGAGCAAAACGCCGTATGCGGCAAAATTGCGTCATGGCACGCCCCCCAAAAACTCCACGGCCCGTCGACGACGGCCCGTCCAAGACTCAGCTCAAAAAGGAGATGCAAGACCTGCAGGACCTTGGCGAGACACTCACCACGCTCTCGAAAGACCAGCTAGATCAGCTCGAATTGCCTGAATTTTTGCGCGATGCGCTCGACGAGCTTGAGAACGTCGGCAAACACGAAGCGAAGCGCCGTCACATGCAGTACATCGGCAAACTGATGCGTGAGGTTGACCCCGAACCGATCCGCGCGCAGATTGACCGCTGGGAAATGGGAACGCGCGCCAATAAAGCCGCGTTCAAAGCATCCGAGCGTTGGCGTGATCGCTTAATCGCCCAGCCCGATACGCTCACGGAGTTCATGACCGCGCAGCCCGACGTTGACCGTGCAGCGCTCTTAACGCTCATCGAGCGCGCGCGGCATCAAGCAGCCAACGGCGATGCGCCCGCCGCATCACGGCAGGTGTTTCGGGTGGTGTACCGGGCACTGTTAAAGGTTTAACCGCGCAACGTCGAGGAACACCGAATGATTGATCCAGTAAAAATCGGCCTTGTCTCCATCTCTGACCGCGCTTCAACCGGCGTGTACGAGGACAAAGGCATTCCCGCTCTGCAAGAATGGCTCGCCAGCGCGATTCAAAACCCGGTGACGTACGCGACGCGCCTCATCGCCGACGAGCAACCGACCATCGAATCCACGCTAGTTGAATTGTGTGACGTCGAACGCTGCGATCTCGTGCTCACAACCGGCGGCACAGGCCCAGCGCGGCGTGACGTGACGCCGGAGGCGACGCTTGCGGTGGCGCACAAAGAAATGCCCGGCTTTGGCGAGCAGATGCGTCAGATTAGCTTGAACTTTGTGCCGACGGCGATTCTGTCGCGGCAGGTCGCTGTGATTCGCGGCAAAACGCTAGTCATCAACTTGCCCGGTCAACCCAAAAGCATTAAAGAAACGCTCGAAGGTTTGCGCGACGCAGACGGCAAGTCGGTGGTGCACGGCATTTTCGCGGCCGTGCCTTACTGCGTGGACTTGATCGGTGGCGCTTACATCGAAACCAACGACACGCTGTGTAAGGCTTTCCGCCCGAAAAACGCCGTGCGTGTTCGTGCGGTTTAGCGCGGCGTTCAGGGCATTTACAGCTTTTTAGCACTAACGACCAGCCAGCGGTCATTAGCGCGTCAAATTAGCTCATGTCAACATTGGCTCAAATTGCCCTATAACGACCATTGGGTAGTCGTTACAAGCAATAAGCTGTTAACGCCAGTGACCCGCCACCCAATAGTGACCGCGATGGTCGTTACGCCAATGGCCGTGCAACCATTGCGTGTGACCTTGCGCGGGGCGCGCCCAATGACCGCGGTTCCAGACATAGTCGCGGCCAGTCCAATGCCAGTTACCCGCAATCCAGACGTGGCCCGGCCCCGGCGAAACAATCATTTGCTCCGCGTAAGGCGCTGGCGGCGCACGATCCACGTAGACCACCGGACCTGACGCGTAGGCCACCGGGCCCGGAACGCGCGCGGCGACTACACAACCCGACAACACCACAGCGGCTGCGGCGCTGGCGAGCGCTGTGACCAATGTGGACTTTGAGAAACGCGATAAACGCATAGAGCCTCCTGATAAATTAGCTTGCTAATGGTGTGCGCCCAACGGCTAAGGGGCGATGCAAGTTGACGGCGAACACAGAACTTACGATTGTTTACATTTTGTGACGCGCGCGAGCACGTGTGATCAGCGCGAACGCCGCACCCGAAACGCCGCAATCAGCAGGCTCGCGAGCAACAGCGCAGCCACCGCGTTATGCGCCGTCGCTAAAAGCAGCGGTTGCGCCCACAGCACGGTGCTAATGCCAATGAAAATTTGCGCGAGCAACACCGCTTTGATGAACAGAGCTTGCCGCTTGAGTGAGGCGTCGGCACGCATCAAGCGCACCGCCGCCAGCAGCACGGCGAAGGTCACAGCAATAGCCCCCAGCCGATGTGCCCAGTGAATCGCGCGCAGCGCCTCAATCGACAAGAACGTGCCGTCTGGATTGCGCCCCAACGCACGCATCCACGTAAAGCCCTCGCTCCACGCGAGCGCTGGCGCGTAGCTGCCGTTACAGGCGGGGAAATCGCCACATGCGAGCACGGCGTAATTGGTACTCACCCAGCCGCCCAAAAATATCTGCGCAACGACGCCGAAGACGGCAACCCAAACCGCCAGTCGTACGCCACTCGTCACGGAAACGCTTCGCGCCCGCGGGTCGCCCACGCGTGCACGCTCGATCATCCAAAACCAAATCAGCAACCCAAACAGCAGCATGCCGCCCATCAAGTGCGTCGTCACCACAATCGGCATCAGCTTTAAGGTCACTGTCCACTTGCCGAACAGCCCTTGGGCCGAGACGACGATCAAAAGCAACAACGGCCACGCCCAGCCGACGGGTGCCACCGTTTGTTCGAGAAAAAATCTCGCGCGCGTGAAACGCGCAATCAGCGCACGTACGAACATCACCAAAATAAGCGCACCGATGAACGAAGCGACATAGCGATGCAGCATCTCAATCCACGCTTTGCCGTGGCTCACGGGGCCGTGAGTGCCGCCTTGCTCGGCAATCGCAGCGTTAATCTGCGTCGACGCAGTGGCGGGCAACATTTGTCCGTAGCAACCGGGCCAGTCCGGGCAACCCAAACCGCTGTCGGTGAGGCGCACGAATGCACCAAACGCAATCAAATCGAGGGTCAAAAATGCGGTCACAGCGAGCAATTTTCCCCAGCGCATTCGCAGCCCCATCCACAGGGCTAGAGCGAGCATCACGAACCAGATAATCGCGTTGACGGTAGAGAGGGAAAATTGCCAGAGAATCGGGGCTGCGGGATCAGGCATGAAGCGAATTGTCCAGTGACGGTTACAGCGTGTCGTTGCCGCTGATTTTAGGCGCTGCGCCTTAAGCAACCATTACGGCGCACGAGGATCCGAGTAAGACTTGTAGTGAAACCGTTTGGCAACATACATCGCGTCGTCCGCCGCTCGCAGCGCAGGTTCCAGGGCCCCGGCGCGCTCGCAAATCGCCGTGCCAATCGCCACCGACAATCGCGGCCCTTGATAGAACTGGTTGTTCATATCCACGACCAACTTCACGCTCTCCACCAAGGCAGCGAGTTCAGCCTCACCGTGACGCGGCAGCAGGCACACAAATTCGTCGCCACCAACGCGCGCGGCCAAGGTGTTTTCGCCTAACGCCTTTTTGAGCGCCTCTCCGGTTCGGCGCAGCAGCGCGTCACCGGCTGCGTGGCCGTACTCGTCGTTGACCAGCTTCAAGCCATTCAGGTCGACGGCGAGTACGCCTACAGGAAACGGACCACGTCGATTGAGACGCGCAATTTCGTCGTCGTAAAACGCGCGATTTCTCAGCTTGGTGAGCGCGTCGTGTTTGCCTAAAAATTCGAGATAGGCCTCAGCTTTTTTCCGTGCGCTGATGTCGGTCAACGCCACTTGCACTAAGTCCCAGGTCGCTTCGTGTCCCGGCAGTACGGCCCACTGCATGTGCAGATAGATCGGATCGCCGCGCAGCGAATAATTGAGCGTTTCGCGCGATTGAAACAGCGATCCATTCCAGCAATCGAGCAGTTGCTCGGCAAACGAGCGGCTCATCTCATCGCGAAACACTTCGCCTAATCGTGCGAGCAATTCGTCTTTGCTCGACGCGCCAAACATCGTGAGAGTCTGCTGATTAACGTCTATTACACGAATTCGCTCCATGCAAGACGCGACAAACTCCGGGTGCACATCCACAAAGGTGCGGAAGTCGGTAATGCCTCGTGCGCGCACGTCGTCAAGAAGCGATTTCACTTCGCTGAAATCTTCTACCCACAGCGAGACCGGAGACAGTTCGAACAGGCCACGTGCATAAGCCTCGTTTGCCGACGCGGCCGCCTGCGCATTCACTTGCGGTGTGAAATCTTCAATCGCCATCAGCATGCGATCCCACGGGCGCGCGACACTTTCCAAGCGATTCACATTTAGGCGAATGTGCAGCTTGCGCCCGTCGACGGTGTAGTTGATCGTCTCGGTTTGGTATGCGCTGTGGCCCTCCCACAACCGGGAAATTTCGGCTATCGCTGCGTCAGTGTTGGTGTTGTCGTAAAGCGAATTGCCCGCTGCGAGCAGCGACTCCAAATTTTTTGCCCCGTACAAATCAAGCGTTCGCTGATTGACCTTGAGTACTTTGATGCGGGAAAAATAGTCAGCGATTGCGTAAGGGCGATCGCGCAGGTAAGCGCCCACGTCTTCCACGCCCGCCGCGCGCCAAGACTGCAATAAATCACGCACATCACTGAAGTCTTCGAGCCACAGCGACACCGGAGCCAAGTCGAACAGCGTATCGTCCAAGCTGGCGTGGGCGTGAACGCTGGCCAATGCGCCAGTGGCAGCGGAAGCGAAGGAAGTGGCAGAAACAGTCATGATGCGCACCTTATTGATGGGCGCAATCTTACCCGCGAAGGCGATGGCTGTGTGGCCTGGGCGGCTGGGTCTGTCCTGAACACAGAGCAAATTCATAGAATCAAGCTATGCGCTTAATTCGTCTCGCGAAAATAATTTCTGTCTTCCACCGTTTCGGGCTCGACGAGTTCGTGCTCAAAGACGCGTCAAACCCAACTCTGCGAGGTGTTGGCCGCGTGTTGGGCGCGCGCGAACATGCTGCGCCACGCGGTGCGCGGTTGCGGGCGGCGCTTGAAGCACTCGGGCCGATATTTGTGAAGTTTGGGCAAGTGCTTTCCACTCGCCCCGATTTGATCCCGCCTGACATCGCCTCTGAGCTTTCTTTTTTGCAAGATCGTGTGCCACCATTCGCGCATGACGACGTGCGCAAAGTGCTGGAAAGTGCTTACGGGCGACCTGTTGACGAAGTATTTTCGAGCTTCGATTGGCAACCCATTGCCAGCGCTAGCGTGGCGCAAGTGCACTTTGGCACGATTCAACTAAAAGTGGGCGACACGTTCGAGACACGCGAAGTCGCAGTAAAAGTGTTGCGTCCCAATATTCAGCCTGTCATAGAAAGCGACCTGTCGTTGCTGCGCGTGTTGGCCGGATGGGTGAACAAATTTAGTGAAGGCGGACGCCGCCTGAAACCGCTTGAAGTCGTCGAGGAATTCGACAAGTATTTGCACGACGAACTGGATTTGATTCGTGAAGCCGCGAACTGCTCACAGTTGCGTCGTAACTTCACCGGATCGCCTTTACTCTACATGCCCGAGGTTTACTGGGATTGGAGCGAAAAAACGGTCATGGTGATGGAGCGGCTGCATGCCACGCCCGTCAATCAGATCGAGAAGTTGCGCGCGGCAGGCGTGGACATCAAAAAGCTAGCGCGCGACGGCGTTGAAATTTTCTTCACGCAAGTATTTCGCGATGGTTTTTTTCATGCGGACATGCATCCGGGAAATATCGCCGTGCGCACCGAGGCACCGAATATCGGCCAATACGTCGGTATGGATTTCGGTATCGTCGGCACGCTGACCGACACTGATCGCCGCTATCTTGCGGAGAATTTTTTGGCATTCTTCCGGCGCGATTATCGACGTGTCGCGAGCGCGCACATTGAGTCCGGTTGGGTACCAGCAGGCACGCGCGTGGACGAACTCGAAAATGCGGTGCGCAGCGTATGTGAACCAATCTTTGATCGTCCGCTCGCCGACATTTCATTTGGCAAAGTATTGCTGCGACTCTTTCAAGTCTCGCGCAGATTCAACGTGGAAATTCAGCCGCAATTGGTGTTGCTGCAAAAAACGTTGCTCAACGTCGAAGGGCTGGGTCGTCAGCTCGATCCGTACCTCGATTTGTGGGCCACGGCGCAACCGTTCCTCGAAAAATGGATGCGCACGCAAATCGGGCCAGAGGCAGTGTGGCAACGACTTTTCGAGCAAGCGCCGTATCTCTCGTCAGCGCTACCGCAGATTCCACGTCTCGTGCATCAGGCGCTGGAGCGGCGCAGCGAACCACCCGCGCCTGTCATCATCAAAACGACTTCGGTTTGGACGAGCTTGTGGTTAGCCATTATCGCGTTTAGTTTGTTGGCGATTTTGGGCACGCTGTGGGTGCCGTTGTTGCTCGATTAATGCTCGCCGAGCAGAAGGCAACAAGATGACCCCGCTATCGCTCGATGAACCGTGGGGTCGTGGTTTTTCAGCGAAGCATTCGCACGCGTTTGTCGACGGTCGCGCATTTCCAAGCGCGACGGGCAGCGTACTTCCGCGCGGTCTTGGTCGCAGTTACGGCGACGTGTGCGTGAACGGCGGTGGCGCGCTGATGCACACTTTTCGCCGCGATCGATTGCTGGCGTTTGACGATGTTCACGGCATTTTGACGTGCGAGGCAGGTGCGTCACTCGCCGACATCGCGCAGACCATGCTGCCGCTCGGTTGGTTTTTACCCGTAGTTCCGGGTACGCGATTCGTCACTGTGGGTGGTGCCATCGCCAACGATGTACACGGAAAAAATCATCATATCTCGGGCACGTTTGGCCGCGCCGTTCAGAGCATCTCGCTGCGGCGTTCGGACTCAGGCGTGCACAGGCTTGACGCCCCCAATCCCCTGCTCGCACACACCATCGGCGGCCTCGGGCTCACCGGCTTGATCGAAGAAGTAACGCTACAACTTAGCCGTGTGCCCGGTCCAGGCATCGTGCAAGAAACCAAACTCTTCGGCGGCAAAAGCGGTGACGGCGGAATCGACGATTACCTTGTGCTTGACGCCGAAAGCAAAGACTGGAATTACACCGTCGGCTGGATAGATACGATGGACAAAAACTTGCGCGGTGTTTTCTTTCGTGGCAACCATTGTGCGGGCCTAGACGAGTGGCTCGCTCCTAATGCCGCCAAGCTCACGCTTCCGGTCGACGCGCCACAATGGTTACTCGGTCGCTGGAGCGCGCGCGCATTTAACGCCGCTTACTACCGCGCGCAAGCATTGCAAACGGCTAAGCGCGCCACGATTCCGCTGTGGCAATTTTTCTTTCCACTCGATGCGGTGAACGCGTGGAATCGCGCGTACGGCAAACGCGGTTTTATTCAGTATCAGTTTGTCGTGCCCACCGATGCCGCTCGCGAAACGGTGCCGCGAATCCTCTCGCATTTGCGTGAATCGAATGTCGCGAGCTATCTTGCTGTCATCAAAACGTTTGGCGAGTTGCGCTCACCGGGATTGATGAGTTTTCCGATGGCGGGCACGACCGTTGCGCTCGATATCCCCGCGCCGAACGACAATGATCGCCGTGCGTTAGATCGCGCCGATGCGATGGTGGCTGACGTTGGCGGACGCGTCTATCCGGCCAAGGATGCGCGCATGTCAGCAACGATGTTTCAGCGCTTTTTCCCGCAGTGGCGCGAGCTTGAAGCGATGCGCGACCCTATGATTTCGTCGAGCTTTTGGCGGCGTGTTACGCGTGAAATTCAGTGAGCGGTGAGTTGTGAACAGTAAATACCTATGAAACTAGACATCGTTGTTGTCGGTGCGACGTCTGCCGTCGCGCAAGCGGCCATTCGGATTTGGGCTGAGCGAAATACTTCGCTTACGTTGGTCGGACGGAATGCAGAAGAGCTGGCGCGCATCGCCGCCGATGCACGCGTTCGCGGCGCTTCCGACGTTGTTGTCGTGGTTGGGGACTTGACCAACGCGGCATTCGTCACGACGACAGTTGCTGCGTTCAATACAAACGGCGGCGCAACCGCCCAGGCGCTCATTGCTCATGGCAGTCTCACCGATTCGGCACATGCTGACGTAGATGTGAATTACCTAGCTACCGAGCTCAACACCAATTTCGTTAGCGCGGCACTATGGGCGCAGGCGCTCGCTGAACGCTTCTCACGTGCCGATTGTGGCGGTGGCACCGTCGCAGTCATCTCGTCAGTCGCGGGCGACCGTGGCCGCGGCAGCAATCATGCTTACGGCGCAGCGAAAGCAGGCTTGACCGCGTTTTGCTCAGGGCTGCGCGCACGGATGCACACTCGCGGCGTACACATCGTCACGGTCAAACCAGGGTTCATAGATTCGCCGATGACGGCGCACATCGCAAAAAAAGGCGCGCTGTGGGCATCACCCGAAACCGTTGCCAAAGGCATCGTGAAGGCCATCGACAAGAAACGCGACGTCGTCTATCTGCCCAGTTTTTGGCGCGTCATCATGCTCATCATTACGCATGTGCCTGAGAAGATCTTCAAGCGGTTAAAGTTTTAACAGCTTTTTCGCGCAAACGACTATGCAGCGGGGTTTCTATGCCGTTTTTATGCAAAGTCGAGATAATAAAAAACCAGCCTATAACCGCAGCTAGTTAGTCGTTAGAGCCGAAAAGCTGAATACTCACCGCTCACTGCTCACCGCTAACGGCCAACAACGCCGCTAGCTCGGCGTCGTCCTTGCGCGCTTCATCCAGCAGCCATTCTCGAAATAGTGCAACGTGCGCGCGCTCGTGGCTGCCTGCAGCCGTGTTGGGCGTGAGCAGGTAATAGCCCCATTCGCTGGTGATCGACGGTCCGAACGGCACCACGAGTCGGCCCGCGCGCACGTCAAGCAAAGCCAGCGGCGCGAGGCTTAGCGCTACACCCAAACCGTCGACCGCCGCGTCGAGCGCCAACACCGCGTGGCTGACGTGCACCACACGTTTGGCGGACGCGAACGCGCCGGGGCTCGCATGCTCGAACCACACGTTCCAATTCGACGTGTCGTGGCTGAAGAACGGCGTGTCGTCATGCAAGAGTGTTTGGTGGCGCAGATCGTCCGGATGCTTCAGCGGATGCTTGCCCTTGAGCATTTTCGGTGCGCAAAACAACGCAAGCTGCGGCGAAATCAGTGGCTCCACGCGATACCCCGGATAGTCGCCGCGCCCGAACGCGATGGCTACGCCGTGTTGCTCCTCGGCGGGGGCGTCCACGCCCGTTGGCGCGCGGCCGACGGCGTCTCGCTCAATCAAACTTTCTGTCGCCGAAATGCGCACATCAATCTCAGGATGGCGTTCAATGAAACCCTGCAGGCGCGGCAGCAACCATCGCGCAGCAAACGAAGGCGCAACGGCCACATCCAGCCGATTCGGCTCCACCGATTGACGCAACGCATCCACAGCGCTCGCCAACTGCTCAAACCCGCGCTCAAGCCCCGGCAACAAACTCGCACCCTGCGGGGAGAGCGCCAAACCGTTGGCAAATCGCCGAAACAAAGTGATACCTAACTCCTCTTCCAACGCTTTCACTTGGTGGCTCACGGCCGCCGGCGTGACGTGCAGCTCCGCCGCAGCCTTTTTGAAGCTGCTGTGGCGAGCAGCCGCCACAAAGGCGCGCAACGCGTTGACTGAGGGAAGGCGTGAGTTCACAAGTACCGGGTTCTTTAGGCCTAGTTTTTCTAATGCTAGGAGTATAACTTCTCGTTTGCTGCGACGCAGCAGGAGAAATAACATGTTTCCACGGTAAAGCATCACCGTACCCTAGTAATTCAACGCAAGCGTCGCTTATGACGCAGCGCGTCAAAGGAAAGTCACCATGATCTCCAAAGCCCAGTTCGACAGCATCCAAATGAACGCGTCGACTCGCCGCATCGCAGAAGCTGAGATGGCCGCCGCTGAGTCGTTCGTCGAGACATACTTCACTATCGCAACGCGCATCGCCGCGTTCTTTGGCGCGAAATCATCGGCCGCGAAATCCGCGTACCAATCGCAGGCACCTCGCCACGCCTAATTCGCGTATTGCGTCCCCGAATAAAAAAACGCGCCCTTCGGCGCGTTTTTTTATGGGTGCGTCTCCGTTGTTTCGGGCGACGACACACTATGCCTTCACGTCAGAGCCCAAGAAGTGGTGCACATGGCCACGATGATTGGCAATCACTTGCGGCGCTAGGGAGCCGACCAGCATGCCCACGAGCGAGGCAATCAAACCTGCGAGTTGCTGCGGGAAGGCTTCACTCCAGCCGGGCACAAGGTACACCAGCAACCACGTGCCCAAGCCGAGCACTACGCTGGCCAGCGCTCCCTGCGTGGTCGCGCGCTTCCAGTAGAGCCCGAACGCCAGCGGCACGAACGCGCCAACCAGTGTGACTTGATAGGCGCCGGAAACCATATCGTAAATTTTTGTGCCGCGCGTGGCCATCGCGTAGCCGAGGACGAGCAAAGAAAAAACCAGTGTCGATACCCGCATCGCGCGTAGCGTTTGCGCGTCGCTCATGTGCGGACGGAAGTGTTTGTACACGTTCTCGACGAAGGTGATGCTCGGTGCCAGGAGAGTGGCCGACGCAGTGGACTTGATCGCCGACAGCAACGCGCCGAAGAAGATGACTTGCGCAATGAATGGCATGCGCTCCAACACCAGCGTTGGCAATATTTTTTGCGTGTCACCCTTCAAGAGTTCAGCCGTTTGCTCAGGCATGATGATGAGCGCAGCAACAACCAGAAACATCGGCACAAAGGCGAACAGTAGATAACAAATGCCACCGATTACCGGGCCGTGCGTTGCTGCTTTCACATCCTTTGCCGACATCACGCGTTGAAACACGTCTTGTTGAGGGATGGAACCCAGCATCATGGTGATCGACGCAGCGAAGAAAAACAGCATGTCCTTGAACGATGGTTCCGGAAAGAAACGGAACATGTCTTTGCTCTGTGCGTAGGCAATTACCTTGTCCGCGCCGCCCGCCATGTTCCCCGCCATCACAGCAATGATCGAGAGGCCAACGACGAGCACAATCATTTGAATGAAGTCGGTGAGCGCGACGCTCCACATGCCGCCAAACAAGGTGTAGATCAGAATGGAAGCGACGCCAAGCACCATGCCCCATTCAAACGTGATGCTGCCCGCCGACAAAATATTGAACACCAATCCGAGCGCGGTCACCTGCGCCGCGACCCAGCCGAGATAGGACAACATGATGATGATCGAGCACAAAATTTCAACCGCCTTGCCGAAGCGCTGCCGGTAGTAATCGCTAATCGTTAAGAGCGTCAGTTTGTAGAGCTTGGCCGCAAAAAACAGCCC
>Ga0116169_1001172_pt1 | contig 23105 bp, 19 predicted proteins | sample AD_UKC130_MetaG_FD_89796 | JGI IMG/M metagenome (GOLD analysis project Ga0116169, IMG submission 89796) | Active sludge microbial communities of municipal wastewater-treating anaerobic digesters from Canada - AD_UKC130_MetaG | ecosystem: Engineered > Bioreactor > Anaerobic > Digestate | place...
GAATTGGCGACGATTTCCGGGAGATTATCGTGGAGGCTCTCCAGCATGAACTCACCCCGCGGGAAGCTGTGGAGAAAATGGAGAGGGTTGGCAACGCCATTCTCGAGGAGTACATGAACTAAGGCTGAAGAGGGGCCCGTCCCCTCTTTAGCCCACGAGAAGGTGACAAAGTGAAGAGCAAAAGGCTACAGCTGATTCCCTACCTGTTTATTCTGCCCAATGTTGTGATCTTTTTGGTGTTTGTGGTGGTGCCTGCCCTTTACGGTTTCGCCCTGTCCTTTACCCGCTGGGATGTGATCAGCGAACCGGTGTTTGTGGGTGTGGGCAACTATATCTCTATTTTCACTAGCTCCAGCTTCTGGGAAACCACGCAGCGAACCTTGGTCTACGTCTTGACCGTTGTGCCCCTTACCTATGTCGTGAGCTTGCTCTTGGCGCTTTTGGTTGATTCCAATATGCGGCTGCGGACCCTCATGAGGGCTTTCTTCTACGTACCCGCCATGCTCTCCGCGGTGGTCATCGGTGTTTCCTGGCGCTGGATTTTCGGCGACTATTTCGGGATTATCAACTACTTTATCGAGAGATATGGAGGAACACCCATCAACTGGCTCACTACTCCAGGCTGGGCCATGCTCGTGGTCATCCTGGCCAGCGTCTGGGCCAGGGCAGGTTACTACATGGTCATGTTTCTGGCTGGTCTCCAGGGGATTCCGGAAGTGTACTACGAAGCCGCGAAAATCGACGGCGCTTCTCGTTGGCAGCAGTTCTGGCGGATCACACTGCCGCTTTTGAAACCAACCAGCTTGGTGGTTCTTGTGCTCTGCAGCATTGAGTCCTTTAAAGTGTTCGACTTGATCGTTACGCTCACCACCGGCGTGACCGGGACGGGCAACCACGTTCTTGGTGCAGGATATCTACCGCTGGGCCTTCCAGCGCGGTGATTTGGGCTATGCCTCCGCGATGTCAGTGGTGCTGCTCTTGATTCTAGGGCTGTTGACCGTGTTCCAGTTTCGCCTTACAGGGATAGGGGGCGACGCCTATGAATAGGTGGGTATCCCGGGTGCTGCAGGCTGCAGGGCTGGTACTGGCGGTGATTTTTGTCCTGCCGGTGATCTGGGTTGTCATCTCTTCCTTCAAACCCGGTACGGAGCTGTTTGCCTGGCCGCCCACTTTTTGGCCGAAAAGCGCAACGGTGTCCAATTACATTGATGCCCTTAACAAGGGGAATTTCGAGCGCTACTTTCTGAACAGCTTGTATGTCTCTACCCTCTCAACCATCTTGACCCTGGTAATCAACTCCATGGCCGGCTATGCCTTTGCTAAGTTTTCTTTTAAGGGTGACCGCCTGATCTTTTACACCTTCATTGCCACTCTGATGGTGCCTCTGCAGGTGATTATGGTGCCCATCTTCCTGGTGATCAGAAGGCTGGGATTGTACAACAGCCTGTGGGGTATTATCATCCCTCCGGCCGCCACGCCCACCGGCGTGTTTTTGATGCGCCAGTATATGATCACCATTCCCGATGAGATTATCGAGTCGGCCCGCATCGATGGGGCTTCCGAATGGCGCATCTTCTGGCTGATTATGCTGCCGCTGGCCAAACCGGTACTCACAGCCTTGACCATTTTCTCCTTCATGTGGCGGTGGAATGATTTTCTCTGGCCCTTTATCGTGATCAGCAACGAGCAGAAATACACCATTCAAGTCGCCATTGCCAACTTTGTAGGCCAGTTCTACGTGGATTGGAACAGCCTGTTGGCCATGAGCGTGCTGGCCATGATTCCAGTGTTGATTATCTTCCTCATTTTCCAGCGGCATTTCATGAAGGGCATTGCCATAACGGGTCTGAAAATGTAACGAAGGAGTGATTCCATGCCCAAACTAGACTGGACGCTGTCAGCTTTCGGAGATGAAATCTCTGCAGATTTGGCAGAACAGCTGGAGACCTTAACCAAGTATGGCATCCATCATCTGGAGATTCGTTCTGTATGGGGGAAAAACATCCTGGAGCTCTCGGATCAAGAACTGCAGCGGGTTAAGGAAGGGCTGAGGGATTATGGCTGTTCCATTTCGGCCATTGGCTCTCCCATAGGCAAGGTCGAGATTGAAGCCAACTTTCAGGAACACCTCAAACAGTTTGAGCGGGCGCTTGCTGTAGCTGAGTTCTTCGAAACGAAATATATCCGCATGTTCTCCTTCTTTATCAAGCCTGGGGAACACAGCAGGTACCGCAGCCGGGTCCTGGACCAAGTGGGAACCTTAACCCAGCTGGCGGAAAAGCGGGGCATCATCCTGCTCCACGAAAACGAGAAAGAGATTTACGGCGATACTGCGGAGCGCTGCGTGGACATTTTGCAGAGCATTAACTCTCCGCATCTGCGCGCCACGTTTGACAGCGCCAACTTCATCCAAGTGGGGGAAGAGCCCTATCCTAAGGCCTATGAACTGCTCAAACCCTGGATCGAGTATGTCCATGTTAAGGATGCCCTGTATGCCACAGGCGAGGTGAGGCCAGCCGGCGAGGGGGATGCCAGGTTTGGCCGGTTCATAGAGAACTTGGTCGGCGATGGCTACGAGGGTTTTCTCTCCATCGAACCCCACCTGGACAACAGTGGACCTGGAGGCGGGGCAGGTCGCTTTGCCGAAGCGTATGAGGCCTTGATGAAGCTCATCCGCGCCCAGCCAAATGTACGTGTATCCTAGGGATCGGGTTATAACTCAAGCAGCGGAGGTGCAGCAGTGAGTGACGTTCGCATTGGCGTTATCGGTGTAGGTACCATGGGACGCATTCATGCCGCTTATCTTGATCGCGGTGAAGTAAAGGGGGCACGCCTCACGGCCGTTTGCGATATTAACCCCCAGGCTCTCCAGTGGGCGGAGAAGAGCCTCAGCAGCCATGTGCGGCGGTTCGCCACAAACGATGATTTCTTCGCCCAAGCGCCTGTGGATGCCGTGATGATTGTGACGCCGCACTACAGCCATCCCGAGCTGGCCATACGTGCCTTTGCCCAGGATCTGCACGTCCTGATCGAAAAGCCCGCTGGGGTATTCACCAGACAAGTGCGGGAAATGAACGAAGCGGCGGACGCTGCCGGCACAGTCTTTGCCATCATGTTCTGTAACAGGACTTTCCCTGTGTACCAGAAGGCGCGCGAGCTGATCCACGGGGGGGAATTGGGGGAGCTCAAGCGCATTAACTGGACCGTTACGGACTGGTATCGTTCCCAAAGTTACTACGACTCTGGTGGCTGGCGGGCCACCTGGAAGGGCGAGGGCGGGGGCGTACTGCTGAATCAAGCTCCCCATGAGCTGGATTTGTGGCAGTGGATGTTCGGACTGCCCCAGCGCGTCCGGGCCTTCTGCCATTTCGGGAAGTACCACGAGATTGAGGTGGAAGATGATGTCACCGCCTATATGGAATACGCCGACGGCGCAACGGGAGTGTTTATCACCTCAACGGGCGAAGCGCCAGGTACGAACCGCTTGGAAGTGGCCGGGGACAGGGGACGCCTGGTGGTGGAAAACGGACAGATGCGCTTCGATCGCCTCAGGGTGTCGGAACGGGAGTTTAACCGCACCTATCGAGGCGGTTTCGGCAGTCCGGAGGTATGGCAGTGTCACATTCCCGTTGGACCGAACCCAGAGAACAAACACTTGGTTGTAACCCAAAACTGGGTCAATGCCATCGTGCACGGAACTCCCCTACTGTGTGATGGGCGGGAAGGCATCCGTTCACTGGAGTTGTCCAATGCCATGCACCTCTCCAGCTGGCAGGATGAATGGGTGACCCTTCCTGTGGATGAGGAGCTCTTTGAAGCGGAGCTGCGCAGGCGCATCGCCGCTTCCGTTGACAAGGCTGCGTTTGACACAACTTACCTCGATGCGGAAAAATCCTTTTAGGGCTGAAACCTAAGCAAAGACACCCTGCTTCACTGACGGAAGCAGGGTGTCTAGTTTACGGCTCCGGCTGTTCTGGACTGCTAAGGCTGTCAGGCACATAGCGGCCTGTCTTCTTTCGCTGGCGGACGCACAGGGTGAGCAGGTACTCGATTTGGCCATTGATGGATCTGAAGTCCTCCGCGGCCCAGGCTGCGATTTCGTCATACAGTTTTCGGGACAGTCGCAGGGGAATCTGCTTTTTTCTCTCAGTCATTGTTAGTAGAGGCTGCCGCTGTTCACCACAGGCTGGGCATCTCGGTTACCGCAGAGGACCACCAGCAGATTGGATACCATGGCTGCTTTGCGTTCATCATCGAGTTGAACAACGTTGTTTTCGCTCAACTTCTCCAAGGCCATTTCCACAATACTCACCGCACCGTCCACAATCATCTTGCGGGCGTCCACAATGGCCGTAGCCTGTTGGCGCTGCAGCATGACCGCAGCGATTTCCGGAGCGTAAGCAAGGTAGGTGATGCGGGCATCCAGGATTTCTATGCCTGCATTTTCCACCCGTTCCTGAAGTAGTTTGCGGATGCGTTCGGCAACAATTCTGCTGGAGCCGCGCAGACTGCCTTCATCTGGTAGGCCATCACCAGTGGTGTCGATGCCCGGAGCCACATCATAGGGATAGATGCGCACAATATCCCGCACCGCGCTGTCGCACTGTAGAGAGAGGTATTCCTTATAGTTGTCCACATGGAAGACTGCCTTGGCCGTGTCCACAACGCGCCACCACACCGCCACACCGATTTCTACAGGGTTGCCGAGGGTGTCGTTGACCTTCTGCTTGGAATTGTTCAGGGTCATCACTTTTAGGGAGATCTTTTTAGTGAACCTACCATCCATCGCCACTTGTCCGCCCGAAGAAACGGTGACATTGAGGCCTCCGCTCTCCACATCTCCGCTTTGGCCCAGGCGCGTCCTGGCTGCGGGGTTGACAGCCACCGCAAAGGGGTGAACGAAATAGAAGCCTGGTTCTTTTAACGTGCCGATGTACCTGCCAAATAGGGTTAGGACCAGGGCCTCCTGGGGCTTGATAACCTTCAGGCCCAGGAAGGGGATGAATCCAACCACAACCCAGAGGATACCTAGTCCCAGGAGTGTTCCGCCTAGGGCAGTCGCGCCGCGATCGAGCAGGACTCCGCCCACAATGATCAGGACCACAGCCAGTAGATAGAGAAGGACAAACAAGACCAAAAAGGGCATACCGGGTTTTGCTTTGAGTACTCTCTCCTGCATAATTCCACCTCTCATTCCAGTCTGATACATTGATGATATCATAGTGATATAAGCCGGGCAAGGTGAATTGAGACCAGAAGGGTAAAAAAAGCCAGCGGGGGGCATGCTTACGGCAAAAAGAACGGGGAGTGGAACCGAGTGAAGCAGTTGACAGTTGCCCGGGCCTTGGCAGATGTGCTTGGCGCCTGGGGGGCCAAGTTCGTGTTTGGTACGGTAGGGGATACCATTTTGCCCTTCCTGGCCTGCCTGGGAGACCACCCCCTCAGGTTCATCCCCCTGCGCAATGAAGAGAGTGCCGCCTACGCTGCTTCCGCCTACGCGAAGCTTACTGGCACGGTGGGGATAGTGGTGGCAGATGGTGGTCCAGGTACGGGCCGCTTGGTGAACGGGCTGGCCGATGCCCTCAGCGATGGGGCCCCCGTTTTGGCCCTGACGGGCCAGGTGGAATCCATGTACTTGGGGACAGGACACGTGCAGTATATCAACCAGCAGCAGCTTTTGGGCGCCGTGACCGTGCGCTCGGAAAACTTGGGGAACCCCGCCGGACTTACCACCGTGGTCTCTGATCTGCTGCGTACGGCGATAGTTCAAGGAGGGCCGGTGCACTTAAGCATCCCCAAGGATTTCTGGCAGCAGCTCATCCAAGCGGCCCCGCCCCAACCGGAGCCCTTTTTGGGTGAGGGGGCCCAGTCGCCGGAAAGTGTGATCGCCAAAGGGGCAGAGTTCATCAGAGGCTTCCAAAGGCCCATGATCCTAGCGGGGCGAGGTGCAGGGGGAGCTGTACAGGAAGTGGTGGACTTGGCGGAACGCCTGGGAGCGGGTATTGTGTACACCCTCCCCCTAGTTGGCAGCATACCGGACCATCCACTGGTGGTGGGCGGCCTGGGAGAGGGAGGGGCCGAGGCGGCCACGGAACTATTGCACCAGTGCGATGGTCTGGTTAAGGTAGGCGCGACTTACTGGCCTACAGCCTTGACCTCTGACCGCAAAATGGTTTTGGCCATCGACAAGCATCCCGCTAAGGTCAGCCAGGGCATTCCCGCAGACTTTGGCCTGGTAGGGGATGCCGGGACGGTGTTGACTAAACTGCTGGGCAAGCTTGCCGCGGCAGGAAAGAAGGACGCCTGGGCCGAACACGTGACACAAACGGCGGAACAGTGGCAGAGGCGTTTGGAGGGAGAGTTGGCCGAGGCTTCGCCGGGCCATCCGGGCAGAGCCATGCGTGTTCTGGCCCAGTTCGCCGCTGCCGATGCCCTTTTCTGTTTGGATGTGGGGGACCATGTGCTTTGGTTCAGCCGCTTTTTTAAGGGCAAAGGCCAGGAAGTGCTGGTTTCAGGACGCTGGCGGGGGATGGGTTTTTCTTTGGGCGCCAGTATTGCTGCCCAGCTGGTTTACCCCCAACGTCAGGTGTTTGCCCTTGTGGGAGACGGGGGCTTTTCCATGCTCATGGGCGAGTTCAGCTCAGCGGTGGACCAGGGTCTGCCCATCCTATTTGTGCTCCTCAACAACAGGGCCTACGCCATGGAAGCAAGCGCCATGGCTGCCGCAGGCTTAAAGCCCATTGGTGTGCACTTGCCCGATGTGCGTTTTGACCAGGTGGCACAGGCCTGCGGTGGTGTGGGGCTGCGGGTTACGGGGGACTCCCTCCTCCAGGCTTTGCAGGAAAGCCGCTTGGTGCGCCAACCTGTTCTGCTGGATCTCCAAGTAGAGCCGATCCGCCTGCCGACCGCTGGGGGATAAGCAAGTGGACAGGTCTGGGTCAGTTTCAGCGAAGAGACTAGTAGAGGCAAAAAACAAGCAGGCAAAGGGCCGAGCTCTGGGGAATTACCCACAGAGGGGGTGAACATGGATGTTGGACACGCACGGGGGCCGCAGGCCAATTATCAGCATATCCGTGATCACCGCCTTGGCTCTGCTGGGTGATTCCCTGCTGTACAGTCTCCTTCCGCTTTATGCAGGTACCCTGGGGCTTTCCACCTTTATGGTGGGGCTGCTTTTGAGTGCCAACCGCTGGGTGCGCTTGGTCACCAATTCCCTGGCCTCCCGCTCGTTCGCTAGGTGGGGGTTTTCAGGGATTATGCTGGTTAATGTTCTGCTCACAGTAGTGAGCACAGTGGCCTACGCTTTTCCGCTTGGGGTGGGGTGTTTTTTGGCTGCCCGCCTCCTCTGGGGAGCTTGTTACTCCCACCTGCGCTTGGGCGGGTACTTGGTGGCCTTGGGCGCCAGCCCAGCCGGCTTGGGCCTGGCTTTGGGCTTGATACAGTCCTTCTCCCGCCTGGGCAGTATGCTGGCAGTGCTGGGAGGAGGCCTCTTGGCGGACCGCTGGGGTTACAGTTGGGTCATGGCGGGCGCGGGGCTGTTCTCTTTAGGCGCTCTGCCTTTCGTGGGCGGCTGCAGGGGAGCGCTGGGGAAGGCTGAAATCGGTTCCGTAGATCCGCTTCCCCAGGGGGGTGCTGCCCCATCAACGGACCGGTTGTCTCTGCCGTTTTGTAACGCGGCTGGGTTTACCACCTGTCTTGTGGGCTGGGGCATGGTGCTCTCCAGCCTGTCTGCCGTTCTGCATCAGAGGGTAGGAATGGGGATTGAACTGCGGGGATCTGTGCTGGGGATTGCCACCATCGCCGGGGTGGTCACGGCTCTGAACTGGGTGTGCACTCTGGTGGTCTCACCCCTGGCCGGACGGCTCTGCGATCGCTTAGGCCGCCGAGTCCCCTTTCTCGTCGCCACTCTGCTGCAGGGCGGAGCGCTGCTTTGTTTGGCCTGGATGGAGCAGGTACTGGCCACTGTAGTATTCTTTACCGTGTTTTTCATCTGTTTGAATGCCCAGAAGGTGTTCTTGGATGCGGCCGCGGGGGATGGCGCCCTGGAAGGAGGGGCAGATGCGGTGAGCCGCTACAACTCCTGGCAGGATCTGGGTTCCGCCGCGGGACCGCTTTTAGGGTACGGCCTTGCGGCTGTACTCAGCTTTGCCGTGGTGTACTTAATCGGTGCCGGTGTGCTGCTGGGTGTGGGCTTGCTCAGTTTGAGGGCTGGGAAAAAGCAGAGGAGTGTGTGGGATGCGGCCTGAAGTTGAAGGGCCAGTGCGCCGAGATGAGGAACTGCAGGAGAAGCTGAGCGGTGAGTTGAAGATCCACAACGCGCCCATCACCCGGGTGCGTTGGGCGGAGCGAAGTGAGGACTAGATGAAATACAGGTTTGCGGTGGAAAAGGAAGACTATACGGATTTCGCCAGCGGCCGGGTGCTCTACAGCGCGCCTGGAACTACCGGGTTTCCCGTGCGCTTGGCCAGCGAGATTATTCAGCGCGCCTTCGCCATCCTCAGTGAACAGGGGCAAAGGGGCCCCTATACCATCTACGATCCCTGCTGCGGCGGAGGATTTTTGCTCGCCACCATCGGGTTTCTGTTCCCTGAGCGTGTAGCTGAGCTGATAGCCAGCGATGTGGATGGCCAGGCTCTGGAGATAGCGCGCAAGAATCTGTCCCTTTTGACGCCGGAAGGATTGGCCGCCCGCCGCAGGGAACTGGAAGGATTTGCCCTAGCCTTCGGCAAAGAGTCACACCAAGGAGCACTCTCGAGCCTGGAGCGCCTGCAGGACCTTTTGGGGAAGCGCAGGATCCCCTTTCGCTGCGACCTGCGGGATATCACGGATTTGGGGCCCTTTCCCGTGCAGGATGTGGACATCATCATTACCGACATCCCCTACGGGCAGTTGGCCAGCTGGCGCGGTGAGGGTGCCGATCCCCTGGACAGGCTGTTTGCCAACTGCCGCCGCGCTCTGCACAGCCAGGGTGTGCTGGTTGTGGTGGCGAACAAGGGGCCCAAGCTGCTGCACAGCGCCTTTGAGCGCCGAGAGCATTTTAGACTGGGCAAACGCCAGATCGCCTTCTTTCAACCACGGCAGCAGTGAAAGGAAGGTGCAAGGGATGTATGCCGTTTTGAGCATTGATTTCGACTACTTTATCGCTGCTTCCGCCGCAGAACGGGATCTCTACTTTCTGCGGGGCGGGGAAGAGATTCACCGGCATCAGCTCCAGTCCCTGTGGGAAGAAAGGTATGCCCAGTACCCGCAGATCAGGGCTATTGGAGTTGTGCCCGAGTTTGCTTCTTTTAGAAGATTTCTTCAGCACCTACCAGTGGATGGGGACCACGTGTTTGTTTCGGAAACCCATAAAGCCATAAAAGGCGTAATCGATGTTATACCCACAGGTATGCCCCTGCGCATTGTGAACATCGACTTCCATCACGACTACTACCACTACTACAGTGGAACAGACTACTGCAACTGCGGTAACTGGCTGCGCAGGGTGCTGGAGGAACGTCCAGCTACCCAGGTAAAATGGATTCGGCGGGAAGATTCCCAATTAGCCACCTTGGAAGGGGACTTTCCCTTTGAACACACTACCGATTTGGGTTCAGTGTTTCTGGAGCGCTTTGACTGCGTGTTTCTATGCCGCAGTCCCGAGTGGAGCCCGCCCCATTTGAGCCGCCGCTATGAAGAGTTGGTGCGGGCGCTGTGGCGTTCTCCGTGGTCCGCTTCGCCTGTGGGGGCATAACCTAGAAGCAAAGCCCCAGGGCACTTGCCCCGGGGCCTGTCCCGCCGATGGCTAGAAGGTGATGCCGCGCAGTTTCATGGCGGCCACGATGCGTTCCAGGGCCAGCATAAAGGCGCCCATGCGCAGGGAAGTCTGATGCTTTTCCGCCATGTTCCACACATCCTGGAATGCTTTCACCATGGTGTGTTCCAGCTTCTTGTTGATCTCTTCTTCTTCCCACTTGACGGCCTGCAGGTTCTGCAGCCATTCGAAATAGGAAACCACAACCCCTCCGGCATTAGCCAGGATATCAGGCACGATGGTAACCCCTTTTTCCCGGAGGATCTCATCTGCTGCCGTAGTTGTGGGTCCGTTGGCCGCTTCCACAATCACCCTGGCCCCGATGCTGGGGGCGTTCTGTTCATGGATGGCGTTCTCCAGGGCCGCGGGCACCAGGATATCCACTTCCAGCTGCAGCAGCGCTTCGTTGGAGATGCGCCTTACGCCGGGGGCATGGTAGTTTTTCAGCAGCCTGCCCCGCTCTGCACGGAGAAACTGCACAACATCGGCCACATCCAGGCCGTTTTCGTTGTAGATAGCGCCGGAAACATCGCTAATGGCTACCACTCGGCAGCCTTCCCTGTGCAGCAGAAGGGCAGCGGTTCCCCCCACATTTCCAGCACCCTGCACGGCAACTGTGGCGCCTTTCAGGTCTAGCCCCAGCTTTTTGGCTATTTCCCTGGTTGTGATCAGGACACCGCGCCCCGTCGCTTCCCGCCGGCCTAAAGAACCGCCCAGGGCAATGGGTTTGCCCGTGACCACACCGAGGGTGAGCTGCCCGTTCACCATGCTGTAGGTGTCCATAAACCAGGCCATTACTTCTTCGTTGGTGTTCACGTCCGGAGCGGGGATATCGATGTGCGGCCCAACCATGGGGTAGAGCAGGGTGGTGTACTTCCTGGTGAGCCGTTCCAGTTCGCCCTTGGACAGTTTCGTGGCATCTACCGTAATGCCGCCTTTACCCCCGCCGTAGGGGATGTCCACCACCGCACACTTGAAGGTCATGGCTGCTGCCAGTGCCTTAACTTCATCCATGTCCACGTTTTGGTGGTAGCGGATGCCGCCTTTGTAGGGGCCCCGGACGCCTGAGTGCTGCACTCTGTAGCCTTCGAATACTTTGATGGAGCCGTCGTCCATCCTCACGGGCACAGACACCTTCAGTTCCCGTTCAGGGTACTTGAGCTGGATGTAGTCGCGCTCGTCCAGCCCCAGCAGCTGAGCTGCCTTATCCACAATGCGCATGATCTCCTCGTGGGGATTGTAGTTGCTGCTCATGGTAGATCAGTCCTCTCCTTCAAAAATGTAAGCGGCGCACGCTACTTGTGAATTTATTTACATTCCCCATGCGCCAACCTAATGTTGTTATTAATTATTTTACAAGTTTGGTGTTCTATTGTCAACTCTTGATCTGCCCTCCTTGCTGCCGTTCTGCCCCTAGGTCTGTGAGCAGGAGAAATGGGCACGATGTTTAAATGGAACAGCGTGCCGCCGGGCAGCGGCAGCGGTGGAGGAGCAGAGCAGGGTGGATCGGTGCAGAAAGGAAAGATGCAATGAGACAGATCTTCTCGCTTCTGTACATCGCCTATCTCCTGTTTGTCATCTTTATGATCTTCTTCAGCCGCAAGAAGCCGACCCAGCGCTTCAGCTGGATTTTAGTGCTCATCTTCCTGCCCGTGGTGGGCTTAGCCGTGTACAACATCATGGGCAGCGACATCTACTGGGACTACAAACGGCGCAAGATTCGCCAGCGCCACAGGGCAGTTTTCCTGGAACTCGATGCCATCACCCGCCGGTGGCACAACCGCTCCGGATCCGAACTTTCCCAGGTGCAGCAGTTCCACTACAAATGGTGCGGCAGCATTCTTACGGACGACAACTCCGTGGAAGTGTTCACGGGCGGCAAACCCAAGTTTGAGCGCCTGTTTGCTGACCTGCGCCAGGCCCGGGACCATATCCACGTCCAGTACTTCACCATTCACAATGACTCTGTGGGCCAGGAGCTGATCAACATCCTCAAGGAGAAGGCGCGGCAGGGTGTGGAGGTAAAGCTGCTTTACGACAGCTTTGGGTGCGGGTTTACGTTTGTCCAGCCCCTGTTTAGAGATCTGAAGCAGGCAGGGGGCAGGGTCCAGGGAATCCGGCCCTGGGCCAGGGCTTTGAACTACCGCAACCACCGCAAGCTCGTGATTGTCGACGGACGCATTGGTTATCTGGGCGGCATGAATGTGGGCGAGCACTATGCCGAAGGGGTGCAGGGCATGGAATGGCGGGATACCCATGTACGCCTCACCGGAGGAGTGGTCAGGGACCTGCAGCAGATCTTCATCTCCGACTGGGTGGCTTCATCCCGCAAAGGGCGCCTGGGATTCCGCAACAGGCTGCAGCATTACTTTCCCGAGGTGGAAGCCAACGGCCATCTCCCCGCCCAGATCATCGCCAACGGGCTGTACAACCGATACATCGGCCAGGATGTCATAAACTTGAGCTACTTCAACCTGATCAACGGGGCCCGGAAACGCCTCTGGATCCAAACCCCCTACTTCGCCCCCTCCGAACCTGTGCTGCAGAGCCTGAAGACTTTGGCCCTGCGGGGAGTTGATGTGCGCATCATGACCTCGTCCTACTATACCTTTGGGGGGCTGTTCCACCACAATATCAAGAATTACTTTTTCCGCCAGCTCATCGATTCAGGGGTGCGGGTGTTTAAGTACAAGGGGATCATGCATGCCAAGACCATGCTCATTGATGATGATCAGCTCTGCATCGGCACGGTGAACCTCAACGTGCGCAGCCTGGAGCGGGATGATGAGCTGTTCATCTACTTCGAATCGCCTGAACAGAATGGGCAGTACAGTGCGGTCTTCCAGGCCGACCTAGAAAAGAGCATCGAGCTGGACTATGCGCGCTTCAAAAAGGAAACTCTGCTCTCCCGCGCCTTGGAATCGGTGGTGAGCCTGTTTTCGCCCCTCTCGTGAAAACTGCCCTTTTCCTGGGAAGCAGATAGGGGTATGATGGAGAGAGACCGTGTTGAGGGAGAGGAAGAAAGTGGACAAGGCCTATCTGTACATCGTGCTGGTACGCAGTCCTAGTATCGTGTCCCACCTGATCCACCTAGTAACCCGTGACAAGTACACCCATGCCGCTTTGGCTTTGGACAAAGATCTCCAGGAGATGTACAGTTTTGCCAGGAAATACAGCTACAATCCCTTCATTGGGCGCTTTAAGCATGAGCGCCTGGATGAGGGCCTCTACCGCCGGGCTGAACGGCTGCCGGGGGTGGTTTTGGAGCTGGAGGTGAGTCCTGAGCAGTACCGCAAGGCGCAGGGGATCATCCAGGAGTTCATTTTTAACAGCTCGCGCTACAAGTACAACTGCCGCGGGCTGCTCTACGGGCTTTTGAACAAACCCACCAGGCGCGACGACCGCTTTCTCTGTTCTCAGTTTGTGTACCATGTGCTGCACAGCTGCGGGCTGGCCGATTTTGGTCTGCCGGAAAACCTAGTAAAGCCTGTGGACTTTTTGAATCTGCCGGTCAGGGTGGTGTATGAAGGCGATCTGAAAAAGCTGACGGCAGTCCCCGAGAGGTCCGGGGGCGTGCTGAGCCTGCTGCACCGGCTGCGGCCCAGGCGCCGGGCGTCATAGCTCCCTGTGGGGAGCTTCTTTTTTATCTTTGCGGGAACATATGTGAATTGTGCAAGGGTTCTTTACTAGCCCCTGATAATTTCCAGATAATATGGAATAACCCCCAGTTAAAACAAGGGATCGCCCTTATTATGTCGAATTAATCAAGCAGAATGACGTGGTTGGGGGTAGCGGGTCGCATGCTGGACGACATAGATCTAGGGAGAAGGCAGCGCATTCTGATTGTGGAAGATGTCAAGCTCAACGCTCAGATCCTCGTGAACGCCCTCAAAGATACCTATGATCTGCGGGTCGCCCACAACGGTGTGGAAGCGCTGGCCATGGTCAGGGAGGAGATGCCGGACCTGATCCTCCTGGATATCATCATGCCCGAAATGGACGGGTATGAGGTCTGCGCGCGCCTGCAGGCGGATCCCAATACCAGGGACATTCCCATTTTGTTCTTGACGGCCCTGGAGGGAGATCAAAACGAGGCCTACGGCTTGGAACTTGGAGCCATGGACTATATCCGCAAGCCCTTCAACGTACCAATAGTCAAAGCAAAGATCCGCAATCATCTGGAGCTGAAACGTTACAAAGATATCTTAAAAAGGGATAGCCGTATCGATGGCCTCACCCGGATTCCCAACAGACGCCGCTTTGATGAGGCTTATGCCGATGAGCGGGAGCGGGCCAGGCGCAATAAGATGCCCCTCTCGGTGCTGCTGATCGATTTGGACCGCTTCAAGGCCTACAACGACACCTACGGGCACCTGCAGGGGGACGATGTGCTCAAACTGGTGGCCAAGACACTCCACCACGAGCTGCATCGGCCTGGTGATCTGGTGGCGCGCTGGGGCGGAGAAGAGTTCGCAGTGCTTCTGCCCCAAACCGATCTGACAGGCGCCCTGCATGTGGCCGAGCGCCTGCGCAGCGCCATCTGCCGCCTGGAGATTCCCCATGAATCCTCGCCGGTGGCCAAAATCCTCACCGTCTCCATTGGTGTGGCCTCCTCGGTGGCCAGTCAGCCCTGGTCCTACGACCAGCTTCTCCAGTGGGCTGATGAGGCAGTGTACAGGGCCAAAGCGGAAGGGCGCAACAGGGTGGCAGCCTATGAGCCCAAGCCGGACCCGGCGCAAGCCTGAGCGGTGGGGCCGGCTTTATCTTCCACAAGAACAGCAAAAAAGACTCCCCGAAGGGAGCCTTTTTTGATCTAAGAGCCCTATCCCTTCACCGCACCTGCGGAGACACCCTCCGTGATCTGTTTGCGGAAGATGAGGTAAAAGATGACCATGGGAACCAGACCGATGGTGAGGGCCGCAAACTGGCGCCCGTGATCCGAGGCCAAAGGCCCAGAAAACTTCAGGATACCCACGGGCAGTGTGCGCAGGGCATCGCTGGAGACCAAGATATTCACCAGCATAAATTCGTTCCACACCCCAGAGACGTTGAGGATGGCCAAGGTCACTGCTACCGGTTTGGTCATGGGGGCAATAATCGAAGCGAAGATCCGAAAATAGGAGGCGCCGTCGATGCGGGCCGACTCCACCACCGAATCTGGGATGGATCTGATAAACTCAGTACACAGGTAAATGCCAATGGGCATGCCCATGCCCACATAGGGGATGAGCACTCCCAGGCGGGTGTTGTACAGGTTGGTGGAAACGGCCATCAGGAACAAGGGCACCATCAACGACTGCAGTGTGAGCAGAATGCCGATAACGAAACTGCCGTGCAAAAAGGGCGTGGCCTTAGATCGGATTTTGGCAAAGGCAAACCCTGCCATGAGGGAAAAGAGGATGACCAAAATGGTGGACACCACCGTGAAGAAGATACTGTTCAGGAACAAGGTGTCAAACTGCGCCAACCGCCAGGCCGTGGGATAGTTGTTGAAGGTAGGGTTGCGCGGCCAACCGGTCATGTTTAGCTGAAATTCAGTATTGGTCTTGAGCGAACTGATCAACAGCCAGTAGAGGGGGTACAAGGTGAGCACGGCGAACATGAGCACCATGGTGTACACAAAGATCTTCAACGCGGGATGGAAATCGGTTTTCCTGATCCTGGTTGTTGTCTTCATTCTTCCCTACCTCCAAACCTGGCTTCCGTGATGCGCACCAGGACGATGAGGATAAAGCTGAGCAGGACCATAAACACGGAGATGGAGTTGGCCAAAGGATAGTTGGGCGAGTGCTTAAAGGCTGTATCGTACATGTAGAGCGCCAGCACCGAGGTGCGCCTGGCGGGATTCCCCGCGGTCATGGCATAGACCAGATCAAAGCTCTTCAGTGAACCAGAGATGGCCAAGATGCAGGCAGTGACAATCACTCCCGAGAGGGCCGGCAGCATAATGCGGGTGAGCACTTGCCACTCGCTGGCTCCATCTATACGGGCTGCTTCAATGAGCGAGGGGTCGATTTTCTGCAGATTGGCCAGGAAGATGATCATGTACTGCCCCGTATACATCCAGAGGATCACGAACAGTACTGGCAGAATCGCCTTCTGGGGATCATACGCCAGCTCGTTTTCCCAGCCCGGCTGGAATCTCTGCATGAACTTGGTGAAGGGCCCGTACGGGGAGAAAAAGGACTGCCAAAGCCGCCCCACCACAATGGTGGAGATGACGCAGGGCAGATAGATAATGGTCTGGAAGAAGTCCCCGAACTTGATCAGTTTGCGGTGGATGACATAGGCAAACAGGAAGCCCAGGGGAATCTGCCCAAAGACGGATACGGCCATGATCAGACCGTTGTTTTTAAGAGAGATCCAAAAATAGCGGTCATTGAACATGCGCAGATAATGTCTCAGTCCAACAAACTGGATGTTGGGATTACCGAAGATGACCCCACCGTTGTAGTTGGTCATGCTCAGTCCAAGGGAGAAAATGGTGGGGAACGCCATTACTGCCCAGTACACGAGCACTCCCGGCAGGACCAGCAGGAGGTAGGCGCGGCGTTCTTCGGTCCACCAGGCGAGGAATCTCTTCATGGGCCTTCGCTCCTTAGAAGGAAGGGGTAGGCTCACAGCGAGCCTGCCCCTTCTGCGGATTGGATGTTACTGTCTCTTCGCTCTCCAAGCCTCCAGGGCTTCCTGCACGCGCTCTGCTACTTCCATGGGAGTGGCCAGGCCTAGGCCGATTTCCTGCAGACCCACGTTGAGCGGCAGGTAGACTTCGCCTTCCAGCACGTTATCTAAAACTTCGGTGTATATTTCTATATCGTCATAATAGCGGATTCTTTCCACGACCAGGGGCTCGATGTTGTCGGAAGTGACGTCGATGCGGCTGGGGATGGTGCCGGCCGTCTCCAGGCGCATGGTCTGGACTTCCTTGCTCTGCAGCCACTTGATCAGTTCCCAAGCCGCGGCTTCCTTCGCAGAGCCGGCGGGGATCTTGGAGCTCATGCCGTAACCTGTGCCTACTACACCGGAGGACGACTTTTTGTTGATCTCGCCGGGAATGGCGGGGAAGATGGTCATCTTGAAGTTGGGCTGCTGGTCTACGGGGATTAGTGCTTCGCCGGTGGTTACATCAGTGAGGAAGTTGGCCGTCTTCCAGTCGCCGTCAATCATGAACGGTGCCCGGCCAGAGGCGAACAGGCCGTTTACTTCAGCGTAGTTGATGTTCATGATCTTGCGGTCCAATACTCCGTCTTTGTACATCTGGGCGTAGAGCTCCAGGGCGTTCACGAACTCGGGATCGGTGAACTTGGCTTCGCCGCGGATGATCTCATGGAGTTTCTCATCGCCCACCAAACGGCCCACGATCATGGAGAACAGGCAGGATTGGATCACCCAGTCTTCCTGAGCTCCCATGAGAATCACATCCAGGCCCGCTCCTTTGATCACCGGGACCATGGCCACCAGTTCCTCATAGGTCTCGGGGATGGACAGTCCAAGGCTCTCCAACAGCGGTACGTTGATGTACAGGGCATGGCTGGAGGTCATGGTGGAAGGCAGTTCAGCCAGGTACCCTGCGGCCTGCGGCGCCAGGACGGCGGGGTTGAAGTACTGGGCATCATCCCCCAGCAGAGGCCTCAGGTCTTTTACCAGTCCTAAGGTGTGCAGAGATGTGGACCGGCCGCCGGGCCACATAAACACCACATCAGGGAGACGGTCGGCTGCTGCATACGCTTCTACTTTCTGGTGGAACGCTTCTAAGAACAGGTCTTCTCTTTCCACAATGATGTGGGGATTGCGGCGGGAGAACTCGCGCCAAACCTCTTCCAGTTCCCGTTCGGCCCCGGGGGCGGTCAGGTCGAAGTAGTTCAGCACTGTAATGGTGATCTTATCCTCTTGGGCCAGGGCTGCCGGGACAAATCCCGCGATCAGCAAAACGGCTAACAGCAGCACAAAGAACTTTCTCATTCTTTTTCCTCCTCGCTTTTGTAGAGTAAGACCACAGGCAACAAAACGCTGCAACTTTTCCATTCTCACCTCCTGACTGCGAAGATAAACGGCTCCCTATCTGCGGAAGGGGACAGATAAGGGGGCAAACCAGCGATCAATGACCAGCCCCGCTGCACCTAAAAGGTCTGCATCTTCGTTCTTGAAGCTGGAACCGGTTATGGTCACAGTGCAGGGCAGCCCCGATTGCTTGGCCGTAGCTGCGCAATAGTCTTGACAGCGCTTGATCACTTCGTTCTGCAGGGTGCCCCAGAATCCTCCGATGGTGATCACATCAAGATCCAAAAGGGTACTCCAGTGGGCGCAGGCTAGCGCTAAGGCGTCGGCGGTTTCCTGCACCAACTCCAGCGCTGCCCCGTCTCCAGACCGGATCAGGTCTAGGAACTGCTCCCGGGTAACCTGGCGGCCTGTTTTATCTGCGTAGCGGGCCTGCACATCTCCGAAGTAGACGTAGGGCTCCAGGCAGCCCCGCTGCCCGCAGCGGCAGCGCTGGCCCTGGGGGATGAGGGGGATGTGCCCGATTTCCCCGGTCATGTAGTGGGAACCGTTGAGCAGTGCTTTGTTGGAAATGATCCCCGCTCCAGCGCCTTCTTCCGTTTTCAGGTAGAGGGAGTTGGCCGCATCCCGGGCTGTACCCAGCCACAGCTCGGCCAGGGCACAGGCATTGGCATCGTTTTCGATGAAGATGGGCACTTGCAGGGCACTACCTAGAAGCTCCGCCACCGGCACTTCCACCCAATCCAGGTTCACGGAGCGGATCACCTTGCCTTCTCCAGGGTGGCAGATCCCGGAGATGGCAACGCCGACGCCGAGAATCTGCTGGTCCTTGACTCCGGCGTGGGCAAACATGGCTTGGAGTGCCGCGACCGCCTGCTGCAAAAACTGCTCAGGCCCTTCTCCCCAAGGCAAGTGCTTCTTTTCTAAGATGTTGCCCTTGAGATCCAAGAGAGCCGCGCGGCAGTCGTCGCGCAGCAGTTTGAGACTGGCGATATACAATTTGCTGTGGTCAATGTGCAGATACACGGGCTTTCGGCCGCCAGTAGACTTACCCACTTTACCCTCCAGGACAATGCCCTGCTCCATAAGCTGAGCGGTGATGCGGGTGATGGTGGCGGGGCTCATTCCTGTGAGTTTGGCCAGCTGTGTCCGGGAGCAACTGCCGTGTCTGTACAGGGTCTGCAGCAGCGTAGAAGCGTTGTACGTGCGGATTAAGCGGGTGGTGTTGATGTGCCGGTTCACTGAACTCACCAACTTTTTTCCACTATGAAAACATCTAATTTGATAATAACCCATAACAAAGTTTTTTGCAATACTTTCTTTTCAATAAAGTAAGATTAAATTCGGCAAAGGACTCTTCCAGCTGTGTGTGGAATAGGCAAGATAGTGCAATGATTTCCACGGCTGAAGGAGTAGATCTATGCTAACGCTGAGTGGTTCCAACTTAAGCTGCCATGACGTGGTGAAGGCGGTCCGGCAGGGCTGGACTGTCACCCTAGATACGGCTCAGCTGGCCAAGGTGGGCCAGGCCAGGGAGCTGGTTCAGCGCCTGCTGGACCAGGGCACACCAGTGTATGGAATCAACACCGGTTTCGGCAAACTGGCAGAAACATCCATTTCCCGGGAGAGCGTGGCTGAACTCCAGCGCAATTTGATTTTGAGCCATAGCTGCGGGGTAGGCGAGCCTTTTTCGGGGGAAGTGGTGAAGGCCATGATTATCCTCCGGGCCAATGCGCTGATGAAGGGCCATTCGGGGATCCGCCCCGAGGTGATCAGGCTCCTGGTGGAACTAGTCAACCAGAATGTGATCCCGGTGGTGCCGAGTCAAGGTTCGGTGGGGGCGAGTGGCGACTTGGTGCCGCTGGCCCATATGTCGGCGGTGCTGATTGGTGAAGGGGAAGCGTATTACCGTGACCAGCGACTGCCCGGCGCCAAAGCTCTAGAGCGGGCCGGTCTGGCTCCCGTGGCCCTGGAAGCCAAGGAGGGCCTGGCCTTGATCAACGGCACCCAGGCCATGACGGCCCAGGCAGTGCTGGCCCTTTATGACAGCCAGATCCTTTTGAAAACCGCTGATGTGGCGGGAAGCTTGACCATGGAGGCCCTGCAGGCCATCCCAACTGCCTTAGATGCACGGGTGCATGCCCTGCGACCGCATCGGGGACAGGGACAGGTGGCTGATAATCTGCGCCGCCTGCTCGCGGGAAGCGGCCTGGTATATGGCGGGAGACACGAGCGGATCCAGGACGCCTATTCGCTGCGCTGCATCCCCCAGGTGCATGGGGCTTCCCGGGATGCCTACAGTTACGTGGAGCAGGTGATCAACACTGAGATAAACTCCGTTACAGATAACCCCATCCTCTTCCCCGGGGATGGACAGGTGATCTCCGCAGGCAACTTCCACGGCCAGCCTGTGGCCTTGGCCCTGGACTTTCTGGGCCTGGCCATGGCGGAGATAGGGAACATATCCGAGCGCCGCATAGAGCGGCTGGTTAACCCGCAGTTGAGCGGTCTGCCCCCCTTCCTCACCGCGCGCAGCGGCTTGAACTCGGGCTACATGATCGCCCAGTACACCGCGGCGGCCCTGGTCTCGGAAAACAAGGTGCTGGCTCACCCTGCTTCCGTGGACTCCATCCCCACCTCCGCCAACCAGGAGGATCATGTGAGCATGGGCAGCATATCTGCCCGCAAACTCCTGGAGATTGTGGCCAACGTGCAGAACGTTGTGGCCATTGAACTGCTCTGCGCCTGCCAGGCCCTGGAGTATCGGGATCGCAGCCAGCTGTCGCCGGCCACCCGGGCAGTGTACGAACTGGTACGCAGCGCGGTTCCGCCCCTGGAGGAAGACCGCTTCTTGGAGACGGAGATCAAAACGGTGCGCAATCTGCTGGCATCTGGCCAGGTGGTGCAGGCCGCAGCCAGCGTAGTGGGAGAGTTAGCTTAGAACGTTAAGGGAGGTAATTCCATGATCAGAGCACCGCGAGGAACGAGACTGCACTGCAAGGGATGGCATCAGGAAGCAGCCATGCGCATGCTCATGAACAACCTGGATCCGGAGGTGGCAGAAAAGCCCGATGATTTGGTGGTGTACGGCGGGATAGGCAAAGCCGCCCGCAACTGGGACTGTTATCACGCCATCGTGCGCACCCTGCAGGAGCTGGAAAACGATGAAACGCTCCTGGTCCAGTCGGGCAAACCTGTGGGAGTATTTCGGACCACGCCCCAATCGCCCCGGGTGCTCATTGCCAACTCCAACTTGGTCCCCGCTTGGGGTACCTGGGAGCATTTTCGGGAACTGGAGCGCAAGGGGCTGATGATGTACGGCCAGATGACCGCGGGCAGTTGGATCTACATCGGCAGCCAAGGTATCCTCCAAGGCACCTACGAAACCCTTGCGGAGCTGGCCCACCAGCATTTTGATGGCTCCCTCAAGGGCCGCCTGATGCTCACGGCAGGCTTAGGAGGCATGGGGGGCGCCCAGCCGTTGGCTGTGACCATGAATGGCGGCGTAGCCATTGTGGTGGAAGTGGATCCGAAGCGCATTGAAAAGCGGCTGGCCACCAAGTACTGCCAGTTAGCCACAGACAACCTGGATGAGGCCTTGAGGCTGGCCCTGGAGGCCAAGGAGAAGGGAGAACCCTTGTCCATCGGTCTTTTGGGCAACGCTGCGGAAGTGCTGCCCGAGTTTGTCCGGCGCGGCATCACCCCCGATGTGGTCACCGACCAGACCTCGGCCCATGATCCCCTCAACGGCTATATTCCCAAGGGCTACAGCGTGGAAGAAGCCGCTGAGCTGAGGGCCAAGGATCCAGAGCTTTACATCAAGTTGGCCAAGGAGTCCATGGGCGTACACGTCCAGGCCATGCTGGAGCTCATGGAACGGGGTGCGGTGGTGTTTGATTACGGTAACAATATCCGCCAGCAGGCCAAGGATGTGGGCGTGGAAAACGCCTTTGCTTTCCCCGGCTTTGTCCCGGCCTACATCCGTCCCCTCTTCTGCGAAGGCAAGGGACCCTTCCGCTGGGTGGCCCTATCTGGTGATCCCGAGGATATCTACAAGATCGACGATATGCTCTGCCGAGAGTTCAGCCACAACGAGCGCTTGGTACGCTGGATTAAGATGGCCCGGGAACAAGTGGCTTTCCAAGGCTTACCGTCCCGTATCTGTTGGCTGGGTTACGGCGAGCGGGCCCGCTTTGGCCTTCTGATCAACGAAATGGTGCGGAAGGGTGAGATCTCCGCCCCCATAGTGATCGGTCGGGACCATCTGGATGCCGGTTCGGTGGCTTCGCCCCATAGGGAAACGGAAGGGATGAAAGACGGTAGTGATGCGGTGGCGGATTGGCCCATCCTCAACGCTCTGGTCAACGCCTGTGCCGGAGCCAGCTGGGTATCCGTGCACCACGGCGGCGGTGTGGGCATTGGTTATTCCATCCACGCCGGCATGGTTGTTGTGGCAGATGGTACCGATGAGGGCGCGGCCCGCCTGGAGCGGGTGCTCACTACGGATCCGGGAACCGGCGTGATGCGCCACGCGGATGCAGGGTATGAGCTGGCCATCAAGACCGCCAAGGAGAAGGGCATCAAGCTGCCAATGTTGGAGAGCTGAGGAGGGAAGAATTTGGCGCAGATCGTGCAGTGCGTGCCCAACATTAGTGAAGGGCGCAGATTGGATGTTGTGGAAAGGATCGTGGACCAGGTCCGCCAGACCCCCGGAGTGCAGCTTCTGGACTTTTCTTCGGATTACGATCACAACCGTTCCGTGATTACTTTCGTGGGGGATCTTCCCAGTGTCCAGGAAGCGGCGTTCCGCCTCACCAGGGAAGCGGTGGAGCTGATCAACATGGAAGAACACCAGGGAGCACATCCCCGCATTGGCGCGGTGGATGTGATCCCCTTTATTCCCATTGAAGAGGTGACCATGCAAGAGTGTGTGCAGGCCGCGGTGAGCCTGGCTCAGCGCCTTGCCCTTGAGCTGGAAGTACCCACCTACCTATACGGAGAGGCGGCTAGAAAACCTGAGCGCCGCAATTTGAGCAACATCCGCAAGGGGCAGTACGAAGGCCTAAAGGAGGCCATTGGGCAGGAAGGGCGCCATCCCGATTTCGGCCCGCCCCGCCTGCATCCCACCGCGGGAGCTACTGTGGTGGGGGCGCGGATGCCTTTGATCGCCTTTAACGTGAATCTGGGTACTGACCGCAAAGAGGTGGCCGATCACATCGCCCGCTGTGTACGGGAGCGGAACGGCGGGTTTAGGAATGTGAAGGCCATGGGCGTGGTGCTGGAGGAGCGCAGGCAGGTCCAGGTATCCATGAAC
>Ga0116169_1001173_pt1 | contig 23096 bp, 17 predicted proteins | sample AD_UKC130_MetaG_FD_89796 | JGI IMG/M metagenome (GOLD analysis project Ga0116169, IMG submission 89796) | Active sludge microbial communities of municipal wastewater-treating anaerobic digesters from Canada - AD_UKC130_MetaG | ecosystem: Engineered > Bioreactor > Anaerobic > Digestate | place...
CCGCTCAAAAACAACATATTACCAAAAAATAAAACAAATACACATTCGAAATTTTCTTATTTATTAAACCCTAAAAAATCAATACAATTTAAATGGCTTATAATATTATTGAGCTTAACGAAAAGCTTATCACAGAATTACGTACCCTTGCCAGAGAAATGGGCATTCGACGTCCTGATGCATACAAAAAAGAAGAACTGATCTATAAAATTCTTGACGAACAAGCTATTGCCGAAACACAAAAAATAAAAGGGAATCATTCGGCAAAACAAGGAAATCAAGAACAGGCTAAAGTAGAAACAAAACCGCAGGTTAAAACCTCTACACGTAGTAGTAGACGGAAAAAAACGGAAGAGACAGATAAAAAAGAAGTCAAAGAAACAAAACCAACTCAACCTGCAGCCGAAAAAGAAGTAAAAAAGCCGGAATTAGCTACATCAACTACTCCAGAAAAAGCATCTGATAAACAAAGTGATAAAAATTCACAAAATAACATTGCAAGCTCAAAACCAACCCCCACTACGACGAATAAAACAAGTGTGGAAGCTAAAAAAAATGGAAAAGAAAATATCGAAAAAACAGCTTCTAAACCTACACAATTGGTTTTTAGATCAAAAAAACATCGCAACGAGGAAAAATCTAACACACCTGAAGTAAAACTTCCACCGGTAGTAGTAGAAAATACAGGTAAAGATCAAACAAATGCAGACGTCGATGCACCAAAAATTACCGAAAAACCATCTTTAGAAGAATTGATAGCCCCTTCGCCAACACAGCCACGTCAGCAACCGCAATCTAAAAATCAATCCGCTGCTCAACCGCAAGAACAAATACAAAAGGAGAAAGAGAAAGAACCTCTTTTTGACTTTGATGGTATATTAATTGGATCGGGCGTATTGGAAATTATGCCGGAAGGATATGGTTTTTTGCGTTCCCCTGACTATAATTACATGTCGTCACCAGACGATATTTATGTATCGCAATCGCAAATACGTTTATTCGGACTAAAAACCGGTGATGTAGTAGAAGGACCTATTCGTCCACCAAAGGAAGGCGAAAAATATTTTCCGCTGGTAAAAGTAGACAGAATCAACGGGCGCAACCCCGAAGAAGTACGTGACCGTGTTCCTTTTCACCACCTAAAACCTTTGTTTCCCACTGAAAAGTTCAATCTTACAAAAGGATACAATGATAATCTCTCGTGCCGTGTTGTCGATCTTTTTACCCCTATAGGAAAAGGTCAGCGCGGTTTAATCGTAGCTCAACCCAAAACGGGTAAAACGATGCTATTGAAAGATATTGCCAACGCCATTGCCGCAAATCATCCTGAAGTGTATATGATTATCCTTTTAATCGATGAACGTCCCGAAGAGGTCACCGATATGGAACGAAGTGTGAATGCAGAAGTTATTGCTTCCACTTTCGATGAACCGGCCGATCGACACGTAAAAATTGCCGAAATCGTTCTTAGTAAGGCTCAACGCATGGTTGAATGTGGACACGATGTGGTAATCCTGCTCGACTCTATTACACGCCTTGCTCGTGCCTACAACACTGTACAACCCGCCTCGGGAAAAGTATTATCCGGAGGTGTAGATGCAAACGCACTTCATAAGCCCAAACGATTTTTTGGTGCAGCACGCAACATCGAAAACGGCGGATCGCTCACCATTATTGCCACTGCACTGATTGACACGGGGTCGAAAATGGATGAAGTTATTTTTGAAGAATTTAAAGGCACCGGCAACATGGAGCTTCAACTCGATCGCAAACTTTCCAATAAACGTATTTTCCCGGCAGTGGATATTAATGCATCCAGCACGCGTCGCGACGACCTGTTATTGCCGGAAGAAACATTGAACAGAATGTGGATATTGCGAAATTTCTTGGCCGATATGAATTCAATCGAAGCCATGGAATTTTTACTGACAAAGTTAAAGCGTACCAAAAACAACGAAGAATTTCTTCTCTCAATGAACGATTAAATTCATTACTTTTCTTCCAATCGGATATCAAGAGGGTAAGTGATATCCTCCAAAAAAAGAGCATTAGCAGGGGCAGATGTCCCTGCTAAATTGCGATTTTTAGCCTCAATAATTCGGCGAAAACCTTCTTCATCTAATCGCCTTCGACCAGCTTCAAGCAATGTCCCCACAATCGCCCTTACCATATTGCGAAGAAAACGGTCAGCAGTAATTGTAAACACGTAATCGTTTTCGATTTGTTCCCAAAAAGCTGCATCAATCCGACAATTGTTGGTTTTTGCATTCGAATGCAACTTTCTGAAACTGGTAAAATCTTCGTATTCTTTCAATATTTCGCACAACTTATTCATTAAAGCAATATCGGGAACAAAGAAAACTCTATGTTTCAACTCATAAAGAAAGGGATCTTTTTGGGTTGTCACATAATACCTATAAGTGCGTGAAATTGCACTGAATCGGGCATGAATATCGGGTTTAACTTGGTAGATGTCGGTAACAGCAATATCTTTGGGCAAAAAACCATTCAATTTTACGATAAGATTTTTAACATTAAAAGGGTCTCCCTCCCAATCGAAATGGGCAACCATTTTTTTAGCATGAACTCCGGCGTCGGTACGCCCGGCACCAACAATTCCAATGGGTTTACGCAGCAAAGTACTCAAGGCTTCCTGCATCTTTTGCTGTACACTTATCCCATTCGGTTGAACCTGCCAACCGACATAATTTTTCCCGTTATATGCAAGAGTAATAAAGAAGCGTTTCATTCATCGACCCTTACCGTAATATGAAAACAAGCCTGTTTGCGTTCGTGTTTCACATAGCAACGTTTTTGGTTTTTCAAATCAAATAAAACTTGTGCCAGAACCAATTTCAGCCTCTCCGGCAATACTTGATTTACCGAATCGGCATCAATAGGGTCAAAACGTTTCCATGAAATATCGAAAGTTGTGCCGTATCGGTGTGCCGAATTATCAATGGCATTGATATTTCGACCAAATAAATCTACTGCATCTTCATCAGTACGTGTAACACTGGTAAGATAAAGTTTATAAAGTGGTAGCTCTTTGCTGTAAAGCGAATCTCTAAAGTTTTGAGCAATATCTACTAACAGTTTGGCTGCCGAGGGCACCAAAAAAGGGACCGAATGTGAAAGACGATATGTTTTGTAAAGTTCCAATTCATCAGGTAAACGCACGAGTTTATCTTTCAGCAACAATGTGTCATCTCGTGTTTCCATTGGTTTTATGCCGTTCTTGATAGCCGAAGCCAGGTGAAGATCGGGGAAATCGTTGAATTCTCTGTTGTAATTCCCCGTAAATCGGGTCTTTCTCTCTCGTGCTATCGGCACAATTTTATCTGCTTTTTCACCTGATTCCGCTTTCCCTTTACTACAAGCGATAAAAAATAACGCAATGCACACGCAACCTATTATCCCTTTGATATACTTCATAAACTCTGCTTATCTCACTCCAATTATCATTTATTCATTTCCCTTAATCGGATCTTTGTTATTACCTGCTTGGTGTTTAAAGGAAAATCGCCCTTCATCATCCATGCATAATAACTCGGTTCTTTTTCAAAAACCTCTACAACGGCTTTTCCTTTATGTTTTCCAAAATTAAAAACTTCTACACCTTTCTCATTCAAAACAATTCTTCCTGCAAAATCAACATTATTGTTGAAACTCGAAAATTCTTTTGATAGTGCATTGATATCATTCACCAAATCGGGATATCTTTCGAGTTGCGATTTCAACACTTCATACGTTGCCACAGCATCTGCTTCTGCCGAATGCGCATTATCCAATTCTTTGTCGCAATAAAACCGATAAGCTGCTTCCAATGTGCGCTGTTCTTTTCTGTGAAAAATAATTTGTACGTCCACAAACTTGCGTTTGTTCATATCGAAATCTACGCCCGCCCGAAGAAACTCCTCAGCAAGCATGGGTACATCAAAACGACTGGAATTAAAGCCCGCCATATCGCACCCCTCCAAATAATCGGCAAGTGTTTTTGCCAATTGCTTAAACGTTGGACAATCTTTCACATCCTCATCAGTAATCCCATGAATAGCGGTAGATTCTTCGGGAATATGCATTTCAGGATTAATGCGGTATGTTTTTATTTCTTCTTTTCCGTTAGGATCAACTTTTAAAAAAGACACCTCCACAATTCTGTCCTTGGAGATATTGATTCCCGTAGTTTCCAAATCGAAAAAGACCAATGGATTTTTTAAATTTAGTTTCATATTGTTTACTCGTTCAACATCATCGGCATTAATAATACCAACATATCTTCATTTTCTTCTTTTTCTTCCGGTAGAATGATACATGCACGTGAGGGATCGGAAAGTTCCAAACGAACATCAGCAGAAGGAATATTATTAAGAATATCGATCAAAAAAATCGCTTTGAAACCGATATTCATTGCACTCCCTTCGTAATTGCACGGAATAATTTCTTCTGCAGCCGTAAGATAATCGATATTTTGTGCTGAGGCCACTATTTTATCTTGTGAAAATTGCAGTTTAACAAGGCTGCTCGATGGATCGGAAAAAACAGACACCCGCCTCAGCGCACTCAAAAAAGCAAGCCGGTCAAGTACAACGTGATTGGGATTATTTTGTGGAATAACAGAATTATAGTTCGGATAACGTCCCTCTACAAATCGACACACCATAGCATATTTGGGTGTAGTTATGTATGCATTATTTTCATCGAACTTAATCTCCACTTCTCCCGATTCTCTTGGGAGCAACGATTTTAGCAAATTCGCCGGCTTTTTAGGCAGAATGAACGATGAGTCTGTTTCCCCTTTTGCTTCTTTAGTTATTATGCGAACCAATTTATGTCCATCCGAGGCAACAAAAGTAAGATCTTCGGGTGTAAGGTCAAAATAAATGCCGCTCATCACCGGGCGAAAATCGTCATCTGCTGTAGCAAACAAACTACGATTAATTCCTTCGAACAACACTTGTGCATCCAGAGCAAGGGTAGCAGCTGAATCGCTTAAGGGTTTCGGCTGTGGATATTCATCTCCCTTTAATCCTACAAAATTGTATTTCCCGTTATAATAATAAATATATACTTCTAATGTTTCATCGTTTATATCAATCGTTAACGGTTGATTGGGTAATTCTCTCAATGGGTCGAGCAAATTTTTGGCATTAATTGCCACCTTCCCGGTTCCTTCCACATTGCTTACTTCCACAGAAGTTTCCAACCGCACTTCATTATCCGCTGCTGTAAGCATTAATTTATTTCCTTCCAAAGAAAGTAAAAAACAATCCAATATCGGGAGATTGCTTTTGGGATTAATAACTCTGCTTATTGCTTGCAGAGGTTCGTACAAAGCTGCACTTGATACTACAAATTTCATAGGATATGTTTTTTATAATGATTTATATTTTTTAATTCAGTTGAGCAAATATATAAAATTATCTTTGAGTGGGAGAAGGTTTGTCCGATTTTTTATTTCTCGGATGGTGTTCAATAATCTCTTGTCTGAGGAAATTACGATCGATATGAGTATATATTTCTGTTGTGGTAATTTTTTCGTGTCCAAGCATTTCTTGAATAACACGAATATTGGCTCCTCTTTCTAATAGATGAGTGGCAAATGAATGTCTAAAAACATGTGGACTAATTTTTTTCTTCAAATTTGCAGCTTTGGCATATTGCTGAATATAATGGTATACCGTTATTCGTGAAATGGCCGATCCTCGCGAACTTAAAAAAACAATATCCTCGTGTCCTTTTTTTACTTTCATCTGTTTTCGATAAAGAAAATAATCGTTTATTTTTTGAATAGCAATATCCGAAATGGGAACCAGGCGCTGTTTGCTCCCTTTTCCTTCTACACGGATAAAACTCTCGTCGAAAAAAAGATCCGAAAACTTTAGATTAATCAGTTCCGAAATACGCAGTCCGCAACTGTAAAGTGTTTCGATGATGGCATAATTTCGAGTACCCTCTGCGGTTGAAACATCAATTACACTCAAAATAGAATCGATTTCCTCTACTGAAAGCACCACAGGCAATTTCAATCCAATTTTCGGAACTTCCAATAATTCAGCCGGATTATCCGATATATAGTCATTTAATAAAAGAAATCTAAAAAAAGATTTTACTCCTGATATGATGCGTGCTACCGATCGTGGAGCAATTTTTCGATCATACAACTCAGCCACGAATTCTTCCAGATGATTATAGGTTATGGTCGGATAAGTAAGCTGATGAGCTTCAACAAAAGAATTAAATTTCTGTAGATCGGTCAAATAAGCGCTTATTGTGTTTCCCGATAAATTTTTCTCTAGTAATAAGTACCGTTTGTATTTATCTATAATTGACCCGCGTGCCATATTATTTTTGCTGCTCTTCTCTTTTTTCTTTTTCAAATTCCTTCGGCAAAGTCAATGCCGAATACAGCAAAAACACCATTGCAACAAGCATAACCATTGCCCACTCATTTCGTTGACGAAACATCAAGTAAGTTGATACAACCATTAATATGCAAGATAGCAGTTGGAAATTGTATAATCGTTTTCCCCGAATACTTTTTCCCGGATATGGAGTTATTATGGTAATCACGGTAAAAGCTGCAACACCCACAGCCATTATCCAAGGAACAACAGTTGGCATAAAACCATAACCTGCTGCCGCAAATAAAATAATTACTCCCGCAACTCGAAAAAAAACGTCTTTTACTTTGCTCATAAATATTCTTTTATATCTTCACATTATTCGATAATGAAAACTTCTTCGTTTTCTTTTTTCATAAGATAATTTTCGCGGGCAAATTTTTCAAGGTCTTCTTTGTTCGATTGAAGTTCATTTAATTTCGTTTTATTCGTATCAATCTGAGTGCGATAAAATTCAATCTGCTTTTTCAAATCCTTTATTTGTCTGTCATACTGCGCTCTTTTCAAGAGACTACTGTCGCTGAAGAAAAAAAGCATAGCGATTAATGCTACAACAATGATAAATTGATAACGATTTAATCCTGCTCTTACCTTATGCTTATTTTTTTCGCTCCCACCCATACTGAGCAATTCTTTTCTCTTGCAAAAATAACAATATTTTCAAGTATTGATGCGATTTTCGTCCGAAAAATAAAAGATATTCCCCAATTTTTCGGCGAAATTTCAATAAAATAGGTTATCTTTACAACCCTATTGGAATTTTTTACTTTAAATACATATGAGAAAAAAAGTTTTTCTTGCTACCCTTGTTTGCTTTTTTACTATTTATCACGTATTTGCATGCACCAATTTTCTTATTGGCAAAAAAGCCTCCAAAGATGGATCTACCCTGATTTCATATGCTGCCGATTCTTTTAGTTTATATGGCGAACTCTATCATTGGCCGGCAAAAACATATAGTGTCGGCGAAATGCTCGACGTATACGAGTGGGATACGGGAAAATATCTTGGAAAAATACCCCAGGCATCTCAAACCTATAATGTAATTGGGAACATGAACGAATATCAAGTAGCAATTGGAGAAACCACCTTTGGGGGAAGAATCGAATTGGTTGACACCACTGGAATTATCGATTACGGAAGCCTTATGTATATTGCTTTACAACGATCAAAAACAGCCCGTGAAGCCATAAAAATAATGACCAACTTGGTTGCAGAATACGGTTACTGTAGCGAGGGAGAATCTTTCTCAATCGCCGATCCCAATGAAATCTGGGTCATGGAAATGATTGGAAAGGGGCCGGAAAACAAAGGCGCCGTGTGGGTTGCCATACGCATTCCCGACGATTGTGTTTGTGCTCATGCCAACCATGCAAGAATACATCAATTTCCATTAAACGACCCCGAAAATTGCCTCTATGCTCCTGATGTAATTTCTTTTGCACGTGAAAAAGGATACTTTAATGGAAACGACAGTGAATTTAGTTTTTCAAAAGCATATGCTCCTCTTGATTTTGGCGCACTGCGTTTTTGTGAAGCTCGGGTATGGTCATTTTTTAACCATGTGAACAAAGACATGTCTCAATATGTTACCTATGCAAAAGGAGAAACAACAGAACCTATGCCTCTTTACATTCGGCCCGATCGAAAATTATCGGTTGAAGATGCTCATGCATACATGCGCGACCATTACGAAAACACCGACCTCGACTGGCGATTCGATGTGGGTGCAGGCCCCTTTAATTGTCCTTATAGGTGGTCACCTCTGACATGGAAAGTCGATTCAGTTGAATACTTCAATGAACGTCCCATTGCAACACAACAAACCGGATTTTCATTTGTTGCACAAATGCGTTCCTGGCTGCCAAACGAAATTGGCGGAATACTATGGTTCGGAGTAGACGATGCTGCTCAAAATGTTTACTATCCTATCTATTGCGGTAATATAAAAGTGCCGGAAGAAATGAAAGTAGGCAACGGTGATTTACTGACATTTTCGTGGACATCGGCTTTCTGGATACACAATTGGGTTTCAAATATGGTGTACAGCCGATACAAGGATATGATTAAAGATGTGCAAAAACTTCAAAACATGCTCGAAACCGGTTTCAGAAATAATCAAGCGGAAGTAGAAAAAGAAGCACTGACTTTATATAAAAAGAAAAAAACCGACGCTATAAATTATTTGACTAATTACACCAATTCTGTAGTAAAAGATGGTGTTGCTCAATGGAAAAAATTAGGTGAATATTTACTCGTTAAATACATGGACGGCGTGATAAAAAAAGAAGAAAACGGCGTATTTAAAAGAAATCCCTACGGAAAACCGGCATTCCCCAACAGACCGGGTTATCCTGAAGATCATTATCGCCGAATCATAAAAGAAACAGGCAATCGTTATAAAGTTATCCCTATAAACTAAAAGTAAGAATCCAAACACATTTTAAAATTATGGACGACAACACATTATTATCACTGGTAACTGCCAGAGCCGAAGAATGGCTCAAAGGCAATTACGACGCCGAAACAAAGGCAGAAGTGCAAAAAATGCTCGATAACGAAGACAAATCGCAACTCATCGATGCTTTCTATAAAGATCTGGAATTTGGGACAGGAGGGTTACGCGGCATTATGGGTGCCGGCACCAACCGGATGAACATTTATACAGTTGGAGCAGCAACTCAAGGACTTTCGAATTATTTGTTGAAAGAATTTACCGACAAAAACGAAATTAAAGTTGCGGTAGGATATGACTGCCGCAACAATAGTCGCAAATTTGCCGAAATAACCGCAAATATTCTTAGTGCCAACGGCATAAAAGTTTATCTTTTTGAAGACCTTAGGCCAACACCTGCGGTTTCTTATGCTATCCGAAAATTGGGATGCCAAAGCGGAGTTATGATTACCGCCTCACATAATCCAAAAGAATACAATGGTTACAAAGTCTATTGGGACGATGGAGCGCAAGTATTGGCCCCCCACGACAGAAACATTATTGCCGAAGTAAACCGGATTAAAGGAATCGATGAAATCAAATTCGAGGGAAATAAAGATTTGATCAAAATCATAGGAAAAGATATCGATATGGCATTCATTGAAGAAGTAAAAAAATTGGTTCTTTCACCCGAAGCCATAGAACGTCATAAAGACCTGAAAATGGTATACACCCCTCTCCACGGAACAGGAATTACTCTTGTCCCTCCCACACTAAAAGCTATAGGTTTTACAAACATTATCCATGTACCTGAGCAAGATGTGATAAGTGGAGACTTTCCTACGGTTGTTTCGCCCAATCCCGAAGAACCGGAAGCATTGGATTTGGCCATAAAAAAAGCCATCGAAACCGGTGCTGAAATCGTTATGGGGACCGACCCCGATGCCGACCGCATTGGAACAGCTATTCGCGATGCTGAAGGAAACTTCATACTACTGAACGGAAATCAAGCTATGCTTATCTTCTTCCATTACTTGATTACACGAAGAAACGAACTGAACAAACTTACAGGCAAAGATTATATAGTCAAAACCATTGTTTCTACCGAACTGGTAGCACCTATTGCACACCGTTACGGCGTAGAAATGTTCGATTGCTATACCGGATTTAAATGGATCGCCGATGTTATCCGAAAAAACGAAGGATTGAAACAATTCATTGGTGGCGGAGAAGAAAGTTACGGTTTTCTTGCCGGCGATTTTGTACGCGACAAAGACTCGGTGTCGGCGTGTGCTTTGTTTGCCGAAATAACAGCATGGGCAAAAGACAACGGAAAAACCATGTACGAACTTTTGCAAGATATATATGTAGAATACGGATACTCAAAAGAGGTAAACATCTCATTGGTAAAGAAAGGGAAAGAAGGTGCCGACGAAATTGAGGCAATGATGAAAGGATATCGAAGCAACCCATTCAAAACGCTGGCAGGATCGCCGGTAATTTTAATGAAAGATTTCGTCGCCCTCGAAGCTATTGATTTCATTCACGACGAACATATAGCGCTTGAAATGCCAACAACATCAAATGTGCTTCAGTTTTTCACCGAAGACGGCACGAAATTGTCGATCCGTCCTTCCGGAACCGAACCAAAAATAAAATACTACATCGAGGTACACGATAAGGTAAATTCAAGAAATGAAATTGCTGAAGCCGAAAAAAAAGCACTCGAAAAAATCAATACAATTCGCAAAGAATTAAACATTTAAAAATAAAACAATGAGAAGAAGATTAACAATTGCACTTGTAGCCCATGATCAACGCAAGGCAGATATGGTTGATTGGGTTATTTATAATGCGGAGTTTTTATCGCACCATCATCTGGTATGTACCGGCACCACGGGAAGGTTGGTAAAACAAGCGCTTATCAACAAAGGATTTCAACCCGACGTAGAATGCAAGAATTCGGGACCGATGGGTGGCGATGTGGAAATTGCTGCTATGGTAGTACAAAAAGAAATTGATTTGGCTGTTTTTCTGATCGATGATCTGAATCCCCAGCCTCATGAAGCCGATATTATGATGTTGCTTCGTCAATGTCGGGTTCATAATGTGCCCATTGCATGCAATCGTTATAGTGCCGATCTAATGATCACCAGTACATTATGGGATGATGAAACCTATGTTCCTACTCCTCCGCGTTACGAAAAATTTGACAGAGAAAAATTTAATCTCTGATTTTTTTCATACTTAAATTTAAAAGAAAAAGAAAACGCCGAATTTTTTGTTCGGCGTTTTTTAAATAAAAATAATTTATTGTATGAGATTCAATTCGTCTATAACATGGGGAGCTTTCATAATTTTATCGATAACAAAAAGCACGTAACGGATATCAACACTGATCGTACGCTGCATTTCGGGTTCAAAAACAACGTCGCCGCTCAATGCTTCCCAATTTCCATCAAAAGCCAGTCCTAACAGTTCTGCATTGCCATTGAAGACCGGGCTACCCGAATTTCCTCCGGTAATATCGTTATCCGACAAGAAACATACATGCATTTTTCCATCCTTATCGGCATATTGTTCAAAATTGCCTTTTTCAAGCATATCCAAAACAAAAGGTTGAATTTCAAATTCCGGGTCACCGGGCGTTTCTTTTTCCAATATCCCTTGCGTCGTACTGAAATAATTGTACCAAACAGCGTCACGCGGTTGATAACCTTTTACAGTACCGTAACTCAACCTTTGTGTAAAATTGGCATCGGGATAAAATATTTTATCAGGATACATATCCATCAGCGCCGCCATAAATTTGCGTTCGCCGTATAAAATTTTTTCATATGCAGGTATCATCTGCCAAGCCAATTCGTATCCCATATCTTTTACCGAAAGAGCCAACTGCATGGCAGGATCTTTGATCAATTTTTTAATGTCGGCTGTTTCAAGAAAGTTAAGCAAATCATCGAGGTTAGTAAATTTTGAACGTTTAAACAACCAATCGGCATATTTGCCGTAGTCGCCTTTGAATTTTTTACGAATGGTTTTGTAAATATCGGGATGATACTGTTCAGGAACGCGTTCGGCATATAATGCCAGTAATGCAGCCATCACCTTTTTATCGAGATCGGGATTGTAATTTTTATAAGCATTAATAATGCGGTCGTTAATGAAATCTTTTTTTTCTTGCTGCGTTCCATTTGCATCAAACTGAAGGATGGTATTTGCAAATCGGATGATCTCAATGCCATTTTGAAATGTTTCCAAAAAATAAGTAGTATATTTTGCTAGCTCATTTGTGCTGGTGTAAGCCTCTTGCAGTGTACTAAACACATCTTCATATTTTTCTTTGCGTTGAGGATCGCTATTGATCCATTCTTTCATACACTTTTCTAACGATTCTTTTTTGGAAACCACATCCAATTTAACCAGTGCCTCGTTCATCCCTTTGGCATTTTTCCAGTAATTGGAACTGCCGGCATATTTTGCGGAATACTTAATGCGCGTAACATCACTCTTTGTCATGGCTTCCCACCAAATCTTTTGTTTCACTTCACGTACCTCAATACGGGGTTTATTTTCGCATTCCATCATTTGTTTGACCCCCCATGACGAAAGATAACGTTGTGTACGTCCCGGATAACCTACTGTCATGGCGTAATCGCCATCCGCCATTCCTTTCAACGAAACAGGGACTACATACTTGGGCTTATAGGGCATATTATTTTCACTGTATTCTGTCGGCTTATTGTTTTCGTCGGCATATACCCGAAATACAGAAAAATCGCCCGTATGACGAGGCCACATCCAGTTATCGGTCTCCCCTCCAAATTTTCCTATGGACTGAGGAGGCGCTACCACCAAACGTACATCCCGAAATACATCATAAACCACCTTATAATATTTATTCCCTGCATAAAAAGGCACAATGTGAGCCTCTACGAAAGGATCTTCATCGTATTCTTTCAACAACAAATCGGAAATAGAATCAATAGCTAACTCGCGATGAACTTCACTCAAAACCGAAGGAATTTTCGGCAAAATTTCATCAGTAACATCGTGCATCGAGCGAAGGAAAGAAACCGATAGACCCTCTGCCGGCAATTCTTTTTCATAAGAATCGGCCATGAAACCATTTTTCAGGTAATCCTCTTCAACGGAACTCAGTTTCTGAATAGCATCATAACCACAGTGGTGGTTGGTAAAAATCAACCCCTTATCCGATACAGCCACACCGCTGCATCCCCCACCAAAAATGACCACGGCATCCTTCAAAGAAGAATTATTTTCATCATATAACTGATCCACCGGAAAAACGAAACCAAGCTCCTGCATGCGGGCAATGCTTTGTCTGTTAAGTTCCTTTAAAATCCACATACCTTCGTCGGCAAAAGCCACGAATGTCACCAAGAATAGCGTAAACGATAAAAGTATTTTTTTCATTAATGCAATTTTTACTGAATCTATAATGTTTATTTTTTTTGAAAATATTTACCGATAACAGGTATTTCCCGCAAAGGTAATTCCTTTTTTATTACCATCCATAGATAAACAACAATTAATAAAGTGTTTATAAACAGCCGGAGCCAAAGTTTGGGCATAACGTAACGGCTAAACGATATTCCGGCAAACAATGTTAGAGCCAAAGCAAAAAACAATCCGATAGTTTTTAAGTCGTAATTGATAGGATAATTCTTCTGCCCCAGAAAATAAGAAAGAATCATCATTACCAAATTGGCAAAGAATGACGCCCAAGCACATGCCACATAGCCAAAATAAGGAATAAACACAACATTCACTGTTACCGTCACTGCCAAACCAATCAGCGAGAGATAAGCTCCCCATTTTGTCTGGTCGGTAAGTTTATACCATAACGACAGGTTAAAATAAATGCCGAAGAAAAGTTCCCCCATCATCACAATGGGCACTACTATTAACCCTTCGTGATAGGTAGATTTTATTAAATATTTGATCACATCGAGGTATCCCATGACACCCAAAAAAATCAACAAACCAAACAAAATAAAATACTTGGTGGCATCGGCATAAGCAACCTTATTGCTCACAGTTTCCTTACTCTTTGCAAAAATAAACGGTTCAAATGCATAGCGGAAAGCCTGGGTAAACATAACCATGATCACTCCAATTTTAAAACAGGCCGAATAAATTCCCAATTGTATCATTGCATTTGCTTTATCCGGATACAGCCACGGAAAAACAATTTTGTCGATCGTCTGATTCAATATTCCCGCAACGCCCAACACAAGAAGCGGCAACGAATAGCGAAGCATCCGTTTTAATAATGCTTTATCAAACGTGTATTTTACCCGAAGTTGAGGAATAAGGAATATAGACTGAATGAAAGTAGCCAGCAAATTCGATATCAACACGTAATCTACACCGTTTTCGAGGGTAAACCACGCAAAAGAATCGGGATATTTTTTTGCCAACCAAGGACATAATACGAAGAAAAAAAGATTAAAGGCTATATTCAGAACAATAAACAAGATCTTTATAAAGGCAAAACGTAAAGGACGCTTCTGGTAACGAAGCCAAGCGAAAGGAATAGAACAAAAAGCATCCATCGACAAGATAATGGCCATTATCAGCACATAATGCGGTTTGATGTCGGGGCTACCTGTAACACTTGTGATTGGTTTCAAAAAAAGTATCACTAGGAAAAGAAAAATCAGCGTGGTTGATCCAATACTGATCAATGTGGTAGAATATACGGTACGAGGATTTTCTTCATTTTTGTTGGCAAATCGAAACAATCCGGTTTCCATGCCATAGGTTAAAATAACAATCATCAGTGCCGTCCAACCATACAAATTGGAGAGAACTCCCATTTGTGCCTGACTCACCAATACATACGACCATAACGGCGTAAGCAACCAATTTAGAAATTTACCTACAATGCTGCTTATACCGTAAATTGCAGTTTCTTTCGCTAACGTTCTTATCTCCCCTGCCATATTTTCACCTCATGATAACTGTTAAATCGTCGCCATTCATAACTGCAAAAGTAACATTATTCTCCCGATTTCAACGAGTACTCCTCTTCTAAAAATAAAAATCTTTATTATCTTTAAGTCGATAGATTATTAAAATCTCAAAAAAAACCGTTTACTTTGTACATTCAAATAAAAACGCATATAAATTCAAACAAAAAACCGGACTTCCACTCTTAGATTCCGGATATTAAAAAAATATGGCACAAGAAGACGTTTTCAAAAAGATTGTATCGCACTGTAAAGAATATGGTTTTGTATTTCCTTCAAGCGAAATTTACGATGGGTTAAGTGCAGTGTACGACTACGGACAAATGGGCGTTGAGCTCAAAAACAATATCAAAAAATACTGGTGGGACAGCATGACTTTATTACACGAAAATATTGTCGGTATTGATGCAGCTATCTTCATGCACCCTACCGTGTGGAAAGCATCGGGACATGTGGATGCCTTCAATGATCCGTTGATAGACAACAAGGACAGCAAAAAACGCTATCGTGCCGACACATTAATCGAGGATTACCTTGCGAAACTAGATGAAAAAATAAACAAAGAGATAAAGAAAGCCACTAAACGTTTTGGTGACAGTTTCGACGAAAAGAAATTTCGTGAAACCAATCGTCGCGTAATCGAGTATCAGAAACAACGAGACGAAGTGCACGAACGATATAAAAAAGCAATGAACGAGAACGATTTTACCGAATTGCGGCAAATCATTATCGATTGCAACATTGTATGTCCGGTTAGCGGTACGTGTAATTGGACAGAAATTCGCCAATTTAACCTGATGTTTGCTACGGAAATGGGATCTACTTCCGATGGAACAATGAAAGTATACCTCCGTCCCGAAACAGCACAGGGTATTTTTGTGAATTTCCTCAACGTACAAAAAACGGGCCGGATGAAAATTCCTTTCGGGATTGCCCAAATCGGGAAAGCTTTTCGAAACGAAATTGTGGCTCGTCAGTTTATTTTCCGCATGAAGGAATTCGAGCAAATGGAAATGCAGTTTTTCGTCACTCCCGGCGATGAAATGAAATGGTTCAATTATTGGAAAAACCTGCGCATGAAATGGCACTTGGCATTGGGATTCAGTAAAGATAACTATCGTTTTCACGATCACGACAAACTTGCCCATTATGCCAATGCCGCAACCGATATTGAATTTAACATGCCGTTCGGATTCAAAGAGGTAGAAGGCATTCATTCGCGTACCGATTTCGATTTAAAGCAACACGAAAAATACTCGGGCAAAAAAATGCAATATTTCGATCCCGAATTAAATCAATCGTACACACCCTATGTGATAGAAACGTCCATCGGATTGGACAGAATGTTCCTCTCGGTGATTTCTGCTGCTTATTGTGAGGAAACCCTCGAGGGAGGCGAAATACGTGTAGTACTGAAAATTCCGGCTGAGTTAGCCCCCGTAAAACTGGCTGTTCTCCCTTTAATCAGAAAAGACGGTCTGCCTGAAAAAGCGCAAGAAATAATGAAGATGTTAAAATTCAGTTTCACCTGCCAGTACGACGAAAAAGACAGTATTGGAAGACGATATCGCCGACAAGATGCCATCGGTACGCCTTATTGTGTTACGGTGGATCATCAAACACTGGAAGATGGTACAGTAACTATTCGCGAACGCGATACGATGAAACAAGAGCGCGTACTTATTTCGGACGTAGAAAATGAAATATCGAAAAAAACCGATATGAAAAATTTGTTGAAAACATTAACCGAATAAACGAACAAGTAAAAATTTTTTATAAATCTATGAAAACAAAACCCTTGCTCATCCTTTTAATATGCGCGATTGCTATTCTTTTTGTTTCTTGCAACGATTCCGATAAAATCGATACAGTATGGAAAGAGGCCAACGAAGCCATTTTTGCCGAAATGTCAACCCATCCGGATTACTCAAAGATTTATTCGCAATCTAAAATGGGTTATATCCTGTACAAAGAACTCAAATCGGGCAACAGCGAACCACCTATCTTTACCGACTTAGTAAAAGTTTTATATATAGGATGGTATAAAAAAGATTGGACAAAAGCCGATACATATATCGACAATAAAGGAAATAAAGTGCGTAATAAAATTATTTTCGATTCGAGTCCACGCAACGGAGAACTACCTACCTACTTAAAAGTTTCTGATTTAATTGATGGATTTGCCACCGCTTTGCAACACATGCATGAAGGAGACAGATGGGAAGTATGGATTCCATGGCAACTAGGTTATGGGACAACAACTTATGGGAGCATTCCCGCTTACACAACACTGGTTTTCGAAATAGAATTACTTGAAGTAATCAAACAAAAATAATTCATTACAATTATAAACTTAAAAGAAATTTCTCAATAACTCTGCGTATTTGTGTGTTGGTATCGGTAAATTTATTCACCATAACCGCAAAAACATATCTTTTATTCCCATCCACCAAATATCCTGCATAACACTGCACGCCACTTATGCTGCCGCTTTTAGCACGAATCTTCCCTGCATATTTCGTCTTGTTCATAAAATATTGTAATGTTCCTTCTTCTCCGGCCTTCGGCAAAGAATTGAAAAACACTTGAGAATAACTGCTTTTTTTATCCATATAAGAAAGCAAATCACATAAAAAAGCGGGACTTACTGCACTCTGAGGAGCAAGACCACAGCCATCGTACATAAATAGAGATGAGGTTGAGATTCCCTTCGATTCCCAAAAGGTATTCACAAAATTGATCCCCTCTTTCAACGGATCACTGTAAATATTGCAGTCCTGGGCCCTTCCAATGGTACGAAACAAATGTTCGGCAAAATGATTATTACTTTTCACATTTATTTCGCGAACAATGTCGCTTAGCAGACACGACCGATGAACATACAACACCTCTCCTACCCGATACGGCTGAGGCATTTTATTGCAAACACGCAAAATATAATCGGTTCTTGCTGTTTTAACGGTATGAATGTTTATCCCCGATTTTTGAAGATATTCTGCCAATTTTTCTCCCAACAACAAACCCGGATCGGGAATATCGCCTTTAATACTGAAGCTGACCCTTCCGGCAGGAATATTGCCACGAATAGTCCGTTCATAGGAAAACGGTGCGCCAAAGATATAAGCATTGTCTTTCCCTGTTGTATTTAAAGTAAGGTAATTGGTAAACGAAAGGCCTTTTATTGGCGGATCGGTACGAAGAATTTTCGGACAAGAATTCCGATCCGTCGTATCGAAATACAATCGGTACGTATTATCGAAAACGCTGATACCATAAGCTCCGGCAGCATAATAGTTCCCCAAATCTTCCCATGTCCATTGAGGCGAAACACCTTCATAGCCAAATAAATCATCCACAATATACAATTCCCATGCATCCTTTTTGGGGAGCGAAGTTTTTAAAGCATCCGCCCATTCCGAAAGAAAAGCATAAGGATTCTCATCAAAAGCGTCACTCCCTAACGTCGGATCGCCTGAACCGAGCACCAAAATCCGGGAAGGATTATCGGCATCCAACGCAAGAGTAGTCACATATCGATAATCGGGGCCCAACAATTCCAATGCTGTGGCTGTGGTGATGAGTTTCAATGTCGAAGCCGGCGTAAGCGATTTATCGGCATTATGAGAAATCAATGTCTTACCTGTTTCTAAATCCTTCGCGCATACACCCACTGTAGCATGTTTTAATGCAGGCGTATTAAGAAATTGCTGCAAAGATAGTTGAGCAAATGAAGAAATCGTCTGTAAAACAACAAAAATGAATAAAAGAATCTTCTGTTTCATCAGCATCAACGCTATTTTTTGAATTGTACAAATTTACCCGATAATTTTCGATTTACCTACAGACAAAAACAATTGCTATCAATCTTGTAACAACTCATCCACTCTCACAAGTTCGTATCCCCGATGTTTCAATTCCTTAATCAGATCATCCAGTCGTTTGTATAACTTGTCGGTACGCTTGGGATCTGTTCCTATATGCATAAGCAGCAAAAAACCATTAAGCGTGTTTTTCTCTTCATAAGCAAGAATATTCCGATAAATAGTTTGAGATGAAAGATAGTTATTCATGTCAGGCGTTGTATAATCAGCATTGGACGTGGTCCCCGGCGTAAAATTTATTATCTGAACATCCATTGTTTTCGCCCAATCGCTTATTTCTTGATTATACCATTCGTAAGGAGGTATAAAATACCGCTTTGGCTCCATATTTAACCCTATTTTTTCCATTGTTGCGTAATTATTTTTCAAATCGTTTTCGAACGTATCACGAGAAACCAATGTTGAATCCCGTTTTTCCCAATCGGCATACAACAAATGATTATTGGAATGAGGGCCGAGATAATGACCATCACGTTGTAAATTTCGGGCAAGTGACGGAAATTTTCTGTAAAAATCACCTGTAAAGAAAAATGAAGCTTTTACACGATTTTTTTTTAGAGCATTTTGAATCACCTGTGCACCATCAGCAAATTCATGGCCTGTAAAAATCAATGCCAATTTCTTTTCTGATGGGTTTCCCCGTACAATGCCACCCAAAACTTTTTCATTTGTATTCGCTTGCGAAGTTAAATAACCCAGATAAAAACAAAGCGAAGCTGTACCATCCATTGTTGGTTCATTCGTAGAATAATCGGCATAATCATCGTGATAAACCACATAATCCGACTGAAAGGGTGCATATTTGTCCTCCTTGGCCAAATAAATCCCGATAAGGCTATTAAAAATCGAAGTATAAATAGGGCCATCTACCAATCCGCCGCTAATAGGCATTCCATGCAAATGGGTAAAAGCCGAATGCGGATCTTGAGGAGAAACTCCATTTTCGGGATAACCTACAATCATAGAACTTCCCCACGGATTGCATCCCAAAAGCCAGTCCCTCATAGCTGTTTCTATTTCAAGGAACGAATCGTCGCCCGTAAGGTCGTGATAAAGACGACACTGAGTAATAAATCCCACAGTAAGATTATTCGAACACCAAATAAACGGAATGCCATTCAGAAAGGCATCGCCAAGATCCTGTGCACGGTCTTTTACACGCTGCAAGCCGGTTCGCATATTGCGAATAAATTCGGCTTTCGCTGCCGGATGATCGTTTTGCAGCACTAAATGATAATTCCCAAGATTAACAAACGGATACCATTGATAATGTCGAGCAGAATCGGCACCCATCCATGGGGTAACAGGCTCTATACGGCCATAATGAATAGCCTGAGTCAAATATTCCCCCCTTCCGAAGACATTGTACATTTCCGCAGCAGCTAACTGCATATCATCAACCCAGTTGTCTTCTTCATAAAAATAAGGTGCACCGCCGGGTGCTGTTTGGCACACTCCGGGATTTTCCACTCCTTTATGATAAGCATCTTTTGCTTTTCGAAGCAACATTTCCGAAAATTCGGGATAATAAGATTCCAAAAGTTTAGCTCCTAAAACAAAAGATGAAGTATATTTCCCCAACGTAGATGCCAATCCCGTACTACGGTTTTTATATTTGAAAAGACCCTGTGGTTTCGGACTGCAAAAATACGCCGGACGTTCTTTTCCCGCACCCCAACCATAATCTACCTTTTGCTGAGTAGGCAAAACCATGCCGGCATGATCACGATCATCGGCCACTTGATTGAAGTAAGTATCCTTATCGGGGTTCATTTTCACCAACCAATCGAGCCCCCATTTTGCTTCATCCAAAATATCGGGAATGCCATTCGCACCCTCGTCGCCATTTGCCTGATAATAATCGCCAAATGCATCAGGATATTGGCTATAAGCAAACAATAGTTGATAAACAGCATTTGCCGAAGTGGTGACATATTGCAAATAATCCGATGCATCGTGCCATCCACCAACTACGTCGTAATATATTCCATCACGTTTTTCGTCAGGATCACCAACTGTAATTCCGTCATATACATGACAGGAATCTTTCAAAAACGGATTATATCCGCACCGCTGCTGCCGCATATATTTCAATGGGATCTCCGACACTCCGGCATAAATATCGTTGCCAATTTTAAAAGGAACAGATTTTGTTTCTTCTACTTTTATTAAATAGGTTCCGGGAGCTGAAAAATTGGAAAAATCCAAACGAGCCGATGATTCAAAAGCCGGTTGTTTGCCCATATTCCTGATTTTATTACCCGAATAGACCACTTTCCCGCTGTGAACATCAATTATTTCAAAAGCCGAAACATCTTTCTTTTCCTTACTTACCCATACTGCCACCTTCACATCATTTTGAAGATACCCCACCTGATTCACCCGAATCCAAGTTGTTTGGGCATACGAAATCAAAGAAATAAATAAAAGCCATACGACAACACTTACTTTTTTCATAAAATATTATTTTTTACAATATTTTGCAAGATACATATTTTTATAATACAAAAATAGAAAAGAGCAACTTTGTTAAAAAGGTTGCTCTTTTTGATCTAATAATGCTAGAACTTACTTAGCAGGTGTATCCCATCCAGGATTCTGAGTTAATTCGTAGCCCAAATCACGATATAATTTTATTTGGTCCAACGGAACAGCATTCAGATATTGTCTTTCGTAATACGAATTACCCGGAACCCAGTCTCTCCGCATGTTCTTTTCATATAAATTATAAACAAACGCTTTGGTTAAATCATTTGGATTCGGGTAATAAAAATGCACATTCTTCATCAGATCTTCTTTTGCTCTTCCTGAAAACTGATCGAGGTCTACATATGCCCCTATACCCAATTTTGTGGGAATTCTATCAGTTTCTTCTGTTTTAAGGTACTCAAATTTTTTCCATCGTTTCAAATCATCTTTTCTAAAACCTTCAAATAACAGTTCCACTGCTCTTTCTCTTCTTATTTCCCATAACAATGGATCCACGCTAGGATCCCTATCAGGATCGTTAATTATTGTTCCATTTGCTAAAACATTGTTCCCGGAAATTACCATCCGTGGAAGTTTTGGTAAAGGATCACCCACATTATTTTTCTTGATCGAACGATTACGCAAAATATTAATAGACTTATCTGCAGCAGCTTGATCAAATTTGCCCAATTCAGCCTTTGCCTCTGCATAATTCACAAGAATTTCGCCAAGCCTAAGTATGGGTGCATCCGTTATATTTGTACTTCCTAAATAAATCAAATCTTTTGAATTCGCATCATAAGGTAAAAACTTCCAACAACAAAAGCCTGTAGTCGAATAAGCTGTATGCGGCCCCTGCAATCGAATGGAGTCGACTAAACTTGCAGCCAATCGAGGATCTCTGTCTTTATATTGATCACGATAATATTTCAATTCATGACCATGAACTGCAGGTCCATAATTATAATTAGAAGATTGCTTGATCGGCAAGCCGTCGGAAGCCAAATAAGTCTCTACAACTTTCAGTGTGGTACCTGTTTGGGGTTCCATATTATTATAAGAAACCAAACAATGCGTAACTTTAGCTGGTTCATATTGTCGATAAAAAATAACTTCTTTATTTCCTGAAAGGTCTGCCGAGGTAAAAATTCCTCTATAATCATCTACAATTTGATATTTGCCTGAATTCATTAATTCCTCTGAAGCCCATACTGATTTTTCGAGTAAAGTTTTAGCAACTTCTGAATCAATATTATGGTATTTCAAAAAAGTACCAAAATAGAGCATGCTGCGAGACATAAACCCAAGCACCACATCACGGTTAACTTGTTGAGGCCCGTCATTTTCCCTTACATTATCGGCAGCAAATTGAAAATCTTCCATTATTTTTTTCGCAACATAAGGCAAAGGATCCCTTTTCTTATAACTCGTTTCGAGATCTTTATGATCTACGACATGATCAAAATAAGGAACATCTCCAAATAATTTGGCCAAATCATTATATTCCATTGCTCTAAAAAAGCGCCCAATGCCCAACCAATGATTTTTTTCCTCTTGTGTAAGATTTTCCATTTTGCTAACCCTGTCAATCAAAATGTTTGCCCATCTCACCCATGTAAAAGTCCAACCATTCCCTGAAGTAGCCGTTTGTTGCGTCCATTGAGCAGATGAGCTATATTCATCAGCCCATGCTCCACCCGTAAAAAATTTACCCCATGTATATCCGCTTCCATAACCTGTAAAATAGGCTGTGTAGGCACGTTGGGCATATAATCTAACATTATCTTCTTTGGTCCAGAACTCCTCGTCTTCAAATTGATCCAGACCCGGTCTGTCAAGATAATCTCCACAAGCAGCAAACGATATAAATATCGATGCTAATAATATAGGTATATAAAATATTTTTTTCATA
>Ga0116169_1001185_pt1 | contig 22860 bp, 16 predicted proteins | sample AD_UKC130_MetaG_FD_89796 | JGI IMG/M metagenome (GOLD analysis project Ga0116169, IMG submission 89796) | Active sludge microbial communities of municipal wastewater-treating anaerobic digesters from Canada - AD_UKC130_MetaG | ecosystem: Engineered > Bioreactor > Anaerobic > Digestate | place...
AACGATTAGTAGCCCATCATCTAAGGACCCGGTGTTGCTCGAGGTCGAGCAACTGACCGTTGCCTTCGGACGGCAGGTGGTCCTGCGCGGGATAAATGTACAAATCCGTCGCGGGGAAACCGTGGCCATCCTGGGAGAAAGCGGCTGCGGAAAGACGGTTTTTCTCAAGACACTGGTGGCACTGCAGCGGCCGACGAAGGGGCGTGTCCTATTTGATGGGCGAGACCTGTTTCAATTACGGCCACATGAGTTGGCCGAACAGAGGATTCGCATGGGGTTTGTGTTTCAACAAGCGGCCTTGTTTGACAGCATGACGATTGGTGAGAACATAGCCTTTCCGTTGCGTCAGCACACCCGATTGACAGAGGACGAGATTTACGAGGTGGTCAAGGCCCGCTTGCTCGAAGTGGGACTCCCCGAAAACGTGCTGCGGAAGAAGCCGGGAGAAATTTCCGGCGGCATGCGGAAACGGGTGGGGTTGGCTCGGGCACTCGCGCTGGAGCCGGAGCTTATGCTATACGACGAGCCAACTACTGGCCTCGACCCTATCATGAGCGATGTGATCAATGAACTCATTCTTCGGACGCGACGTCAGCACCCCGTTACCAGCGTGATCGTAACCCACGACATGAGGACGGCCACGAAGGTTGCCGATCGAATCATCATGCTTTATCCTCTGACGCGACTTAAACCGGGAGAATCTCAAATACTCTACGATGGTCCGGCGAGCGAAATTGAGTCGGCGGCAGATGACCGTGTCATTCAGTTTGTGCGGGGCGAAGCGAGGGAACGGCTGATGGAAATGGCCCGCGAGGAATCGGAAAACGCGGTTGAAATCGGAGGGGCCGCCCATGGATGAGCGTTTGATGCAATTTCGCATCGGCGTGATGGTCCTTGCCAGCATTCTGATTGCGGCCATCCTCATTGTCACGTTCGGGGAGTGGCGCTGGCCATTTCCCGCGGAATACACGGTTTATATTCGCTTCCCAGAGGCCCCTGGTGTGGCCGAGCGATCCCCGTTGCGAAAAAGCGGCATAGTAATCGGCTACGTGAGAAGCGTCGAGCTAACACCGGAAGGAAATGTCCTGGTGACCGCCCGCGTGGAACGAAAATACACGTTGCGGCACAACGAGGTGTGTCGTCTGAATCGAGCCCTCCTGGGGGATTCCATTCTGGAGTTTTCCCTCTCGCCCGATCCAAACGCTCCTAAAGACATCGTCAAGGACGGCGATGTGATAAAGGGGGTTGTTCCCCCGGACCCCATCATCGTGCTGACCAATCTCCAGGAGCGCCTGGTGACGGCAATCAATTCCGTGAACGAGACATCGCAAGCCCTAGGCGATACCGTTCGATCGGTCAACCGAATCCTCACGGAGAACGAACAGCAGCTTAAAGAACTGCTAAGTAATGCCAATCAGACGGTGACAGCGGCTCAACAGACGGTGACCAACGCCAATGAAATCATCGGCGATCCCGAATTGAAAGGTCGCTTAAAGGAGGCCCTGAGCCGAGTTCCACAAATGGTCGATGAGATTCGCGCCACCTTAGACGAAACGAATCAGACCATTCGAACGGCACGAGCGAACCTTGAGAATCTGCGTGGCGTTACAGAACCGCTTGCCCAAAATGGTCCCGCCATTGTGCAACGCCTTGATAACAGCCTGACGAACCTGGAGCGCGTCAGTGCCCAATTGGCCGAGTTCAGCGAGGCCCTCAATCGGGAGGATACGACTTTGGGTAAGCTTGTCCGGGACCCCACGCTTTATCAAAAGCTTGATCGGACTATGACGAACATCCAATCGTTAACGCAAGACCTTCGACCGGTAATCAGCGACCTGCGGGTATTCAGCGATAAAATTGCTCGTCATCCCGAAATGCTGGGCGTCCGTGGTGCCCTGGAGCGTCAAGCCGGAACAAAAGGCCTTCCGAATCTTCCGTCCTTTACCAATCAAGGGCAGGTCGAGACATACCCGATAGAGGTTCCCGCGAGCAACCAGCGGTTCTCCGTTCTTCCTGGGACGTTACGCTGACCGTGTGGACTTTCCTGGTTGGTGATTTCTAGGTGGCCATTCCGCGTGCAAAGGGGCCCTTCGTCTGGTTGTGGCGAGCTATCGGCCTTGGCAGGGAGGGGAATTGCTTCAGTGAAAGAGGAGCAGCCAGATCAGCACGTGGACGACGAAAAACACCGCCGCAAAAATGAAGAAGACTTGGCCCTCGATCAAAGAGTCGAGGAATAATGCTAGGGCCAAGGCACCTATGTAAGCAACGATCCACCACATCAGGCGAAACCGAAGAAAAACGCCAGGGTCGGGACGGTGAGCGCTCATGTCTAGGGCACGTTCGACAAGAATCCGCTCCAAGTCACGCTTCTTAATTTCACGGCGAATCCACTCGGCGATGGGGCGGGCCTCGGCATCGTCCTCGAGAAGTTGACTCAAGGCCAGAGCCTGATCCTGCTTCCCCTTGAGCAGCAGGAGCTTAGCCATGAGCGATTGGGCCTGGACATTGTTCGGGTCTAAAGCCAGGGCCTGACGTAGGGAGTTTTCAGCCTCCTGATACTGATGCATCCGTAATTGTGCCGCTGCCAGAAGACTCCACCCTACCGAGTTTTTTGGATCGGCTTGTTGCGCACGTTGAGCTGCCTCTAAGGCTAGCCGGGGGCCGCGATAATGGACCATGAAACGGGCATATTCGCGAAGGATTTGCGGGGAACCACCACTTTGGGCGACGGCCTTTTCCCATGCTTCTTGGGCCCAACCCAGGCGGTGTTCGGCCTCGGCGGCTTGGGCAAAAAGGCTTAGGACCGTGACATCGTCGGGCGATAATTCCCGAGCACGGCGCGCATCCTCAAGGGCATCGCGGGAACGCTGGAGGTTAAGTAACGTGTAGGCCCGCATACTGTAGGCAACAGGATCGGACGGCGATTCTGTCACCCATTGGTCGGCGAGGCTGAGCGCGCGAAGAAATTCCTTGCGATCAAGTGCGACAAGCACCGTCCGCAGTTTCTCTTCCCGCTCAACCGGGTCCATAGCCCATTACCTTGAGCTAATAGTCGGAGATGAGGCCTTGGCCTCTGACTGAAGGAACGTTCTCATCTCCAATCGGTGATAGGGTCGCTTCGTCACAGGAGGAAACCCCGCTGATAGGTGCATCACAAGGTCTTCTGGCTCGAAGACGACGGACTGAATTGACAAGAAGCCCAAGTTGACATCGTCCAATTTCTTCTGAACTGTAGCGACATCAATTTTGGGAATGTTATATGCCTCAAGCAATTCTCCGTAGCGTCGCGAAATCACAAACACTTTAAGTTCAGGTGTGCAAAAGTGATTGGTGCACGCTAGCAATCCCCGCTCGGCCTCGCGGACTGCGACGGTTTTTGGCGTGATTTCGGCAACGACGGCTCGCTTAGGGTCGCAAAGGGCGATGTTCAAAAGGGTTGTACGAGGGCTTTTCCTAAGATGGGCGATGGCCTCTTCAACGTTGGAACAATGCTCCATGATTTGCCGCGTCATCATGGCGTAGGGTATTCCATGGGGGGAACATATCGGTGAACCGTCGTTAGTAAAGTGTACTTCATGCACCGCCAGACACAGACCAGCGTCATTCATGCCGGTTAAACACCCAACAAAACCGGGAAAGCCAATCGAGACGAAACGATGCCCCCCGCCGTCGGACTCATAGACCTTCACAATCGTGTACCGGTAAAGCTGGCGTGGCGAAAAGAAATCGAGGTTGCGACCAAAGAGGACCTTTCCGGTGGCACTTCGTTCGGGAAGGACAATCAAGGAGGAGCAGGCAATACTGCGGTAAATATCAGGCAACACGTTGATGGCAAAAAGCTCGTCGTGATTCAAACCAGCCGCCTCGGCCATAGTCACCAGTTCCCGCCGATAGTTCTCCGGCACATATCTCCAGAAATTCCGTCCTCGCGCGATAAGCCCCTCCCAGCCCCCGGGATAGTTCAACTGGCGGAGGAACTCTTGAGGGGCAATGACTAAATTCGCTATGGCGTCGGATGTTAGTTTTGACTCCTGGATGGCAATTTCTTCTGGTTTTCCACGCAAAATCAAGACCGGAACCTGATTCACGATACGCAACTCGCCCCGGTCATATGTTCCCGCTTCATAAACTGGGGCCGACGAAGCCTCAGACTCTTCAAGTCTTTGCGGTAGTACCGGAAAAGCGTCTTCCGAGGCAAAGATGTTATTCAGCACACGCTGCAAGACTGACCAGGGTGCTGCCGACCGAGGCTGGCTTGCTTGCTCTTCGGCAACAGACACCGACGCGAAACGCTGGTCAAGCGCTCCGATTCCCGAATAGAAGGTAACCAGGATAATTCCCCAGACAAGACAAACCTTCCAAAACACAGAAATCGTCACTCGAGCTCCCTTGCTGGACATCATTCGCTGACCCTTGCTCTTAGAGTAGTGTCACACAAAACCCTTACTTCGAGACCGAAAACCGTATGCCGCGCCCTGCATTGTCCATCCTAGACGAGATTTTTCAATGCGGCAAATAGGCCGTGCAATATACAATGCCGCCGGGTGGGACTCTCCGTCTCAACCCATTCGTGAAAATCTTACCCAAAACCACTCAATACTCAATGCGAATCACCAGTGATCTGCGGAAGTCCGGGAGGAGAAGGGGCGACTCGGTTTTGCCCACTTCCCAGGCGTTTTTCCACGGATCATAAAACCGCACGGTTTTGCTCTCTTGGACGCGAAAGTCAGGCGGAAGTTCCAGCTTTATCCCGTGAAGGGTTGCCGGCGGTTTTCCCTCGGCCAGTTCCGTTTGCCAGGCGTTCTCCCGATCTCGACACCAGATGAGTGTTTTTCCAGTGCCCTTGAGGGCGTAGACGTAGAGCCGCGGGTGTTCCAGCTCCACCGGTTGAAAGTGCTCGGCTGGGGGATCAAGATCGCGGACGACCTCGGCAAATCGGCCAAAATGCCACCACAGATTGTTTTTATCAACATAAACATCCCAGTGCCAAATGTGGCCTGGTCCTGCGGCGCCCGCAAAAAACGGGGCAAAAAGAACGTCGTGAAGGATGATACCGTCTTTGTCCTTTTCATAAAGTTTGAAGGGACCGCTGTGGCTTGGCTCGACAGCCCCGCTTTCTGCGAGAAGGATCGGCTTTTGAATGCCAAACGAGCGGAGGTCTTTGATCGCCTCCGCAGCGAAGACGGCGACTGGGCCGTGACAGATTTTCCAGGCTGCCCCGAGGTCAAGATAGCGATGCACTTGCAGGACATCGTTGCCGGGAAGTTCACATAGCCGCCGGTAGCGTTCACGTTTGTTTTCGTGATCGTAACTTCCCAGACTTTGCATGGCCAGGTTTTGCGGGAAAAGGCGGTGAAGCTCCGGAAGCATCTCGGCCGTCCACGGTTCCCATACGTTGACCCTGACGGCGTCCATCTCATTCCATAATTCCCACCCGAAGATGATCGGATCACTGCCATAGCGAGCGGCGTACCAGGCCAGCTTTCGTTTATATTGGGCACGCCCCGCTTCGCCCAGGAAAAAGTCGGCCGTATCTTTGGCCGGCCCACCGTTGGCGATTAGGTGCTGCGGTTTAGCCGCCCAAGCCTGCGTCCCTTCACCGAGGTGCCGAAAGTGTTCCGTACACAACTTGAGGCGAATCCCATACTTTTTGGCCAGGGCCAGCAGGCCGTCGATACGTTTGGCTCGCTCTTCATCGAATACCCCGCTTCGTTCATGTTCCACATCAAAAAACGGACTGCTTAGCCAAATCCGCACGAAATTGCCTCCCTCGGCGGAGAGCTTGGAAAACCACACTTCCATCCCGTCCAGACTATCGGTCGGCGGGCGAATCATATTCAGCCCGATGGGAATATAGGGCTTGCCGTCGGAAAGCTCAAAGTAACGCGGATCCCGCGGGCTAATGCGAACATAGGGCAGCGACTCTTCTCCTCGAGAGACGACGGCAGAGAACCACCCTGTCGCCATAACAGCCATGATGACAAAAAACTGCCTTCGGAACTTCATCGTGGGATTCTCCTCGTCCGCTAGCTTGCGATCTGCTCCCATTTTCCACGGGTAAAGTCGGGGATTTCTACGGGTTTGCCGCCTTCATTGAGAGACTGCTCAGAAAGCGGCATAACGCTGCTCCAAGCGGCGGCGTCATAGACATCGACCGGGACAGGCCCACCTTTCCGGACGGCCTCCGCGAACTGCTGAATGACAAAGTAATCGCCGCCACTGTGGCCGGTCTTTTGGGCTTTTTCCGCATGTTCTTTCCACAGAGGATTATCAAACTCTTCGACATATGGCCCGGCAGGTTCCCAGGCCTTGGCCTTGGAGCGCCCTTCTATCCAGACGGAGTCGATCCGCGAATCGTAAACCGCCTTTGTTCCCTGGATTGTGTAATAAACGGTGGTAGGGTGCGGCCGAGCACTCATGACGTCGTATCTCACATCGATCAGCACTTCCTTCGCTGTTTTGATAAGCACTGTGGTCGAGTCCCCCGCCCGAAAGTCGATTTGCCGAGCAGGATGTCCCTCGGGAAACCGCTGCTCCACATAATACCGCATTGCCGCCCGGCCCGTTTCAGCAGCCACCAAGCTGACTAGACGATCGCCTTTGTTAATGCCCAGCCACTTGGCCACCGGACCAAGGGAGTGCGTGGAATACCAGTTCCCTCTGTGGTCGCGCTTGATTTCTCCCCGCCAAGTGAGCGTGCCATCGGCCTCGAAGGCCAAGGCCCGGCAGTCGTGGACATATCCGCATTCCGCGAACGTGAGCTGTCCAAAGAGGCCCGCCGCAATCATCTGACCGATGGCGAGCACAGGTCGCCAGAAGCAGCAATTTTCGGCCAGCATATAAATCTTGCCCGTTTCTTCCACGGCATTGACGAGGTCCCAACACTCCTGGACCGTCATGGTGGCGGCCACTTCGCTGAGCACGTGCTTCCCTGCCCGAAGGGCATCCACCGCCATCACGGCGTGCCATTGCATGGGCGTAGCGATAAGCACCGCCTCCAGGTCATCGCGCTCTAGCATCCGGCGATAATCGGTGGGCGTGTCGCCATAAGTCGCTGGTCGCTGCCCATCTCGCATTTCGGCGATAAGTTTGCCGGCAATCTCTAGTCGTGCCGGACGAATATCACAGACCGCCGGGACCTCGGCACCCTGTTCCAATAGTAACCGTAATAGGTATGTTCCCCGACCACCCACACCAATAACACCTATTCGTAAGGGAGCACCTTGCGGGGCGGTTTCTTGAGCCGACAGGATACCAGCCGTAACTGCCCCGGCGGCAATTGTGGCCTGACTCTTGAGGAACATGCGGCGGCTAAGAGATGTAGCCATTTGGGCAACCTCCGGAGGCTTAATCATTGCGCCTTGCTCACTTTTGCCCCTATTATGCTTATTCCTCCGGGCAAAGAAAAGCTTCCAAGGCTCGACACAAAGCCCTGGTGGTCTGGTCTGGACTGCTGTCCCGACTTTCTCGAAAGACTACTCCTGAGGTTCCCAATAATCGAACTGTTGCAATTCATCCGGGCCAGGGTTGGCGTAATCGGGGTCTTTCGCCCGAATGAACACGTCCCCATCGGGAAGCGCTTTTGCAAGAATGGGCACAATCGTGACACCTTGGGGATTGATTGTTTGTGCCGTCTCGGAGAGATCCTTGCCACGGGCTTCTTCGCGCGAAAGGGGGGGCACATTTGCATTATAAAAGGCGGTACACCACCAATGGCCGGCCTTGTCTTGAAAGAGGGTGCCATGTCCCAAAAACCGCCCCACGAAGCGGCGAACACTGTATGGCCCCTCGATACGATCCGCTGTGGCATAGTATAGGTTATAACTTCCCTTACGCATCTGCCGGGTGGACCAGCCCGTACCGAAGAGCACATACTTGCGTCCGAACTTCTTGATGAAGCATCCTTCATGTCCCATCGTGCCCAGAGTTCCGTCCGGTTCGGTGGGGCCGATCTTAATAGGCTGTTGGGCGAAATCACTAAAGTCAGGTTTAAGCGGAGCAATTTCCGTAGCCCCCCAGACAAGCCACCATGTGCCATCATCATCTCGAAAGAGCGACGGATCGTGGCGATGACCAATCTTTTCGCCCATGGGGTTCTTCCATGGCCCCTTGATTTCTGGGCCTTCCGTGAGGGAAAGATTGGAGGCACGAACAGGCGACGGACTGGTGTGGACCAACGCCCAACGATTGCCCAGCCAGTGCAATTCTGGCGCCCAGAGACGCCAAGCCGATTCCGGCACTTGTCGGAAGCGTTCCGGCTGCACCTCGGCCCAAACCCCGTCTTTCAAACTGAATGGCTCTCCGCAGTACTCCCAGTGGATCAGGTCCGGACTCTTCCAAAGACGCACCTTCCATCCCACAATGCTTTGGGGGCCCAGTCCCGTGTTCAGAATGTCGTTTCTTTCGCGGGCATCGCCAGGCAGGGCCGTGGTGCCCGTCAGATAGTAGTAACCATCCGGCGCGAGAACAATAAAAGGGTCCCGAATCCAGCCATCCTTAATGTGAAGGGCCCGATTGTGGGCCTGCAGACCGGCAACGATCGTTTCCGGTGTGTCGGCCGCATGGACGAATATTGGCAGCAGCGTAAAGCTGATTCCCAGCAGAAAAATAGCGCGCATCGTAACCTCCCCAAGTTTAAACGAGATTCTTGCAAACAACAGGCTGACGCCACGCCCCTGAAGGCCTGCGCGTCCATCATGATATTGGCACTGTAGAAGACCTGCCGACATGTGGCAAGGGGCTTGCGCACTTGTACATTCGATTTGCGCAAAAGTCCATTGCTGACACCAGCGCGCTTGACCACAATGAGGGGTGTTGGTCGTCGTGAGCACACTATTTCTATGGGGAGGAGACAACGACTATGAATTTCTGGGCAATGCCTTCAATGAAAGCGAACAAACTGGCTCTTTCTTGGTTGGCATGGATGTTGACAATTGTCGCTTTGGTCGCGACCTCTTCGGCAACAGAAACAAGTCAGCAGCGCCGCAACATATTGCTGATCTGCGTCGATGACCTCAAGCCGGTCCTTGGGTGTTATGGTGATCCCGTGGCTAAGACGCCGCACATGGATCGGCTGGCGGCTCGTGGCATGCGATTTGAGCTGGCTTTTTGCAATCAGGCCGTGTGTGCCCCATCCCGCAATAACTTGCTGTTAGGCTCGCGTTCTACATCCATTGGAATCTATGGCTTGAGCGAAAACTTTCGCCGAGCAGTACCCGATGCCGTTACGATGCCTCAGTATTTCATGAAGTACGGCTGGCGGACCGAAGCGGTTGGTAAGGTTTTCCATACCGGTCACGGGAACCACGACGATGCAGCATCTTGGAGCGTGCCCAGCGTCATTGAAAAGGTGGTGGAATATGTGGATCCTCAGAATTCGGCAGGAGGACAACTGACGCGAGAGGAGGCCTATTTTACCAATCAAATGCTGGACCGAATCGGCAGTTTGCCCCGCGGTGCTGCCTGGGAGAAACTTGATGTCGCCGATCAAGCCTATGCCGATGGGCGAATCGCCGACGAGGGTATCAAGCGATTACGAGCAGCCAAAGAACGCCGCCAGAAGGAGGGTACACCATTTTTCCTAGCCTTGGGCTTCGTTAAGCCGCATCTGCCTTTTACAGCACCAAAGAAATACTGGGATCTCTACAGTCCGACTGAATTCAAGCTGGCCTCTTATCAAGAGCCCCCCAAGGGGGCGCCGCCTGTGGCAAATAAACGCGGTGGGGAAATCTTGAACTACGATCCCCTTACTATGGAAAACCTGAAGACCGATGAGATTCAGCGCACGCTGATCCACGGCTATTATGCGGCCACAAGTTTTGCGGACGCCCAAATTGGTCGGGTGCTTGATGAACTTGACCGACTAGGACTGGCAGAATCAACGATCGTTGTCCTGTGGGGTGATAACGGTTTCCATTTGGGCGATCACGGTATCTGGACCAAACATACCAATTATGAGCAGGCGGTCCGAATTCCGTTGATCATCGTTGCTCCGGGTGTGACACCGCCAGGATCGGTAACACGGCAAGTGGCTGAAAACGTCGATATCTTTCCGACACTGGCCGAGCTGGCCGGACTACCGCGCCCCACCGGCCCCCAGCCAATTGACGGCGTCAGCCTGGTCCCGGTTCTTCGCAATCCCGATACTCGCGTGGACGATCACGCTTACCACTGTTTTCCGCGAGGTGCCGTGATGGGTCGTGCCATTCGTACAGAACGTTATCGACTGGTGGAGTGGAAAAAGATCGGTGCCCCAGCAGAAACGGCAGAATATGAGCTCTACGACTACCAGACAGACCCCGAAGAACGAGAAAACCTCATTGACAAGCTGCCCGATGTCGCGGCCCAACTGAAGAAGATTCTTGCCCAGTACCCCGAAGCGGCCATCCCTGTCACCCAGCGACGCCAAGGCAATCCTGTGGTGAAACCATGAGGCCTACACCTATAATCGACAATACTTTGTGGACAGTTTTGATCGCTTTTTTGGGGAGGATTACTCGATGGCGTGCAAAGTTCGGTCATTGCTGCTTGTTACCATCTTGGGAATTGTTCCATTTGTCTGCTTGTGCCCGACCCTGAGGGCTTGGGCCAACGAGGGAAAGCCCTATTTGCGGCCCAACATTGTGTATATCGTTTCCGATGAGTTGGGTTATTACGAGCTCTCGTGCATGGGACATCCCCACTTTCAAACGCCCAATATCGATCGTCTGGCCGCTGAGGGGATTCGGTTTACACAAGCACTTGCCGGAAGCTCACTCTGCGCGCCAACACGATGCTGTTTGATGACGGGTAAACACTCAGGACATACTTCGATCCGCACCAACGGTGGTGGAACACCACTCCGACCGGAGGAAACCACAATCGCCTCGGTGCTCAAACAGGTTGGTTATGCCACTGGTGGATTTGGCAAATGGGGGTGTGGCGGACGTGGTTCCACAGGGGTGCCAGAACTTCACGGGTTCGACATCTTTTTCGGTTATTATGATCAAGTTCACGCCCACTCCTACTATCCGCCTTACCTGATTCGCAACAGTGAGGAGGTCCCCCTGCCAGGCAACCGCGGCTTGAGCGAGGGCACCACATACTCGCATTATCTCATTGTGGAAGAGGCCAAGAAATTTATCCGTGAGAACAAGGATCGTCCCTTTTTCTGCTATTTGCCCGTGACACCACCGCATGGTATTCACGATATTCCTGAAACCGACCCCGCTTGGGCGATCTACCGCGACAAACCTTGGCCGCTGGATGCCAGAAAATACGCCGCCATGGTCAATATGGTGGACCGCCATGTGGGGGAAATAGTGGATCTTCTCAAGGAGCTGGGACTCCGTGAGAAAACCATCATTTTCGTATCCGGTGACAACGGTGGCGCCGAGTATTTCCGAGATGCTGATCATCCCAGAGGGTTCCACGCTCCCAATGTGAACCCGGTTACCGGCGTCCAGTTCCGCGGAGGAAAAGGCAATCTGTATGAGGGCGGACTCCGCGTCCCCATGATTGTCTGCTGGCCAGGCCGGATCAAACCCGGTCGGGTTAGCGACCTTCTTTGGTACTTCCCCGATGTCCTGCCCACGCTTGCCGAGATTGCCGGGGCGACGCCTCCGCCCGACATTGACGGAATATCTATCGTTCCCGAGCTCCTTGGAGAAGAGGTAGTCGGTCGCAAACAAAGCCAGCACGATTATCTGTACTGGGAATTGAGTGGACAAATAGCCGTACGGCGAGGAACCTGGAAGGCGATTCGGCCAGGGGCGGGAAAACCGTGGGAGCTTTATGATCTGTCGAAGGACATCAGCGAAACGATGGACCTGTCGGCTGAACATCCGGAAATACTCAAGGAATTGATAGCCCTGGCGGAAAAGGCCCATCAGCCGGCGGTGGAAGGTGATTTCCTGCAACCGGAGTTGAACGAAAAAGACCGCCGCGCGAAGTTCGGCGACGCTGTTCCGCCCGAAAAAATCAACGTCGCGCTTGTCCAAAATATGCCGCAGGCTGGGCTGATTCCTCGCAAGAATTATCGGATCGTATCGTGCAGCAGCGAATCGATATCCAACGGTCGTTTGGCCCAGCACGCTATTGACGGCAATCCCCGGACTTGGTGGCACACCCAGTTTTCGCCTGAGGTCAAACGCCCACCTCACGAGTTGGTCATCGACCTGGGGAGTGAGCACATCATCCGTGGTGTTCGCTATCTCGCCCGACAGGATGCCACATGGAATGGGACGATCAAGGACTGTGACCTGACGGTCAGTGCAACACCGGAGTTCCCAGACGAACCAACCGTGAAATTACAATTCAGCAAGACGAGGGAATGCCAGGAGCGGTTATTCCCAGAGGTCCGAGGCCGTTACGTCCGCTTGCGGATTTTCTCGGAGGTCAACGGAGGGCCTTGGGCCTCCATAGCCGAGCTTGGCTTTGTGGGCGAATAGCCATCTGGTGATCGGATTCATAGTAACCACTTGATAGCCACGAATCCTAGGATGGCAAGGGCGGCAAGGCCCAAGGCGGCCCAATCGAAATATTTTTCCAGCAAGGCCTTAACGCCAGGACCAAAGAAGTAGAGACAAGCGGCGACGAGGAAAAACCGCCCGAATCGGCCCACCACCGAACCCAGGATGAGAATGGTGAGCGAAACGTACTCGTGGAAGATACCGGCTGCAATTGTAAACACCTTGTACGGGATCGGTGTGAAGCCGGCACACACGATCGCCCAAAAAGCGTTTTGCTGGTAAAGCCGGCCCACGTAGTCGATGTTTTCGGCGGTAAGACCGGGAACATACCGCATGAAGAAACCGCCTACCGCCGCCCAAAGGGCGAAGCCAATGATGTATCCCAACACCCCGCCCAAGACCGAGCCCGTCCCACTGATCGCAGCGTAGAAAAAGGATCGCTTGGGCTTGGAGACCGACAAGGCAATCTGAAGGACGTCTGGCGGAATCGGAAAGAAAGAGCTTTCCGCAAATGCCAAGAAAAATAGAGCGGGCGTTCCATAGGGGGTATCGGCCCAATGGAGAACCCAGTCATAGAGGCGACGAAGAAAATGGTGTCGCTTGCCAGGTTGCGACGTTTTTTCTTTTGATGCATCCCGCGGGGAGAAACCACCGGTCGCTGGCGATGACCGATCTGCGAGCGAAGAAGTAACTTCGGGATGACCTGGGGGAGAGGAAACTTCGCGTGACTGTGTCATAAGTTTTTCAACCAAGACTCTGAGGACTAACCCACTACCCGATTATCCTTCACAGATAAACAGGCGGCAAGGCAAAAGGTCGTTGTTTGGGGGATTTAAGAGCCTATCTTAAAAAAGTCCCCCTCTCCTTCCGGGAGAGGGTTGGGGTGAGGGCAAGCGAACGTCGGCATCGATTGAGAAAACCGGCAGCAATTCGAGGCACCCTCTCCCCCGACCCCTCTCCCGCGGAACGGGTAAGAAGAGATTATGGGATAGACTCTTATGTGTCTTAACGATTCTGCGGAATAAACCGCCGCGCCAGGCTTCGTGAAATCCTATCAGCCCAGTAGATGGGCTCGGGAAGGCGGTGGGCCCCGAACAAGGGACTTACGATCTTCACGGCACTCGCCACGTCAATGCGATGACCGGGACAGACGAACACCGGCTGGGCGTGGCCCGTCCGACTCCGGAGCACGGCCCCCAGGACTTGATCCCTGTAAACGATCGGGGCACTTTGGCCGGGCGATAGGTCTTCCGTTTCACATTTCCCGCACAGCAATGTTTTCGTGACGCCGATGGTGGGACGATTGAGGAGGAGACCCAGATGACTGGCGATGCCCATGCCCCTTGGGTGAAGAAGGCCACTGCCATCGACCATGATGACCTCCGCCAATTGCCCCTCTTGCTCGGCCTTATCCAGAACGGCCTGGAGGAGTGGCAGCTCACGAAAGGCGAGATAGCCCACGATATAAGGGAATCGCGTTGGCAGTGCGATGTGCGTATCCCAGAGTTTCTCGCCGCTCGGCCAAGCGATGCGACAATACGCCGCCACACCCATGTCCCCTCGATACGACACATCAACACCGCCTACCGATTGCGGCTCACGTTCCAGCGGGCAAAGTCGAATTTCGCGGCAGAGCCTGACTTGCAAGGCCTGAAGCTCCAAAAGCGGTGACTTCGTTGCGACTTCTGGACATAACGCACGTAGTTGCGCGGCATCCATCAAACACCTTGGATCCGCTCCCGACGATGTTAACAGAACGCCTTCCTTCAGGAGGAGCTTTTCCCGATCTTCCTGGGAAAGTGGGGAAGGGCCCCATCGGCCTCCGGCTCGTACCACGCGATGGCAGCAGCAACCTGGGTCATGCTGATGATCGCCCAACCAGGAGCCAATCCACCGGGCAGCGCGGAAATCTCCCAAAACCTCCGCAAGCGTTCCGCAACTTACGACATGACCGGCGGGAATCGCGGCGATGAGACGTCGCAAGGCCGCCTCAAGGTCAGGCAAATTAACGCCAGCCAGCGAGTTCCTTGTCCGTTTCATTTGGCTTGCCATGGGCCAATGTCCGCATATGGGTAAGCGACCTTTAGAACGGCCATTTGATCACTCGGCCAATAACGCGATCGGGGGCGACAATCCCGAAATGGCGACTATCCAGCGAGACATGGGGATCATCGCCCAACACGTAATAACCGGGCAAAGGATCCGCCCAGCGGTGTTCGTCATCGTAACAGCTTACCTTCCAAAGGCCGAGATTGTGAATTGCGACCGAACCGCGCTCTACTATTACTTCAAAAGGCCGTTGAATGGGCTTGGCGAGGGGACGGGCCGCATAGAACATTTGCGTAATCACACGATCATTAACGATCAGGAGAAAATGTTGGTCAACGAGGGAGACTGCAAATACACCTTCACCGATCAGCGGTGGCAGCTTCCCCGAGATTTGTTCGCGTTTCGTGCTGGTACCGTCAGGGCTCTCATCAAAACACACAACCGAAAACTCGGATGGCAGAGTCAGTGTGGCCTCGACATGGCCGGAGCCGAAGCGCGAGCGGATGTGAAGCCGTGTTCCCGGTGAAAATCTTTCCAGGGAAAAACGAAGGATAAGGTTCCGCGTTGGTTTTTCGTACTGATCCAAGGCCGGATGAAAATGGCAATATGTCGTTACCGTGTTGTGGGTTGCCTCCACCTCCCATTGGGACAACGACGATGCCGCATCGAGGTGAATCACAGAATCCTCCCTATTGCGGGGGAGATTGACCGGCACACACATGCTCCGCTGAACCTCCCAAGGGCGGGGTTGCAAGCGGCCGTCCGCCCAAAGAACGCCGTCGCGAATCTCAGTCCTTTCCCCGGGAAGCCCCACAATCCTTTTCACGGTAAGACCGCCGTGCTCGCCAGCGTTATAAAAAGCCACGGTGTCCCAGCGCTTCCAAGCTCGCCAAAGCCCTTTCAAGATCACGACGGGATTGCCCGCCCGAACGTTCGGCTGCGGCTGCTGGTTTCCGCTGGTCATCAGTCGGGCTAGCCGGGTCCCGCAGTTGGGACATCGGGCGCGTTCGAGGCAATTAGCGAATGACTGGGTTGCCGCACACCAACACAGGGGATAGCCGCATTGCGGACACGCTATCTCAAACCTTGGGCCATCCAGTGAGGGCATCATGGAGGGACCGGCGACGCGAATGGGATAGACAATCCCCGACACCAGCCAGGTGTCAATCATGAGCATGAGAATCACAAAAAACACAGCATTCCGCGCATACAGCGAGAAGGTAAGTCCAATCCGCTGAGACGAATGGCAACGGCCCTGGCTTCCGGCCTGTCGGATCGGGGCGGAACAAGCGTCGTGAGCATCCAACTTTGCCATCGGCGGCGCCGTCACACGCTTACCTCACGTTCTTGGCAAAAAGAGGCAGAACTAAAGAAATGGGCGGTTACACTCAAAGGCTGTAGATAAACTCCTTGGCCCGCCGTACCTCGCTGAGGGGATCCCGCTCTCCGCATGGTCTGAGAATGAGGAACCCCGAAAAACCTGTAGCCTCCAAGGCACTTAGGATAGGCGGATAATCAATGCCACCACTCCCCAAAGGTGCTAACTCGTAGCCATGTCCCCCCGGTCGCATCGTGGCATCTGTAGCGTGGAATGTGACCACCCGTGAGCCCAAAGTCTCGATCGCAGAAACCGGGTCAAAACCATGAACTGCCAGCTCTCCGGGATTGATATCTACCCCGAAGCCCCCCTCTGGAACCCCGTTAAGGAGGGCGGCCAACTCCTCCGGCGGCGAGCGCTCGGCTTCTGCCACAACGATCGCTCCCGCTCGTTCACCAAACCGGCAAAACTCCTTGACGACTTCCTCCAGCACTTGCCAATCGGTAGAAGACCGATCCTTCGGCAGACATCCCAACCGAATCAGGAGGAGATTCCCCCCCAATTGGTACGTCAGTTCCATAGACTTCTTGGCCTGCGCGATGCGCTGTTCCAACCCCAGGGGATCATCAAAGCCGCGCAACGTTCGGAATCGTACTGCCGCGAGTCGAAGATTCCGGTCGGCTAAGTTTTTTCGGATTTCACGGACGGCCGTTCTGGTAAAATCTTCCACTGGCATAAGCTTTAATAGATCGAGTTCCACCGCCTCCAAATTGATCTCGCGGATGTGGTCAAGAGCTTGCTGAAATGGTAGGTCAATGGGGCCCAAGTCTGCGGCAAGTCGAATTCGCAGCACCGTTTTGATCCTCCTAAACGTTTTTCAATGCTTAAGCCGAAGCGCTTCCAGGAGAACTTTAGACCACCCGCAGCAAAGTCCGATGATACAAATTTGCCCAACGTGGCAACGCACCCCACGTAAGGATTCACACACCACGGTGTGGAGAGTGATCAACGCTCGAAAACCGCGGGGCCGCGCTCCCGGACGGACACACAATATGATGGATTACCTGTCGATTGCGGCTTTCATGCTCATTGTAGGGTTTGGAGGGGATCCACCCAAGGGTTCTCCCTTGGTGCCCCCAGCGGCGCAATCGACCGATTTTGATACGGCTTACCGTTGCGACTATTCAGAGAGTTTTGATCAAAACTACGACAACTGGCCCGATTACTGGATACGTCATACTGGGCCGAGATATCCGCTGTACGTCAAGGCCGAGATCGTTGGAGAGCCTTCGCCCGAGGCGGCGCGTTGTCTAAGGGTGTTTCTCGACGGGGGTTCCTTTGCCGCAACATCACCCAAATTTCCTGTTTCTTCTCTTTTCAGTTACCAAGTCAATGTGTGGGTGAAGACCCGGGGGATCGTGAACGACCGTGTTTGGGTGAGTTATGTCGTCTTGGATGCCCATGATAAGCCCCTTGCCACGTTCCGGTCACAACCCTTGGGTGAAACGCCAAGTTGGACACTCCTTCAATTGGGGCCTTTTGAGGTGGACGTCCCGGCGGCTTCCAAAGCGGTTGTCGAACTACACGTGGAGGCCGACGTCAATCGTGATGTGAAGGCCGAGGTGTGGTTCGGCAACGTTCACGTCCATCGGATGCCGTCGCTCCGCGTCGTCCTCGATCAGCCGTTGGGCCTTTATCGACTGCCTACCCGCCCGGTGGTGAACTGTCACCTCTCCGGTGTTCGGTCGGCCGATACACCGCTTCGCATCACGATTCTTAATGCGGAGGGAAAGACTGTCCACGATGTTGAGCTCCATCCCAAGTATGAAAAGGTGGAGACGGCGGTGGCATCGGCTGAATCCGCGATTCACAGTCAACAGGTGTTCTCGTCTCAGGTCCAGTGGCAACCGGACCCATTAACGCCCGGTTTCTACTGGCTGGTGGCCCGCATTCCCTGGAAAGACGATGCCTTTCGTGAAACCCGAATCCCATTTGTGCTCATGGAGGCTGTCCCGGGGAGTACAAGTGCGTTCTTTGGGTGGTCACTGCCGCAAGGATTAGAGCCACTGGGTGCAAGGCGGCTTGCGGAGTTGATCACAGAATCTGGCGTAGGTTGGATCAAGTTTCCTGTGTGGTATGACGAGCAAACCTCTCCCGCCGTCCTTCAAGACGTCCCCGTGCTACTGGATCGGCTAAGCAATCATGGGGTCAAGATCATTGGTGTGCTTATTCCTCCCCAAAGCGTTCGTGAGGCACTAGGTCCCATAGCTCCTAGCCACACGGCCGGGGTATTCCTCCGCGATCAGAAGGTGTGGGAACCTTCGCTGACGCTGAGCTTCGTGAAGATGGCCTCTTTGGTTCCGTTTTGGCAAATCGGGGGGGACAACGAGCATATTTCGGCCAATGATCCATCGCTGCAAAAGAGCTTTGTCCAACTGAAGAACGCTTTAGGGCAGGTCGTCGCTGATATCCGTTTGGGCGTACCTTGGCGGTGGTTGGAGCCACCCCCGAAGGCCAACATCGGCTTCATCTCTTTGTCTGAAGAACCACCGTTGACGGCCGCTGAGTTGGAGAACTATTTGGCTCGGCAGTCGATCGCTTCGGAGAAGGTCTTCCTTCTTGTCGAGCTCAAGCCACTGAGTCGCCAAGACTACTCGATTGGACTTCGCGTTCAAGATCTGGTTTTGCGGATGGCCAGTGTGAGGCGGGCCAGCAACGTCATTGGCTTTCACCCTAATCCTTTTGACCCCGACTGCGGATTGTTCTATCCCAATGGTGCGCCCGCGGAGTTGTATCTCCCTTGGCGGACGACCATCCACGCCATTGGGGAAGGCGAGTGCTTGGGGTCGGTAGCCCTACCCGCTGGATCTTCCAACCTGATTTTTGCCCGAGACGATGAAGGTGTCATGATTGTCTGGAACAATCGAACGGTCCGAGAGAATGTGTACCTGGGTGAGGATATTCGCGTGACAGATGTCTGGGGGACGACATTGCCTTATCAAGGTGGTCCGCAGGGGCAGTCATTTTTGGTTGACGAGTGGCCTCGGTTTGTTCACGGCGTTTCCATCCCCATAGCTCGTTGGAGGCAAGAGGCAAATATCGCGGTCACCCGTTTGCCCAGCATCTATGGTGTGCCTCATCGCAATAAGATTCGCTGGCAGAATACATTTGATCGGGCGGTTTCGGGTGAGGTGACGATCGTGACCAAACCGGGGTGGCGGGTGACACCTCAGCGATTTCCTTTTCACTTGACGCCGGGTGAGAAAGTTGAGCGCGACTTTGTGATTACCCTTCCGTTTGATGCCGAGGCGGGCCCTCAACCCGTGCGGTTGGATTTCAAGGTAGGAACGGACCAATTTACCGAGTTCAGTAGCTATCACTTCATTGAAGTTGGTATGGGCGATGTTTACGTGGAGATCACCACGCGGTTGGATGAATCCGGTGACCTTATTGTCCAACAGGTGCTTGTCAACGACACGCCGGAGACGGTGTCCTTCCGCTGTGAGTTGTTTGTTCCCGATCGACGTCGCCAGTTCTGTTTGATTCAAGGCCAAGCGCCGGGTCGCCATGTACAGACGTACCGCTTTCCACGCGGAGAAGAACTGATTGGAAAGACCCTCTGGCTTCGCGCAGAAGAAATCGGAGGGAGTCGTATCCTTAATTATCGTGTGATTGCGACCCGCTAATCGCTCGTCGGACGTAGCTATGCCTGCCCGGGATAGAGACAGACTTGAGTCTGCTCCAATGGGGTGGTATTCTGGCTGTAGGTTACGGTCTCTTTAAGCACGTGCAGATTGTGCGCGTTCGCTGTCCTGAGGTCCAGTTCCAGAGGAGCACAAACGATGTGGCGACACCTTGGCTTTATTGTTTTGGCGGCGGCAATCTCGTGTTGTCTGGTATCATCTGTGTTTGTGCCAACCGTGGCGGCAGAAGAGGAAGGTTTTCAACCGCTCTTTGATAGCAAGACACTTAACGGCTGGGAAGGAGACGCGCGATTTTGGTCGGTAAAAGACGGCGTGATTGTGGGAAGCACCGATGAGAACAAAACCACCCACAACACATTCCTCTGCACAACGAAGACTTACAAAAACTTCATTCTGAAACTGGAATTTCGCTTGCGAAACCACAATTCGGGCGTCCAGATTCGCAGCAAACGGTTGGACGATTTCATCGTGGCTGGTTATCAGGCCGACATTGCGGACAAACGCTACATGGGGATCCTCTATGAGGAAAGAGGCCGGGGAATCCTCGCCGATGTGAATCCAGAAGAAGTGGCGAAGCACGTTAAGCCCAACGACTGGAATGAGTACGTGATCACGTGCGATGGGCCAAAGATTCGCATCCAACTCAACGGCTTTACGACGGTCGATTACGAAGAGAAAAGCCCAGAAGGGGCGAAAGAAGGCATCATTGCATTGCAGCTCCACGTTGGTCCGCCGATGCAGATTGAGTTTCGAAACATCCGAATCAAAGAGCTACCGTGAAGCTGGGGTTTCCGGTTCGATCACGTCATACGAGCCGCATTTGATTCAATGAGTGACGATGTCACATTCGATCCGTACCGAAAATGGCTAGGGATCCCGCCTGAGGAGCAACCGCCGAATTACTATCGGCTGCTAGGAATCGCCCCGTTTGAATCAGACCCGGATGTCATCGTCAATGCCGCTGATCGCCAGATGGGACACGTTCGGCGGTTCCAGGCAGGTCGGTATGCGCAGGTATGCCAAAAGATCCTCAATGAGTTGGCCGCCGCAAGGGTTTGCCTTCTTGATCCGGTCCGGAAGCGGGCATATGACCAGAAGCTCTTTTTCGAGTTTCGGGCGGCGGGACGGGAGTTGCCCTTCCCTGTGGCCACACCGCTTGCGCAGCGAGAAATCCCCCCGCCATGGGGGTCAGAGGGGGTGCCTGCAACTAGTGGCGGGTCTTTTTCCGCGGTAGGAGAAAAGGGGGGAGCGATCGCTGGCCCAAGTGTCCTGTCGCTCTATCGCCGACGCCGCAAGAGTATTTGGCGGGACCCGACGACGGCAATTCTTTTGACCGTGCTGTTTTTGATGGTTGTGGTCGTGGCAATCCTTGTTATTTTCCGGCAACATTTTCTGGGATAGCTTACCGTGGTGTGAGCGTCCCGAACCATTGTGGCGAACCATCCCCTGGTAGGAGATGACAGCATGGCTCAATCACCTCTGCGAGACTTTTCTGGACGCGAAATCGGCGAGTTTAAAATCCTTCGCCGTTTGGGTGTTGGGGCCATGGCGGACGTCTATCTGGCCGAGCAGCCCTCCCTTCGCCGCCAGGTGGCGTTGAAGGTCCTCCGTCTTGACTTGGCCCAGGACGAAACGTATTTGGAGCGATTCCGGCGTGAAGCCCAGGCTGCTGCCAAATTGATCCACGCCAACATCGTTCAGATCTACGAAGTTGGCTCGGAGAACAACATCCATTACATTGCCATGGAGTATGTGCCGGGGCTGAACCTCCGCCAGTGGCTGCAGAAAAACGGTCCCGCCGATTTGAGAACCGCCCTCATCATTATGCGTCAGGTCGTGGCCGCCCTGGTGAAAGCCGCCGAAGAAGGCATCGTTCATCGTGACATCAAGCCGGAAAACATCCTGGTCACGCATAATTTAGAGGTCAAAGTGGCGGATTTCGGCCTGGCTCGGTTGCGACCGGCTGAAGATGGATTGGAATTGACCCGCGTCGGAATGACGATGGGAACGCCACTTTATATGAGCCCAGAACAAATCCAGGGAAAGCCCCTGGATATCCGCAGCGACATTTACTCGTTGGGGGTGACGTGCTATCAGCTTCTCACCGGTGAACCACCCTTCAAAGGGGAAAACGCCATGGTGGTCGGCGTGATGCACTTGACCAAGCCCCCCGAACCATTAGAAAGCAAACGTCCGGACCTGCCGCCAAGTTTCTGCCGCCTGATCCACCGGATGCTCGCCAAAGATCCCGCGGATCGTTTTTCCTCCCCCAAGGTCCTTTTAGCGGAGTTGAGGAAAATCTATGCCGAGCATGTCGGCGAAGCCTGGCCAGAAAACCTACCGGACCTCGAGTCGAGCGAATTGTCCGCCACGATGACGGCCCCGGCCATCAAGAAACTCGAGGAGGCGATGCGTCTTTCCCAGCGCCGAACGACCCGCCGTTGGATACTTGCCGTGGTCGCGCTTTGGGTGGTGGGGCTGGCAGTCGGCACGCTCATTGGTTACTGGCGGATCAACGAACCACCCCTGCTCGCCGGCACACCTACTCAGCCAACTCTCACTGTCCCAAAATACGATAGCATCTTTGCCCAATGGTTGCATGCTAGTCAGTTGGGCACGGAAGAGGCATGGCGTGCCATTATTGAGTACTTTCCGGAAAAAACCTACTGGACATCGCGGGCCAAGATGCGATTGGCTCAAATATACCTCCGGGAAGACCGGCTGGATGAGGCCCTCCGCATGTTCCAGGAACTTGCCGCGAGCGATGATTCCGAGCCAGAACTGCGAGCGTTTGGCCTGGCCGGAATGACCGGCGTTTATGTGCTGCAAAAGAGAGATCAGGAAGCATCACGGGCACTCAACGAGCTTTGGCCGATCCGCCAGTATCTCCGCGATCCCTTAATGCAGCGCTTGGTCGATTATTCCATCAAATCCATCCGCACAAGACTCGGTCCTATGACCGCCGGCGACTGGGACACCTGGCTGAATGAGATCAAGGAAGAGGCCAGCATCAACGGTCCACAAGACCGGCCGTGAGTGGCCAGTTGAGAAACCTTGCCCCTTGTTCCTGGTTGTCGCCTATACCCCAAGAAACAAAGCAAGCCGCAAGTAGGCGTAATGCCACTGCGGGTATGAGTTGAGGGCAGCTCAATCCCGGCGTTTGAGTCCCATGGAATCGGCTACATCGTGGATAATGTCTCGCAACTCGTTTACGGACACATCCTCCATTCTCTTACCCTTTTGATCGAGGCGTTCGTTGACCTTAATGGCTGTCTCCTGCATCACAGCATGTGTCTCTTGACTGCCACCCCAAAGGACAAAATTTTTTCCTCGTGTCACG
>Ga0116169_1001191_pt1 | contig 22744 bp, 21 predicted proteins | sample AD_UKC130_MetaG_FD_89796 | JGI IMG/M metagenome (GOLD analysis project Ga0116169, IMG submission 89796) | Active sludge microbial communities of municipal wastewater-treating anaerobic digesters from Canada - AD_UKC130_MetaG | ecosystem: Engineered > Bioreactor > Anaerobic > Digestate | place...
GAACTACGTAAAAAGCTGGGTTTGATTCCCGAGCAGACATCTACGGATGATCAAGATCAAAAGAAGGATGGCAGTGCCGCTTGAGCCAGGCCGAGCTTTTTACAGACAAAATTGGACTTGACCAGGGTGGTCTTCAATTAAAGAATATCCTACAAAAAGTTGACACTATCCTTGTACATTTTGGACTTGTAAATTGCAGTCCTGATTTGTATAATATCTCTAAGGTTTTCTAAGGTTTGGGCAGCGCTCTTTTTTGAAAAGACGGGGAGCGCTCTTTTTGGGGTTATTGGGGTTTGGATATAGTTGGGAACTAGCCAGGACATGCTGAAGGAGGGATAGCCCTGAAGGCGCTGCTGGTACTAGAAGACGGATTCAGCCTGACGGGAGAGTGTTTGACGGGCCGGGGAGAAGTTTTTGGCGAAGTGGTGTTTAACACCTCCATGTCGGGCTACCAGGAAATCATCACCGATCCAGCCAGCAAAGGTCAGCTTTTGACTTTAACTTACCCCTTGATTGGGAATTACGGTGTGAACAACGAAGATGTCGAGTCGGCCTCTCCCCAGGTAGAGGCCGTTTTAGTGCGGGAATACTGCCGCAAACCTTCCAACTGGCGCGCTACCGGAAGCCTGGTGCAATATCTTCAGGATCACGGGGTGCTGGGGGTGGAGGGCCTGGATACCCGTTCCCTGGTCCTGCACCTGCGGGAGAAAGGCACCATGCGTGGGGCAGTCTCCACGGAGACCCTGGAGGTGGAGGAGTTGCTCCGGCGGGTCAGGGCTTTCCCCAGCATCGAGGAGCGGGAACTGGTTCCGGCGGTAACCTGCCAGGAGAAATATGTCTGGACCGGGGAACAAGATCTAAAAGCTCCTTTTTCGACGGCCCCGGCCGGAGCCGCGGGGAACCGCTTGCACGTGGTGGTTTATGACCTGGGGGTTAGGTACAGCATTTTGCGCCAGCTTTCCCGCCGCGGCTGCCGGATTACGGTAGTCCCCGCCGGGACCAGCGCCGCGGAAATCCGTGAACTGAAGCCCGACGGGATTCTGATTTCCGACGGCCCCGGGAATCCCGCCCTCCTGAGCGGGGCGGCGGCGGAGATCGGCACCCTGCTGGGTCGCTATCCCTTTTTCGGCATCGGCCTGGGGCACCTGGTCCTGGCCTTGTCCCTGGGCTTGGAGACATACAAGCTGCCCTTGGGGCATCGGGGCGGCAACCACCCGGTCAGGGAGCTTGCCAGCGGGCAGGTTCAAATTACCACTCAAAATCACGGTTTCTGTGCCCGGCTGGAGGCGGCGAGAAACGGGACCAGCCCGACCCATGTCAACCTTAATGACGGAACCCTGGAGGGCTTGGAAAATCAGGAGATGCGTCTCTTCTCCGTCCAGTTTCATCCCCAGGAGATGCCAGGGAGGCCCGATCTCCTTTCTCCCTATGACCGCTTTATCCAAATGATGGCTGCAGGTAAATAGAGACAATTGGCCGGGGAGGGGGAGCGGTTATCCCCGTCGGCAGCCTAAGGCCTTTGGGCTTGCAAATTCCTAAGCATGAAGGGTGAAGAGCAATGAAGGCGGAACAATCTTCCGGCGGCGCCGGACCCAGGGAAAAGATCATCATCCTCGATTTTGGCGGCCCGGAGGGCATGCTGGTTGCCCGCCGGGTCAGGGAGGCCCAGGTTTACTGCGAGCTGCTTCCTTTTAATACCTCCTGGGCGGAGATCCGCAGGCATCAACCCAGGGGGATTATCCTGGCCGGCGGACCGGGCCGGGGGGGCGCCGGAGCGGGTCCCCGCTGCGACCCGCAGCTGTTCAAGGCCCAGGTGCCGCTCCTGGGGATCGGCTACGGGATGCAGCTGCTGGCCCTGGAGCGGGGAGGAGAGGTGGAGCCGGACCGGCTTTTGAAAGAAGGAGGCGGCCCCCTAAAGATCGAAGAGCCGGAGCCTCTGTTCCAGGAGCAGGAAGGAGCCGCCCCGGACGGGTTCAGCGGAGCAGGCTGGCGGGGGCTGGTCAAACGCGTACCCCCCGGGTTCAAGGTCCTGGCCCGGACGGAGGAGGGGGCGGTAGCCGCCATGGGCCATCCCCGGGACCGCCTCTACGGGATCGCTTTTAATCCTGCCTTTCCCGAGAGCCGGGGCGGCATGCACCTTCTTAAGCGCTTCCTCTACGATGTATGCGGCTGCAGCGCCGACTGGACGCCGCGCCGCTTTATCGACGCGGCCGTGGAGCAAATCCGCCAGACGGTGGGGCCGGCGGAGCGGGTGGTCTGCGGTTTAAGCGGAGGGATCGACTCTTCGGTGGTGGCCTGTCTCCTGGACCAGGCCATCGGCGAGCGCTGCGTCTCCATCTTTGTCGACCACGGCCTGCTGCGCAAGGGGGAAGGAGAAGAGGTCAGCCGCTTTTTCCGGGAGCGGCTCCGGGGGCCTTTTATCGCCGTTGATGCCCGGAAGCGCTTCCTGGAGCGGCTGAAAGGGGTGACCGACCCCGAAGCGAAGCGCAAAATCATCGGCACGGAATTTATCAATGTATTTGAAGAAGAGGCGCGCAAGCTGGGGGAGATTGCCTACCTGGCCCAGGGGACCATTTATCCCGACGTTATTGAGAGCGGCGTCGGCCCGGGGGGGACGGTGATCAAGTCGCACCACAACGTGGGCGGCCTTCCCGAGAAGCTGGGCTTCAAGCTTATCGAACCCCTGCGGGAGCTCTTTAAGGACGAGGTGCGCCTGGTGGCGCGAGAGCTGGGCTTGCCCGACAGAATTACCAACCGGCAGCCCTTTCCCGGCCCGGGTTTGGGGGTGCGCATTATCGGAGAGATAACGGCGGAAAGGCTGGAGCTGGTGAGGGAGGCCGATGCCATCCTGAGGGAAGAGGTGGAGCAGGCCGGGCTGGCCGGCGACCTGTGGCAGTTCTTCGCCGTGCTCATCGGGGTCAACGCCGTGGGCGTAAAAGAAGAGCGGCGCCATTACGGGCCGGTAATTTGCCTGCGGGCTGTTACTTCCACGGATGCCATGACGGCCGCCTGGGCCCGCCTGCCTTACGACCTCCTGGATCGGGTCTCCCGGCGCATTACCGGCGAAATCCCCGGCATCTCCCGGGTGGTCTACGACATCACCGCCAAGCCCCCCGGCACCATTGAATGGGAGTAAACAGCAAGCGCCACCATTTTTTCCGGCGGCGCTTAAAAGTTCAGAATATTCAATAAAGTTGACAAAGTTGACGTGCCAGGCACCGTTAGTTTTGGCAGAGGTGGAGGAAGTACCGGTGCATGCTTAAGTCGTCGGTCAGCTCCGGGTGGAAGGAGGTGGCCAGCAGCCTGCCGCTTTGGGCTGCTACGATGCCCTTCTCCAGGGCGCAGAGGACTTCCACCGTGGGCCCGGTCTGGACGATCAGGGGAGCCCGGATAAAGACCCCTTCGATGGGGTGATCGATGCCCTTTACGTCAAGCTTGGTTTCAAAGCTCTCCCTCTGCCGGCCGAAAGCGTTGCGCCGGACGGTGACATCCATCAAGCGCAAGAGGGGCTGTTTCCCTGCGGCGCCCTCCACCTCCTTGGCCATCAGGACCATTCCCGCGCAGGTGCCCCAGAGGGCCATGCCTTCCCGGCAGCGCTTAATTATGGCTTCATCCATCCCGCTGAAGGCCATCAGCTTCCCGATGGTGGTGCTCTCTCCGCCGGGGATGATGAGCCCGTCCAGTTCCGCCAGCTGCCCGGCTTCTCTTACCGGGACGGCTTCCACTCCGCAGCGTTTTAAAGCGGCCAGGTGTTCTGTTACTGCGCCTTGAAAATCCAGGACCCCTGCTTTAACGGCCACCTAGACACCCCTCTCCTGCATGCGATCCAACTCGCTAAGGGTGCCGATCTCCAGCCCCGGCATGGCGGCTCCCAGTCCCCGGGAGACGTTGGCCAGCACGGCGGGATTGTTATACTCCCGGGTAGCCTTGACGATGGCCGCGGCCCGGGCCTGGGGATCTTCGGATTTGAAGATGCCGGAGCCGACAAAGATTCCGTCCGCGCCCAGCTGCATCATCAGGGCGGCGTCGGCGGGAGTGGCGATCCCCCCGGCGGCAAAGTTGACTACCGGCAGGCGGCCCTCCTTTTTGACCTCCCGGAGCAGCTCCAGGGGGGCCCCCATCTCCTTGGCCAGGACTACCAGTTCATCCTCGGGAGCATTTACCACCTGGCGGATCTGCTCCATGACGCAGCGCATGTGGCGCACCGCTTCCACCACGTTGCCGGTACCGGGTTCTCCCTTGGTCCGGATCATGGCTGCTCCTTCGGCAATCCGGCGCAGCGCCTCGCCCAAATTCCTGGCTCCGCAAACAAAGGGCACTTTAAACTGGTGCTTGTTGATATGATAATGCTCATCGGCGGGGGTAAGCACTTCGCTCTCGTCGATATAGTCAACCCCCAACTCCTCCAGGATTTGGGCCTCGACGAAGTGACCGATGCGCACTTTGGCCATAACCGGGATGGTTACGGCATCCATGATGCGCAGGATTACTTCGGGGTCCGCCATGCGGGCAACGCCCCCGGCGGCACGAATATCAGCGGGGACCCTTTCCAAGGCCATAACGGCAACTGCCCCCGCTTCTTCGGCTATGCGCGCCTGTTCCGGAGTGGTAACATCCATGATTACGCCGCCTTTAAGCATTTGAGCCAAGCCTTTTTTGACCCTAAAGGTACCCTGCTCTTCCATGATTATCCTCCCAGCTAGTTGGTATTGACAGCGGCCTGCGGTGATGCGGCAGGCCTTTTTGTTTAAATGATTGCTTCGTATGCTGCGTCGTTAAATGACCTATAATTAACATAATATGCCATCGGGGCCTCCGGATTGCCCGGCGGATGGGCGCCGCTCGGAAATGAGGACCGGCGCGCTTTCCTCCGCCGAAGAAGGGGAAAGCCTGCTTAGCAAATTATGCAATGTGGATCGGCTATAATCTTACCAAACTTGATCAAGTGGTGCAAGTTTTCGGCCTGCATTTTTTTGAGGCAAACTGGAAAAAATAGGCCGGGGAAGTGTCCCGGGACCGGCCCGGCAATGCCCGCAGCGCTGGTGCCGGAGCAGCCGCCGGCGCCGCGAGAGGCCGCCCCCCGGTGCGGGCTATCCCTGGGCGGCCTTGGCGGGAACCCTTTCACCGGTGAGCCGGGCAAAAAGATCTCCCAGCCGTTGGATGCCCCGGTAGATATCTTCTTTCCCGGCCTGGCTGAAGGAGAAGCGGGCGCAATGACTTCCTCCCCCGTTGTAGAAGAAGCCTTCCCCGTGGACGAAAGCTACCCGCTGCTCCAGGGCCTTGTTCAGCAGCTCCTTGGCTTCGGGATAGCAGCCGGGGAAGGTGACCCAGATGAAGAAGCCGCCCTTGGGTCTGGTGAAGCCAATCTCCTCGGGGAAGAAGCGTTCCATGCAGTAGAGCATCAAATCCCTTTTCTCCCGGTAGAGGGAGACAAGCCGGCGCACATGCTCATCCAGGTACCCCTCCTGGGAAAGCCGGTAGGCCAGCCTCTGTCCCAGGGAGTTGGAGCAGAGGTCGGCGGTCTGCTTCAGCAGAACCACCTTTTCCAGAAGAGGGGCCGGAGCCGCCATCCAGCCGATGCGGATGCCCGGGACAAATATTTTGGAAAAAGAGCCCAGGTAGATTACCCGGCCCTCCCGGTCCAGGGATTTGTAACTGGGGGGGACGGGGCCTTCGTAGCTCAGTGCGCCGTACGGATTGTCTTCAATAATGAGGAAGTTGTAGTGGGAAGCCAGCTCCAGGATGGCCCGGCGCCGCTCCAGGGAGGTGGTATAGCCCGTGGGGTTCTGGAAGTTGGGGACGGTGTAGAAGAGCTTCGGCTTTTTCCCCTCCCGCTCCAGGGCGATTAGCTTATTCTTCATCCTCTGGGGATCAACGCCTTCCGCATCCATGGGGACGCCCACCGGCACACCGCCGCAGGAGCGAAGGGCGCCCATGCCCCCGATATAGGCCGGCTCCTCCACCAGGACCGGTTCCCCGGGGTTGACCAGGATGCGGCTGAGCAGATCCAGGCCCTGCTGGGAGCCGTTGGTGATGATGACATCCTCGGCCTCGCAGCGAGCCCCTTCCCGGCGCATTTTGTAAGCCAGGTAGGCGCGCAGTTCATAATTGCCTTCCGTGGGGCCGTACTGGAGAGCAGCCCGGCCTTCTTCCTCCATCATTTCGGCCAGGACCCGGGAGAGGTCTTGGCTGGGGAAGAAGCTGCTTCCCGGAAAGCCGCCGGCAAAGGAGATCACCTCCGGGCGTTCCGTTAGCTGGAAGAAACTGCGGATTTGGGAACCGGTTATCCGTCCCACCCGTTGGGCAAACTGCTCGCGCCAGTTGATAGTCATGATGCCAGGCCTCCTTTAGCTTATATGGCAAGGGCGGCTCCTCCGGGCAAAAATTAAACCCGCCTCCCAAAAGAGACGGGTTGCTTCCCGCGGTACCACTCTTGTTGCTCCCCTGGCCGGGGAGCCACCTCGACATTGATAACGGTATTCCTACCGGCCAGGCTTACTTGCCGCACGCAGTGTTCAGCCGGCCACTCCGGGGCGGCTTATCCCTTTACCCTTCCAGGGCCCTTGCAGCCGGGGGGCCCCTCTCTGCCGTCGGGATAAAGGATTTCTCCCCTTCAAAGTGTTTCCGTATGAATATTTGTATGCATTATAGCAGAAGAAGTTACCGGCTTCAAGACCTAATTGTTTTTACTTTTTTTCTTTTTTATTTGCGCCCCGCTGTGGGGATCGATGTAGTAGTCCTCCTGGTAGATCAACTCCGAGACGGGCAGTATTTCGTACTTGTGCTCCCGGTAGTACTTGATAATCTCCGGGAGCGCTTCCGCGGTGTGCAGGCCGTTGTTGTGGAAAAGAATGATGGCGCCCTTGTGGGAGCGGCTGGTAACCCGCTCCGTAATCTCGGGGGCCGTTAAATTTTGCCAGTCCAGGGAATCGATGCTCCATTGGATGGTCTTGTATCCCAGTTCAGTGGCGGCCTTGATCACCTCGTTGCTGTACTCGCCGAAGGGAGGCCGGAATAAGGTAGTCCGGACGCCGGCGGCCTGGTGAATCATCTCCTCCACATTTTTAATCTCTTCCTTAATCTGTTCCAGGGTAAGGCTGGCCAGGTGGGGATGGGTGGCGGTATGATTGCCGATTTCGTGGCCTTCTTTCACGATCAATTTTACCAGTTCGGGGTATTCGGAGACCCAAAAACCGGTCAAGAAAAAGGTGGTTTTTATGTCGTTATTTCTTAAAATGGAGAGTATCTCTTCCGTGCGTTCCGCTCCCCAGCTGGCATCGAAGGAGAAGGCTACTTTCTTTTCGTTGGTATCCACGTAGTAGATGGGGACCAACCGCTCCGTAGGGTTGACTGCCTGGGCCAGGCGCTCCGGCAGGTCGAGCAAGGGGGTGGCCAGCATCAGGAGCAGAACCGCTCCCACCGCTAGCGCCAGGATCAATTTCCGCCTGGTAATAGCCAGGGATAAGAACAATGGAAGTCACCCCCTAAATAGCTATGCCTGCGGAAAGGGGAATATGCTATATGCTATTTCGGGGGTGCCCCCCTTGGTGTATAATGGATACAACCGTAGATCTGTCTTTTTTGATTGGAGGCGCACACGATGACCAAACCCTTGATCCGCAACTGCCTGACGGCGATCAAGCCATATGTTCCCGGGAAACCGGTGGAAGAAGTTGAGCGCGAGCTGGGCCTGCGGGATGTAATCAAGCTGGCTTCCAACGAGAACCCCCTGGGGCCTTCGCCCCTGGCGGTAGAGACGCTGAAGAAGCAGCTGGCCTGCCTGCACTACTATCCCGACGGAAACTGCTATTACCTGAAACAGGAGCTGGCGGAACGGCTAAAGGTCGGTCCGGAAAACCTGATCTTCGGCAACGGTTCCGACGAGCTCCTTTCTTTGATCACCCTGGCCTACTTGAATCCCGGCGAGGAAGCGCTGGCGGTGCAGCCCACTTTCTCGGAGTATGAATTTGCCGTCCGCCTCATGGAGGGGACCATGCGCTATGTCCCCCTTTCGGGCCGGGATTTCGACTTTGACCTGGAAGGGTTGGTGGGCGAGGTAAACGAGAAGACCCGGCTGCTCTTCATTTGCAGCCCCAACAATCCCACCGGCTCCATAATGCGCCGGCGCCAGCTGGAGGCCCTCCTGGACAGGCTGCCGCCCGGGGTGCTGGTGGTGCTGGACCAGGCTTACTACGAATATGTAACGGATCCCGATTACCCCTCCGGCCTGGAGTATGTCCAGGAGGGGCGGCCGGTTATCCTTTTGCGCACCTTCTCCAAGATTTACGGCCTGGCCGGCCTGCGCATCGGCTACGGCATTGCCTCCCGGGAGATTGTTCAGGATCTGAACCGCGTCCGGGAGCCCTTTAACGTAAATTCCGTTGCCCAGGTGGCCGCCCGGGCCGCCCTGGGCGACCAGGGCCACCTGGAAAGGAGCAGGGCCCTGGTGGAGAAGGGAAGGAAGCAGCTGCAGGAGGGGCTGGCCAGAATAGGCCTCCGCCCCGTTCCCTCCCAGGCCAACTTCTATTTTATTGATGTGGGGATTGACTCCCGGGCGGTATTCCAGGCCATGCTCCGGCGCGGGGTTATCATCCGTACCGGGGATATCTTCGGCTACCCCACCTACATCCGGGTCAACTTTGGAACGGAAGAACAGAACCGCCGCTTCCTGGCCGCCCTGGAAGAGGTCTTGAAGGAATTGAAGGGCAACTAGGAAGCCGGGCGGATTTAACGATTTAACATAAAGAATAAAGAGGCCGCTGCTCTGGCTGCCTGCCGGGGCCCGGCAGCTGCGGGGATTGTAACCGGGGGCGGATTTCCAGCAAAGGATCGGCGGCCGGCTTATCTCGGCCCTCTTCGCCGGCTTATGGCTGCCGCCCGGAGATTTCTTTCAAAGCCCTGTAAATCTCCAGGGCGCCGGGAGGACATCCCTGAACGCCCCGCTCCTCGCCCGTTAGCCGGCAGCCGCATTTGCCGATGCCCCACCAGTCCGGCCCTGCTTCCCCGGCGTGGGAGGCGGCCACCTTTTGGCCCAGGGCTACTGTCAACTTTACCTTTTTTCCCTCTTTGGCCAGGCGCTGCAAGGCTGTGTAGAGGGCCCCCAGGCAGGGGGTGCAGGCCCCGTCCTCCACCAGCTTCAGGCCCGGTATTTTGCGGGAAAACCTCCCTTTCGGGACAGGCTCCCTTTTGGCCCGGACTTTTTCCAGAGGGGAGAGGTTTTCTAGTTCTATGGCCTCCCTCCTAGTTGAGCCCAGACCGTGTTCTTCGGCCAGCAGGAAATGGCGAATCTCTTCCGGGTTGTAGCCCAGCAGGGTGGCGGCGAAACTGTCCACCGCCAGCACGTTGGTACCCGCGATGACGGTGTCCAGCCTTACCGGGTCGCCCCCTTCTTCCCAGGCCAGGGAGCAGAGGGTGGCATCGACAATTACCAGGTCCGATTTTATCACCGTGTTCAAATCGGCGATGCACTGTTCCAGGTCGAGCCGGTGGAAGCGCTTTTTCTCGGCGTCGCTGATGCATCCTTTGAGATTCTTTAAGCCGGCGGTAACCCTGGTCTGGCTGTGCACCTTTAAAATCGGCAGATTGATCAGGAAATCCGCTTTCAACACTGTCTCCGCCACCTGCACCGCCGCTATGGACCGGCCCCGGGGGACGGAGAGCTCCACCTGGCGATCTTTTTTAAAGTCCACCAGGCGAACCCCTCGCTTCCGGGCCACCTCGGCGATGCCGCTGACCCGGTAGGCTTCCATGGTGGAGTGGCTGACGGCGGCGCTCTCCCCGATAATGATCTCCCGGAGCGGAACCCGGGCCAGCTGTTCCAAGACGGCGTCAACGACAACCGGGCTGGTAGTGGCCCCGGAGCTGTTGGGCTTCTCTACCACCAGGTTTGGCTTGAGGAGAACGGTGGAACCGGGAGGCACCAGTCGGCGGATGCCCCCCAGGCTCTCCAGGCAGCTTTCCACCAGGTCATATATGTTTTCCCCGCTCTTGGTGGCAATCCTGTACTTTTGAACCATCTCCGGCCAGGCCCTCCCCGGGTTGGATTGGCAATGTTTATTTATATTTCTGCCTCCCCAAAAAATTACCTTCCCGGATTTTCCCCCTGCGTATACTGGCACCAATAGAAAAATCAGGGGAAAAGAGAGTTGACCAAATATCAGGAAATTGTTATAATTCAGTCGTCCCCGAGGCAAAAAAATTTTTCGGAGAGGGATCTGGAATGAGGAAATTTGGTGTAGCGCTGCTCTGTCTTATTGTGACGGCGTTTTTTTGTGCCTGGGTGCTGGGCGGTTGTGCCCCGGAAAAGACAGGGATATTTGACTGGTTGAAGTGGTATGCCAACCAGGAAAGCGGCCTTCCGGTATACGAAGGCGTTATTACCACCGGCGTGGAATCCGAGGTGAAGGTCTATTTTGACGATTACGGGGTAGCTCATATTTTTGCCGAAAATGAGCCTGACCTGATTTTTGCCCAGGGCTATGTTCACGCCATGGAGCGTATTTTCCAGATGGACCTGACCAGGCGGGCTATTGCCGGGCGTCTTTCTGAAATCGTGGGACCGGATTACATAGAAGATGATATTTTCTCCCGGACCATTGGATTCCGGCGGGCCGCGGAACGGAGCCTGGAAGCCCTTTCGGAAGAGTGCCGGATGTTGCTGGAGAGCTATGCGGCCGGCGTGAATGCCTATATTGAGCAGAATCGCGATAATCTTCCTCCCGAGTTTATTCTCCTCGATTATCATCCGGAGCCCTGGGAGCCGGTGGACACTCTCTCCATTGCCAAGTTGATGGCTTGGCACCTCGGCGGCAATATGGATACGGAGCTTTTCCTGGCCGCCTTGGTAGAAGAGGTCGGTGCCGAGATGGCGGCGGAGCTTTTCCCCGCCTACGCCGATTACGGCCCCTCCATTATCGAGAGGGCAGGGCAGCTTGTGGACAGCGCTGCGGCGGCGAAGCTAATGCGATTGGGCCGGTTTGGCGGGCTTGCTCCCGCCGGATGGGGCATCGGCTCAAACAACTGGGTGGTCGCGCCTGAACGCAGCGCCTCGGGGGGCGCCTTGCTGGGCAGCGATATGCATCTTACGCTGGATCTGCCTCCGATCTGGTATGCCAATTATCTCTCTGTCCCCGGGTTTAGTGTTACCGGGGTCATCTTCCCCGGCATTCCCGGGGTTATTGCCGGCTTTAATGAACATATTGCCTGGGGTGAAACCAATTTAAATCCCGATGTCATGGACCTCTACGAGATCAAGTTCAACGAGGAGGATGATACCCTCTATCTTTATAACGGCGAGTGGTGCCGGGCGAAGGTTTATGAAGAAGTGATCAAGGTCCGGGGCGGCGAGGATGTCCCCCTTCGCATCAGGGAAACTCCGCACCACGGGCCTGTAATCTCCGACATGGTCGGCCTGGAAAGGCCGCTGGCGCTGCGCTGGACCGGGCTGGATGCCACCCTGGAGGCGGAAGCAATGCTGCGCATGATCCGGGCCACTAATTTTGAAGAGTTTCGCGCCGCCCTGACATATTTCATGGCTCCGGCTCAGAATTTCGTCTATGCCGATGTGGAGGGGAATATCGGCTACCTGGGCAACGGTCTCTTCCCCATCCGCAGCGAGAGCCATCGTGAAGCGGGCAACGGCTTGCTGCCGGTTCCGGGCTGGACGGATGAATACGCCTGGGAAGGCTTTGTTCCTTGGGAAGAGATCCCCTCCCTTTACAACCCGCCGGCGGGACTGATCGTTACCGCCAACCATAAAGTGGTGGGGGATGATTATCCCTACCACCTGACCTACGAGTGGGTGTCGCCGTCGCGGGCGCTCTCCATCCTGCGCCAGCTGGAGGAACGCAGCGACCTTACCCTGGAGGATATGATGGCGGTGCAGGCCAGCTTTTACAACCACCATGCAGAGACGTTGGTGCCGGTGCTGCTGGAGAGGCTGGCAGGAGCGGAGCTGAGCGAAATCGAGGCCAGCGCCCTGGCCGAGCTGGAGCGCTACGGGGCGAATCCCGTTGACGCCGCTGATTCTGCGGGGGCGGCCATATTCCATACCCTTTATCCTATTATCGCTAAGGAGATTTTTGGTCCCCATGTTTCTGAAGAGCTGCTGGAGCGCTTCTTCGAATACTGGCCCCTACAGGATGTGCTCGACCGCATGCTCATCACCGGGGAGAGCAGCTGGACCGATGACCTCGACCGGGCGGTGCAGCAGGCATTCCGCGAAACGGTAAACATTTTGCGCCAGAGATTGGGCGACACGGTGGAGAAGTGGGAGTGGGGTGAAATTCATACCCTGACCTTTAACCACTACCTGGGAGATGATGTAAGCGAGAGCAAGTACAACCGCGGCCCCTTTCCCGTGGGCGGCAGCTACTCCACACCGGGGATGGCGGGATTTACCGCCAAACCGGAGCTGCCCTATGATGTTGACCTGGGCGCTCCCTGGCGCTACGTTATCGACATGTCCGATCATACCGCTCGTGATGTGCTGGCCATCGGCAATTCGGGCCACTTCAGGAGTAAGCACTATGATGATCAGCTGGAAATGTGGCTGGGGATGGAATACAAGGAGCGCCTTTTTGACCCGGCGGCGATCAAGTCCCTGGACCGGCTGCTGCTCCTGCAGCCCCGCTGACCTGGCGGCGGGGGTTAAAAAACGGCTAAATGGCCGGCAATGTTAAAATTAGCGGCCGCCCCAAAAGGGCGGCCTACTGATGCACACGGGCCTGTCTTTGCGCAGCAAGAGGATATATTTTTAAAATATATTTTTCTGGATATATTTTTCTGGTTGCCGGGGCCGGCTCGGCCCGGCCCCAATAAAACCAATTATCGCGCCCAGGGGCTGGATTTAGATAATGACTGGCATAACTAACCAAAGTCTGCCCGGTTAAAAAAGTAGATCCCGGTAACCGCCCCCCCGATATATTGATTAATTTTGTTGGTACTTATTGTTCCTAGATAGAAAATTTGCTATATTATAATCAGTTTGATTTGTGGCAACAATGCTTCCAGGCCAGGCAAAAGAAAAATATTAAAGTAGGAGGGATTTATTTGCTGAGGGAATGCGTAATTGTCGATGGGGTCAGGACTCCCAACGGGAGAGCCCATGCCCAGAAAGGCTGGTTTAGGAACAAGCGCCCCGATGAGCTGTTGACGGCGGTGTATGATGCCCTTTTTGCCCGGAACAAGCAGATTGACCCGGAACAGGTGGAGGCCGTGTACGTGGGAACCGCCAACCAGACCGGCGTGACCAATGATATCGCCCGTCTGGCCTGGCTCGCCGGCGGCTTCCCCGAGTCCGTGGCTACCAACGCCATCGGCCAGCAATGTCCTTCGGGGATGGCAGCCGTAGAGCATGCCGCCCGGGCGATCATGTGCGGGGAAGGCGACATATACATAGCCGCCGGCGTGGAGGACATGCTCAAGGTGCCCATGGGCGAGGGAATGGACTTCCCTCCGCGGCTGGCCATGCGCTATCCCCCTGAAGAGCTGCCCATGGGACCCACTGCGGAGAAGGTGGCCGAGCTGTGGAAGGTCTCCCGGGAGGACATGGAAAGGATGGCTTACTACAGCCACAAGCGGGCCGCTGAAGCTCGGGACGCCGGCAAGTTTAAGAACGAGATCGTCCCCATCGAAGGGGAGAAGGAAGACGGAACTCCATTCATCGTGGACCGGGATCAGTGGATCCGGGATGATGTCTCCTTGGAGAGCATGGCGACCATGGTTTCTCCCTTTAAACCGGGCGGCGTGATCACGGCGGCTACCTCTTCGCCCCTCACCACGGGGGCCTGCGCCCTGCTGCTGATGGAGCGGAAGTTGGCGGACCGGCTGGGCTGCGAATACCACCTGGTCTACCGGGGCGGAGCCATGGCCGGCTGCGATCCCACCATTATGGGCGTCGGACCCATCTATGCGGTGCGCAAGCTGCTGCAGCGCACCGGCGTCAGCATCGACGAAATAGACGTGGTGGAGATCAACGAAGCCTTTGCCAGCCAGTCCCTGGTCTGCTTGCGGGAGCTGGGGATTGAAGAAAACGCCCCCTTCAAGAAGACCAACCTCTGGGGCGGGGCCTTGGCCCTGGGCCATCCTCTGGGCGAGTCGGGGGCGCGAATTATTATCACCCTAAACAACATCATGAAAACCGATTGCCCCGAAGCCCGTTACGGGCTGGCCACCCTGTGCGGCGGCTTTGGAAATGCCAACGCCACCCTCTGGGAGAAAGCCTCCTAATTATATATGCGCCGCTGGTGCGGCTGCAGTTAAGGGGCTGCCCCTTCGGGGACAGCCCCTGTTATTTGCCTTTTTGGCCAAGGCGGTGAAAGGGGCTGCCTCCCTGGAGCTTCTTGGGGGACAGCCCCGATTGGTGGTATTAATATGCCTAGTAATATGCCCTTGGGCGTCTGCGGGAGCCGGTGCCTTAGAATTCTCTCCTGGTGTAGAAGTAAAGGGAGATTCCGTAGGAGATCAGCAATATAAGCAGGCTAAACCCCACCAGGAGGACAATGGCTGCCGGCTGGGGCAGGGCGGCAAAAAAATTGAGCATTTGCCGGACCCAGGGTTCCCCTTGATGTGCCGCCAGGTAATTGGAGATGGCGGCAATCCCGGCGAAGGCCGCCAGGAAGACGACAAAGAACAGCATCCGGGATTTAATATAGCCCAGTTTAAAATAGAAGGGGAAATAGACGCTGTTCATAAAAGCCACGGCGAGGAATGCAATCAGCAAACCCTCAATGGTGATGGGATAGGCGCGAAGGGAGATCCCCGCAGCGTTGATGGCCAGGTAAAGGATATAGTAAAACAAGCTGGCCACCAGGAAAAGGAGGACCAGGGTAATGTACTTGGCCAGGACTACCGCTTTCCGGCTGAGGGGGAGGCTGTTCAGCAATATGTCCCCCCTGTTTTTTTCTTCGCAGGCGCAGGAGGTCATTGCCAGCAAGTAGGCAACGGGCATAACGGCCGCGATAAACATCTTTTCCTCCAGGGACTGGAAAGCGAAGATAAACAGCAGGATAAAAGCCAGCCCCAGGAGAAGCTGCCTCCTGATCAATAACAGTTCCTTATAAAGCAGGCTGAGCACCGTTATCCCTCCTCGTATAGTAAAGCATGATCTCCTCCAGGGTCGGTCTCTCCACAGCAACCCGGTCTCCCCAGATTTTCAGGGCCCCGGCCCGATTATCCACCAGGGCTTCAAACCCGTAGCGGTGCTCCCTAATCCCGATGCAGTTCTCCCGGCCTTTCGACAGCAGCTCCTTGCCGCCTTTGACCAGGGCATGGGTTTCCAGGAGTTCGTCTTTCGGCTTGCTGAAGAGGATCCGGCCGTCGTTGATGAGGGTGATGTAATCGGCGATTTTATCCAGGTCCGAGGTCACGTGGGTGGAGAAGAAAATTCCTTTTTGCTCATCCTGGATCAGCTCGGCCAGGATCTCCAGGAGCTCGCTCCTGACCAGGGGATCCAGGCCCGAGGTGGGTTCATCCATGATTAGCAGGTCGGCCCGGTGGGATAGCGCCACCGCCAGGGAAAACTTCATCTTCATCCCCCTGGAAAGCTCCTTGATTTTGGCATTCGTCGGCAGGTCGAACTTCTTCAGGCAGCGCTGAAAAGCCCCTTCATCCCAGGTTTTGTAGATCCCGGCCACCATGTTTTTCATCTCCGATACCGTCAACTCTTCGTAAAAGCAGTTTTCATCGTAGACGAAGCCAATCCGATTTTTTATCTCTTTTTCGTGGCGGAGATGGTCCAGGCCGAAAACCTTGATCTCCCCGGCATCCTTCCGGAGAAGATTCATAATCAGCTTAATGGTGGTACTCTTGCCCGCCCCGTTGGGGCCGATAAAACCCATTATATAGCCGGGGTTTAAAAAGAAGCTGACTTCTTTTAAACGGAAGTTTGGAAAAGACTTGCTTAAGTTTTTGATTTCCAGAATAGCCCCCATATATTAAGCCTCCTCGTAAAGGATTTTTAGCATCTCCTGCATCTCTTCCAGGGAGAGGCCGATAGACTTCCCCGCCGCGGCGGCTTCCAGCAGCTTTTCTTCTACCAGGCGCAGCCTGGATTCTTGCAGCAGCTCCTTGTTTTGAGCGGCCACGTAGGTGCCTTTCCCCGGTATGGTAACCAGGTACCCATCCTTCTCCAGTTCATCGTAAGCTCTCTTGGTAGTGATCACGCTAATCTGCAGCTCCTTGGCCAGGTTGCGGATGGAGGGCATCAGTTCCGCCTCGGCAAGCTTTCCGTTAATAATCATTTCCTTTATTTGCAGCACGATTTGTTCGTAGATCGGTTTGTCGGACGTGTTGGAGATAATGATATCCAAGCGGCGGCACCTCCCATGTTTATACCGTATATACTGTACATAAACAGTATAAACTGCCTGGCTCAAAAAGTCAAGCCAATTTGCCCGCAGGAGGAAAATTTTTCTTGGCGGCCGAAGGGGGGCCGGGCCACATATCGTGTGAGCTTTGCATTATTAAGAATCCCTGCGCGCTATCACCACAATTATTAATTTAAATAGAGTCAAATTCCGCTCATCCCCAGAAATCTTTGGACTTGCCCCTAGAAATAATAGAGGTGCTTAAAGAGATTGCCATCATGAAAGAGACTATCATGATAGTAACAAACTACTATTTATCTTGGTATAAAACGCCCTTGGTTAACTTCGATTAATAGATTAAATTGCTATCGAGCTATATTCTATGGAAAGAGCCTGAATAACTTGGGAAACGATTTCCGTGTTACAGGTAGCCTGGTCCAGGCCTACACGGTCTGCCCACGCCAGGCGTGGCTGGCTTCCAGGAAGATCTGCCCCGATGAGGACAACGTCTACCTGGCTTTGGGCCGGCTCATTGATCAGCAATCTTACGAGCGTGAGAAAAAAGAGATTCGCCTGGGCCACCTCTGCCTCGACCTGGTCCGCCGCGGCAAAAAGCAGCTGGTTGTCGGAGAAGTAAAAAAATCTTCCCGCGCCCGGGAGGCGGCAAAACTTCAGCTAGCTTTCTACTTGCATGAGCTGGCGGCAATGGGGATAGAAGCCGAGGGCGAGCTGCTTTTTCCCGAGGAGCGGCGCAAAGAGCGGGTAATTCTCGACGAAGCCATGTCCCAGCAAGTTGCAGAGATTAAGGCCTCTATAACCGCCTTGGTTAGCGAGGAGAAGCCCCCGCCTCCCGATAAAAAGAGGCGCTGCTCCAAGTGCGCTTATGTTGAGCTATGCTGGGCTTAAGGAACCATCTAATCCTGCCGGCATTGGAAAATACAGGGGGAACAGGGATATGCAGAAAACCCTCTACCTTTTTCAAAGCGGATGCTTAAAAAGAAAAGGTAATACAATCTGCGTGGAAACGGAAGAAGCCAAGCGCTACTTTCCCGTTACCGGCGTGCGCGATATTTTCATTTTCGGCGAGGTTGATGTGAATAAAAGGTTCCTTGAATTTGCCCACGAAAATGAAATAATCCTTCATTTTTTTGGCTATCACGGCCAGTATGTCGGCAGCTTCTATCCTCGCGAGCATTACAACTCAGGCTACATGATCTTGAAGCAGGCCGAACACTACCTAGATTTTGCAAAGCGCCTCCAGCTATCGAAGCAATTTGTTGGCGGTGCCCTGGCCAACATCATGCAGGTTTTGCGCTATTACCAAAACCGGGGCAGAGATGTGCAAAAGCAGCTTTCTGCAATAACCAACCTTTATCAAAAATGCAACGCTTCCTGCAGCATAGAAGAGCTGATGGCGCTCGAAGGGAACGCCCGAACCCATTATTTCAGCTCCTTTAACCAAATTATCGGCGACGAGGACTTTAAGTACCGAAGCCGCAGCAGGCGCCCTCCCGCAGATCCGCTCAACGCTTTAATTAGCTTCGGAAACACCCTTGTTTACATGAAAGTTTTAACTGAAATCTACAAAACCCATCTTGATCCGCGCATCGGTTTTTTGCATGCCACCAACTTCCGCCGCTTTACCTTGCACCTTGATGTCGCTGAAGTCTTTAAGCCCATTCTTGCCGATCGCACTCTTTTCAGCCTGGTGGGCAAAAAAATTTTGACCAAAAAGAACTTCGAGCAACGCGGCGGGGTCAGCCTTTTAAATGAGCAGGGGCGCAAGCTTTATGTACAGGAGCTGGAAGAAAAGCTGGCAAGCACCTTCTACCATCGCCGGTTTAGGCGCAATGTCAGCTACCAGACGCTGATCCGGATGGAGCTCTACAAGCTGGAGAAGCATCTCATCGGTGAACAGTCCTACCAGCCCTTTGTCAGTCGTTGGTAGACGAGCGAGGATAACAATAATGTATGTTATTTTAGTTTACGATGTCAATGTGAAGCGCGTTGCCAAGGTTTTAAAAATTTCCCGGCGCTACCTTACCTGGGTCCAAAACTCGGTCCTGGAAGGTGAACTAACCGAAGCCACCTTCCGCTCTCTGCTCATTGAGCTCAGGAAGGCAATTAGCGAAGAAGAAGATTCTCTGCTTTTTTACATACTGGGCGAGCAGAAGTACGCGGAACGCAAGTCGATTGGTGTAAAAAAAGGCGGCGAAGAATGGATTTATTGATAATTATGGCTGCCATTATTAAAAAAAAACGGCAAAATAATCTAATAATATGGTATAATGTAAACATCAAATTTTTGAGATAAGGAATTTTATATTTGATTTGCCCACACCATGACAAAAATCATACGATCATAAGCTCTAAAATTGTCAAAGAGAGGTAGAACGATGGTATCTCTGACTGGCAAGGCTGAAGCAATGATCGCCACCCTCGGTGTTGAGCCGCAAGTAGTAACCATCGCCCTCGACTATCTCATCAATCAAGGAAAAAACATCATCGAAGTTACCGTCCTTTACACCGCTGATCCGGCCATCCTAAATGCGCTGGCTATCCTGGAAGAAGAATTTAAAGCCGGCGTTTACCCCGGTATTTCTTTCCACGCCAGGGTGATCTCCACCGCCAAAGGCCCGGTGAGAGATTTCCAGGGCGAAGAAGAACTGCGAGCCCTGCTGCGCACTCTCTATACCGAAATACGCCAGGCCCGTCAAAAGAGACTTCCCATTCATCTATGCATCTCCGGCGGACGCAAGGTAATGGGAGTAATGGCCATGACCGTAGCCCAGCTCCTCTTTGGCCCCGAAGACCGGGTCTGGTACCTGATTACTGAAGGATGGAAACCGGGCGCCGGCCGCCAGCTGCACGCCAATGGCAGCGCGCAGACTCGGCTGATCCCGGTGCCGGTCTTGCGGTGGCAGGAGGCCGGCATTCTAATGGAGGCCGTGACCGAACTTGACGACCCCCGGGAGATGCTGGCCTGGTATCAGCGGCTAACGAAGCAGGCAGAAAAAAAACGGCAGGCTGAATTCATTAAGCATTGGTTAACTCCCGCGGAACGCCAGGTCACCGAGCTTGCCTGCCGCGGCTACGACAATGCCACTATCGCCGCCCAGTTGAACAAGCGGGAACAGACCGTGGCCAACCAGCTGCGCAGCGTCTATGAAAAGCTCCGCGAATGGCTGGGCTTTCCCGATTACAACGTGGACCGTAGTATCTTGATTGCCCGCTTCGCACCCTACTTTACCATGATAGAGCCTAGGGAGATGGACTATGCAGATTCTTAACTTTGCCCACCCGCTCACCGAGGAACAACTCTCGAGAATCGAGGAGCTTGCCGGAGCGAAGATCACCGGGGTGATCAACATAGACAGCCAGATCGACACCGCCAAGCCTATCGAGGAGCAGATCGCGGCAATGCTGGATCGTACGGGGCTGACATCGGAAGAATGGCAGACCAAGCCGCTGCTGGTTAATTTGCCCTCTCTCAATTACAGCGCTGCGGCCATGCTGGCCCAGCTGCATGGCAGGATGGGCTACTTCCCCCCAATCTTGCGGCTGCGCCCGGTCACCGATAGCATCGCGCCCCGCTTCGAGGCCGCCGAAATCTTAAACCTTCAGGCCATGCGCGAGCGGGCGAGGGAGAAACGGTAGCAGGCAAACACGAGCCTTACTTTAAGAAAGAGGTGAAGAAAGAATGAATAAAACAACATACACATGTGTTGTTCTTACCCCCATGTTTCTCTATGGGGCTGATAGAAAAACTCCTGAACTTCGTCCTTCTTCATTTAAAGGAATGATGCGATTTTGGTGGAGAGCAATTAACGGAAATTTGGAAGTTGGAGAGTTGAAGAAAAAAGAAGGAGAAATTTTTGGAGGAATTGATAAGAAAGAAGGACAAAGTACGTTTTCTATTTTAACAAAGCCCAGCGTAATTAAGAGTTCAAATTATCAACCCCTACCTCATCATACGGGCACAAAAGGATTTAAAAAAGTGGGCTTTTCCCCTGGAGAAAAATTTGAAATCTCCCTTGTAACCAGGGCACATAAATCAACAGATAATAAAAAAAGAAAAACGCCTAATTGGATTGGAGGTTTATTTGAAGTAACTTGCCTTTTAGGAGGCTTTGGCAACCGGAGCCGGCGGGGGTTTGGCAGTGTAGCAGTAGAGGGAGTGGAACCTAGTTTAGAACTGATTTGTAACAAGCTCAATAGAATCTATGGAAGCGAAGCTTTTTTGCTTGATGTAACAAACAATGTTATTACGAGCCCATTCCCTTCATTAACCAATTATCCAAGCATTAAAAAAGTTTTAATAGGCCAGAAATCGTATGCATCTTACCAAGAGCTTCTTATAACAATTGGGAAGGCCTCTTCCGAGTATAATCCCTCAGGTTCTGAAGCCCTTGGAAAAGTAAGAGATGGACGTTTGGCTTCTCCGGTATATGTTTCTGTTTTAAAATTTGATGGTAAATACTGGCCCATCGTTACGACTCTGAACATTGTCCATGACGAAAAGAATAGCCAGAATAAGTTCACGGAGGCGATATGTGGATGAACCAATTTTTAGTTGGCCTCACGTTTTGTAAGTTCTCTATTGATGAACGATTTCAAACCGCAAATTTAAACGTATATAGGCATATCATCAATTTCATGAAACGACCGGTATCTTGCCAAAACAAGGTGGTGGTCTGGCCTTGAGCAAGACGACTCTTTTGAACTTCTCCATCGGACCGGTACAGGGCTTTATCGCTCGTGCAAGAAAGACGCGCGACTTTTGGGCAGGTTCCTTTCTACTCTCTTACCTGGCCGGGCAAGCCATGGCGGTAATTCTAGAGCACCAGGGGAGGTTAATTTTACCCGCAGTTGCAGAAAGCGAAGAGAAAATTTTAGATCCCCTTTTGAAAGCAATCTTGGAATCGAGAAAGGGACAAAAAGCAGCCCGCCAAGAACGCATTAAACTCATCAACGCATCTCTGCCTAATCGCTTCCGGGCAGAGATCTCGGACAACTTCGATCCGACCCTCTGCGTGCAGGCCATTGAAGAAAAATGGCATGAGCTAGCTCAACTTATCTGGAATCGCTATCTTGCCGGGCCATCCGCCCTGGGAAATTCCACGGCAGAGATCTGGCAGAGACAGGTTAAGAATTTCTGGGAGATAAACTGGATCATAGGGGAAGACCCTGCCGTCCTGGACCTGCGCAAGAACTGGCGCAGCCATATCCCCACTGTTGAGGATGGAGACAAGTGCACCCTTTTCGGGGATCTCCAGGAGCTTTCCGGCTACTTGCGCATCCATGAAGCAAAGAAGCAAGACGAATTTTGGAATGCCGTGCGGCATCAAAATCGGGCTGGCATTTATTATGACCTGGAAGAAAACGAGCGGCTTTGCGCCATCGCCCTGGTTAAACGGCTCTTCTTCCACGTCCTACCGGAGTTGATACCTTGCAAGGTGCCTGTCAACTACCCCTCCACCCCCTACCTCGCGGCAGTTAACTGGATTGGCGAAGTTGTTAAGGAAAAGCCAGATGAAGCGCATAGTTACTATGCCCTTGCCTCACGCTTGCCTGAAGTCATAGGGCGTGAAGACCCGGATCTTTTCCCGGATATTCAAAAGGAATTGGCCGAACACCCCCAAGCCCGGGAATTTGCAGCCCTTGAAGGCAACTGTTTCTTTAAAGCAGCCCTCGAAAACCCCAATCTTTGGGACAAGCCGTCTAGCCCAGCTGCGGAAAGTGAAGATTTAAGAAACAAGTTGGTTAAAATGCTTGAAAAGCTGACCGAGCCTTCTCCTTTCTTTGCCATGCTGCTGATGGACGGAGACTGGCTCGGCGCTCTTTTGCAAAAGCACGCAGACAAAGCAGGAGATATCAGCAGTGCATTAAACCAATTCAGTCTTCAAGTTCCTGAACTCATCAAAGAAGGCAACGGGGTTACAGTTTTTGCCGGCGGTGATGACGTCCTTGCCCTGCTGCCCCTGGAAAACGCGCTGAATACTGCAATTGAATTGCGTTCTGCATACTTGGAGGCTTTTGCTGCTAAAAATCTGAGCCAGTTTACCATATCCGGTGCCATTGTCTATGCGCATTACAATACCCCGCTCACCGAGGTGTACCTTGAAGCACAACACCTGCTTTCAAGTGTGGCCAAGGATAAAACTGGTCGGGACAGCCTCGCCATAACTGTCTGGAAGGGCGCCGGTAAAGTGCTGACCTGGGCGGCACCATGGGATAGCTTTGTATACACAGAAGGGAAAGGAAACAAGATTGATGATTTTGTTAATAGCTTCCGCGAAGGATTCGATAAGAAGAAGGAACCCGGCGAATTTAGCAATACCTTCTTCTACAATCTTCAGACCAGGCTCGCCATATTTTCTGACGAGGAAATTGTTCCCCCTACTCTTGGCATAGACGAAGAGAAATCGCTTCTTAAA
>Ga0116169_1001195_pt1 | contig 22645 bp, 18 predicted proteins | sample AD_UKC130_MetaG_FD_89796 | JGI IMG/M metagenome (GOLD analysis project Ga0116169, IMG submission 89796) | Active sludge microbial communities of municipal wastewater-treating anaerobic digesters from Canada - AD_UKC130_MetaG | ecosystem: Engineered > Bioreactor > Anaerobic > Digestate | place...
AATTGGTATTCCTAATTCCGCTTGGGCTTTTCTTTATCTCCCTTGCACAACCTGCTAAATAGGAATAGCATAGTAGATAGGAATATTATTTCATTTCTCCATTTCTGTACACAAATCATGAAAATTAGATTGGAGAATCTGTTCTTGGAGAACACTATCGATTTCAACCCTCCACTCTTTATTAAAGTAAATATCATTCATTGCTTTTTCAAATGCTTTAATAGCATGGGCAATCCGTTCTCGGCTATTTTTCAATTTACATTTATAGAAATTGATTTTAAAGTAAAAAATAGCATTTTCAATTCGATGATAGGTATATATAGAATCTTCAAGGCCGAGCAATTCTCTAATTTGATTTAAATTGAACGTTATTTCTTCGCCTAGTTCAATTTGGTGCCTTCCCAGAAATAAAATAACAGTTAAAGTTTTTAAATTGAAATTATTTGCATCAATCAAGATATTACTTTTGTCCCACACTTTTTTAAAAAAAGTTTCAAATTTTGTACTATCCATAGTAAACACCTTTCCAAATTAAATAAGACATATTATATCATAAAAAAATAAGGGCTTTCTTTAATCTAAAATGGTATTTTATTTTCTCTTCGAAGAACAAACTCGCAAGTAAAATAAAAATACTATCAAAAATACAAGCAAATGACTAGTTTGATATCATTCTTTGGATTTTCGTGTTGTTCTAAAAAAATTTTTTAGTTAAAAAATAAAATAAATAGTCCTTACCCATCAGGTAAGAACCTTTTCATTTTGCAGTACTTTTTTTAAGAAATACTTGAATTTAAATTCCTCATATGTTTTATCAAAGTTTTTGATTATTTCATCCAGCGTCATATTTTCTGATACTTGCTCAGTTTCCTCTAAACATTCATTAATAAGTTCTTCAATGAATTCATCATTACTCTTATCTCTGGTAGCATCCAATTCTTTTATATAATTCCGAAACCTGCTGCTCACATGACTTGATTCTATATCCTTTAGGTATTCTTCTACATCGCCATAATGCTGTTCTAATATATTCAATTCCTTCCCCTTTGTTTTGAGGTAGTTATTAAATTCTTTGAAATCCTGAACTCCAAGAATCTTGCAAAGCCCTACAGTACTGGAATACTGATTATATTCAATTTCTTTAATTTCTAATTTTTTTGGTCCATATCTTGCATTACTGATAGTGTTTATTACAATCCTTGAATAAACTTTTTCAAGTAGTTGTCTTTTTTGCAATAGTGGTAATGAAGAAAAATAGTCTTCTATATTGTCAAACTGTTCTTGTTCCCGACTTTCCTTTAACAGGGCTTCTTTACGTCTTTCTGCTTGTTTGATATTATTTTGCTGTTCCGTTATTAGTTGTTGAACTTTTGCAATATCAATTTCTGTGTCATTTATCATTTTCTGAAGCCTTTCATATTTAAAGGTTCCAGAATCCTCTAATAGTTGGCGTTCAATCAAAGTATCCAACTTTGATACTAACCTAGTTTTATTTTTCTCAAGTATCTTTATTTCATCTTTAATTTTGGCAATCTCCTTATCAAAAAGCATTTGTTCATCAGTTCCGTATTTCTCGTAAATATATTGCTGATATTCTTTAACTAACATAAATGCTTCTTTAAGTCGCTTAAAAAAATCTTCTTTTATCAGATTAAACGCTCGCTCTTCTTGTACTGAATAATAGCCATCGCAGTAGTTCCGACCCGCATTAAAACTATTGCATTTATAATATACTTTTGCTTTACCTCTTTTTCCATTGGCCAATTTAGGTGCTGGCTGTAGAGAGGATGTCATTCTTCCGCCACATCCAGGACATCTTAAAATATTTATAAACATTTTTTTATTTGCATCGTCAAACTGCTGTTTTGTAATCCCACGCATGGCATCTGCTGTATTTTCATTTACTCTCACTTTTCTTCTGCTACGCAAACGTTCTAATGCTTCAAGAAAAACATCTTCCGGAATTATTGCTTGATGGTTTCCTAAAGGCAAATCATAAAAGTTTACATCAAATATAGTTTTCTTTTCCCAAACCCGCACACCTTCTTCTGTTTTTTTCTTCTGCCTACGTTTTGCCCAAAAAAGTCTCGAACAATATACAGGATTTTCTAAAATTTTTTGAACAGTTGCAGTTGCAAATTGTTTTCCCGCCCTTGTTTTATAACCATGTAAATTTAAGTATTGGGCTACATTTTTTATACTATACTTTTCTCTAACAAATAAAGTAAAAATCAATTCCACTATAGGTTTTTCTTCTTCATTTATAATAAGCCTCTTCTTTATATCTTTTTTCTTTGTTTTGCTGTTTTGATTTTCTTGAAAGTTATTTTCTTGCTTTACTGAGAAATACTCATATTTGTACCCATAGGGAGGTGGCCCTCCAAAATAATTCCCCGCTTCTACAGATTTACTCATGCCGTCAATTACCCTTTCCCTAAGTTGGTCGATAAATAATTCATTGAGCATGCTGTATATACTCACCATAATTTTTGCATTTTGCCCATTTATATCCCCATTGAAAGCGCCATCACAGGTGTAAAGCCTTAAATTATTTTCCTTCAATAGTTTGAAAATCTGAAGTGTATGGCTGATACTTCTACTGATGCGGCTTAAATCATAGCAGCATATACCATCGTATTGCCCTCTTTCCAACTTATCCAACAGTTCTTTTAATTGGTCTCTCTCTAGTATAGTTGTTCCAGATATTCCAGCGTCACAGTAGAAATCAATATCTGCATCATTGTAACCTTTACTTTTTAGAAGAAAAATGCATCTCTCCTTTTGCACATCCAAGGAATAAGCATCATCTGCAGCCTGTCGTGCCGATGAAACCCTTGTATATACTGCAATTTTACCCATAATAACATGCCTCCTTCCTGCGCTTCTCTTCTGTTCTTAGCATAACACATGAAAAGCACGGATAATTTGGAGTCATGTATTCGGTAAATCACGGCTCACCATTGATAATCTTAAATGATCTGTACAACTGTTCAAGAAGTATCAACCTTGTTAATTGATGCGGAAATGTCATGTCCGAAAGGGACAGGCTAAAGTCCGCCATATTTAGAAGCTCCTTGTCTATCCCCAGGGACCCTCCGATTACAAAAGTGACATGCGATTTGCCGGAAATAAAAAATGACTCTAGCTTGCGGGCCAATTCCTCAGAACTCATTTTGCTTCCGCGAACATCCAGGACAACAAGCAATGTTCCCTCTTTCAGCCTCTTAACAACTCTCTCGGCCTCACGCTTTTTAACCTGCTGTTCCTCAAGGCTGCTAAGATTGTCGGGTGCATGTTCATCCTCAACTTCAATTATTTCCAGTTTGCAATATCTGGAGAGCCTCTTACTATACTCGTTTATTCCCTCTTTCAAATATTTTTCCTTTATCTTTCCCACCGCAATTATTGTAATCCTCATGCGTCTCTGCCGCTCCGTTTCAAATTTCCACCACCTGGCCGACTTTGTCCCTTAAAGCCACAGAAAGCTTTATATCCCTTTCTATATCTATATTCCTCTCTTTCAGTATATTGCGAACAGTCTCATAAGCCAGCTCGGGAAAATTATTTTCCTTGCTCAAATGCCCCAGCATGAAACACCTGGTTCCCCTCTCCGCAAGATGCGCCACCACCTTGCCTGCCATTTCATTGGACAGATGCCCTTTATCCCCCAGTATTCTCTTCTTCAGGGGCCACGGGTAAGGACCTACTTTTAACATCTCTATGTCGTGATTAGACTCTATCAGCAAAAAGTCACTTCCTTCGATATATTCCAGAAGCTCCCTGTTCATATGTCCAATGTCTGTGGCCGTTGTTATCTTGCTGTTTTCGACAAAAAAGTTGAAACCCACCGGTTCTACGGCATCATGAGGTATGGGGAAGGGGTTTATAATCACATCCCCTATTTCAAATTCTCTTCCCGTATTAAAATACATTTTATTTTTGACACTCACGGGACCTATGAGATTTTCCATGGCTGCCCACGTATTTTCATTGGCATAAATCGGAACATCATATTTTCTTGAAATTATGCCTGCTCCTTTAATATGGTCGCTGTGTTCGTGCGACACTAAAATAGCGCTTAATTCCGAAGGCTTTTCGCCGATTGAAACAAGCGCTTCTGTAATTTTCTTACCGCTAAGTCCGGCATCAATCAAAATTTTGGTTTTACCGGTAGACAGAAAAATTGCGTTACCACTGCTTCCGCTGTATAAGCTGCAAAATCTAATCATTTGTAATCTCCCAACCATTAACTCGTCCGTTATTTTCTTACTATCTGCGCACCTAATTTGCTTAGCTTTCCCTCTATGTTCTCATAACCGCGATCTATGTATCTTATATTATACACTTCAGTCACACCTTCTGCAACCAGTCCGGCTATAACCAGGGCCGCTCCCGCCCTCAAATCCGTAGCCTTCACAGGTGCTCCGGAAAGTTTTCCCACTCCTTCAATAATCGCTATTCTGCCCTCAACCTTGATTTTCGCTCCCATTCTTTTGAGTTCATCCACATACTGGAACCTCGAATCCCAAATTCCTTCGGTTACAGTGCTCGTACCGTCGGCGAGGCAAAGCAGCACGGATGTCGGAGGATGCAAGTCGGTGGGAAATCCCGGATAGGGCAAAGTCTTGATATTTGCCCTTTCTATCTTATCAGTGCCGATAACCCTTACATAATCTCCGCCTTCCTGAACTTTTACATTCATTTCAACAAGCTTCGCACTTAGTGACTCGACATGCTTTGGTATTATATTTTTGACAGTTACATCTCCCTTTGTGGCAGCGGCGGCAATCATAAACGTACCGGCCTCTATCATATCAGGAATTATCGAATGGGATGTTCCTCCCGGCAAACCCGGAACACCCTTTATCTTTATAACATCGGTTCCGGCACCTTTTATATTTGCCCCCATTGCATTGAGGAAATTCGCCACATCAACGACATGCGGCTCCTTCGAGGCATTTTCAATAATCGTCGTTCCCTCAGCTTTTACAGCCGCAAGCATTATGTTAATGGTAGCCCCGACACTTACCACGTCCATATATATCTGAGCGCCCACCAGCTTTTCGGCTTCAAGCTTTACAACACCGTGATCTATTTTTACTTTCGCACCTAAAGCCTCAAATCCTTTAATATGCTGATCTATCGGCCTGAATCCGAAATCACACCCTCCCGGGAGCGAAACCTCCGCTTTTTTAAACCTGCCCAAAAGCGCTCCCATCAAGTAATAGGACGCCCTCAGGCATTTCACCATGTCATATGTGGCAGTATAAGACTTGATATTCTGAGAATTTATTGAAAGAGTGTCCTTGCTTTCAAATTTAATCTCGGCACCCAAATCTTTCAATATACTAATCAGCGTTTTAACATCATTGATATTTGGTATATTCTCTATCGTACACGGTCCGTCGACCAATATGGCCGCAGGAATGATTGCAACGACAGAATTTTTGGCCCCGTTTATATTGACCTCACCTTCGAGAGGCCTTCCTCCTGTAACAACAAACTTTTCCAACTAATACGCCCCCACTCGTATACCATATCAAAATCTATTGGCTCAAAATCCAACTGCACAACTTTCTTAGTCAATTATACTACTAAACACCATTGTTTGCCTACTATAAATTTAAATATTTGTTTGCATCACGCTTTTTATTCTATTTCTGTTCCGTCATATGCCTTAAAAAACTTGTTTTGTTTCTTTCCCTGGTTTTTATACTCAATACGCCAAACAGGAATGTCATCCAGCTCCCTGCTGCCGTCTTCCATCTTGTGTTCCTTAAAGCCCAGATCAATCCTTGTAATAGTAATATTTCTTATAGAATCATGGTGATGTATAAGCACCTGGTACACAGGCATTATTTTCTTGCTGTTAATTATACCGTTAATCTTTCTGTATCTTACTTCAAGATATGCTATGCCTTTGTCACTTAAGCCAACAGTAATATGGTTTTCATGGATCCAAAAACCCTTGTATTTTTGCTTGAAAACATAAGTTTTAAGGTTACCTTCCTCCTCAACCGTATCCAAATGATAATCCGTAACCGGCACTCCTGTTCCTTTAAGCATGTTTGACACAAGGTTCAGTACATTCTCCGCACTGTTTAAATCGTGTAATGTCCTCTCCGGTGACCCGTCCCTGAAAACAAAGGAATATTGGTCCGGAAAACTAAGTTCCTTGTCTTCATACTTTATATTGGGCAGTCTGGCCAGATTTTCACTGCTCTTTTTGTCCCCCAGCAGATTTTCAATCACCTTTTTTTTATCAAAACCCGCATCATGATAAGTAAGTGTACCCACACTGCCGTTAAAATCCGGTATGTCGCAGATTATGGCAACACCCCTTTCCGCCAAAGCCTGCCGGGCATCATCAATTGTATCTTTTGTAATATTGTTGCCGTTTAGTGTGTATATAAGAATAATACTTAAAAAAACATTCAAAAGAAAAAACAGCATTATAAAAATATTTTTAGTTTTAGCCCAGTCCATATCCATTATACCTCCGGTGGTTTCTTCTGCATGGGAACAACATACCTCTTGCCCTCCATCGTCTCAACTATCCAGACAGGCTCCAAACTCTGACTTTCCGTGCTGAATTTAACTTCATATGCCATATTTATATCCTTTACAGAAAAATCCTTTATACTTATATCCTTGTACAGATTGAATATATCATCAAACAAACTTTCAAACTTGACATTCAGCATCAGGTTTTCTCTACCCGTCTTGAACTCTTTCAATATCCAATAACAACTTAGAACCCTTTGACTGTTGGCATCCACCGTTATGGCATGGTTTAGTTTGTTTTTATCTCTGTTGTTCACTGTATACTCATTAAACGAAACAGCTATGTCATTAAATTTATAATCAAAAGTAAAGCTGTAATAACCGTTCTGCTCCACAATTCCCGACAAATAAACATCCACACCGGACACCAGCTTCTCCCTGTGATTGATAAATTCCAGCACTCTTTTTAAAGCTTCAACTTTGCTGCCTTTTTCGTAGCTGTTGACTCCATGAAGATATTTGTACTCCAAAAGTCCATCGGTATAAATCCTGTACATATTGCTCAAATTTTGGAATGCAATAGTTTTATTGTAAACATCAATACTTCTTATGTAATCATCCTCATCCTCTCCAAGGACGATTTTTGCTATATCATCAAGGTCCTGACTGCTGTTTGGTTGCTGAATGTTTCTTATTTTCTCGGGAACATTGCAAATAAGATTCTTGTAGTTTCTGTATTTTGGCCCCTGGGCAACTATTAAGACATCCGGACTCAAATATTGATATACATAGTTTGTTACATATTCCTTTATGACACTGTAGCTTTCAATATTTTCATCGTACAGACTTGCTATAATATCATCATAGTCCTCCGTTGACAAACCTTTATCCACGAAAGGAACAACATACTTGTTTACTTTGTCCCCGTCAAACACATATATATTGAGATTTTTGCCTGTACTTTCCGACGGAAGAATTGCCATTTTATAGATACCTTCAGATTTGAACCCGGATACCCATTTTTCATTAAGAAATGCCGCCAAAAGTTCAGAGCTTATACAGGTTTTAAATTCAAAAACGAAGGATTTTTTTAAAACCACGTCTCCCCAAAATTCTTTGCCGTACTCCTCTTTGGAGGTCACATTTTTATCAGTCAGCAAATACTTTATATATGCTTTGGCATCATTCCACAACGGCTTAAAGTACTCATGATTTTCTTTTATTACCCAATGGGGACTTTCAAATCCTTCAGAAACCACAATCCTATAAGGCTTGAAAGCATCCCCCATGTCATATTCCGTCTCTCTTTGAGCTTTATAAAAAAAACCCCATAAAAAATTAGTAGGCACTCCCCGATTTTGATAATACCAAAGGATACCTACCTGTATAAAACTCGTCAATATTAACAAAAACAGTATGTACAATTTTAATCTTTCACGGCCCAACCATTTCATCCAAATCCCAGACCTTTATGCTCCGAATAGATTTTCCAACATATCCGTAATTCTAAGAAATCCGTTCTTGATTGAATTCCTGAGGCTTCTATCCAGCACTGTTACAGTAAAGGTGTTTACCTGCAAATTTTCTCCCAAAACCAGTTCCGTCTGTTCCATTTTTGCAGAACCTTGATATGCTGCGATTCTTATTCTGTTTGCTCCTTTCTTCGGAAGCTCAATCTCCTTCATGAAGAACCCCGAAGCTCCTATCGTCCACGTATCTTCTCCGTCCAAATTTCTGTAAGGTTCAAATTGATCCGTTTTTTCATTGTATATAAGAAGCTTTACTGTTATGTTCTGCTTGTCTGAATTGCCGCAAATCACATAAGATTCTTTGAAAGTAGTTTCATCACCCTCGGGACGGGTAATTGTAACAAGAAACTGCTTTGTATCCTCTGTTTTCTTACTGGATATTACATCAATTTTTCCGTCGGCAAATGCCGTCATGCACATACTTGTTAAAAAAATAAACGTCAAAAGTAAACCAACTATTTTCTTTATCATAAAAAACACCTCATAACCGAGAAATAAAGACAAAATTAAACTTTATCCCCCCTAATGCTAATTTAATTATACTATACTTGTGTTACAAAATTATTACACGACATTTAAGATTCAGTTACACGCCGCCGGCAGCTTCACGGTAACTTCCGTACCTTTTCCAGGCTCACTTGCGACAGATATCGAGCCTTTATGAGCTTCCACGATTTCTTTTGCAATTGCCAATCCAAGACCTGTACCGCCCATTTCTCTTGAACGGGCCTTGTCCGTCCTGTAGAATCTTTCAAATATTCTGCCAAGATCCTCCCTTGGAATTCCTATACCTGAGTCGACCACTTTTACATAAACCTCGCTGTACATTCTTCCAATATAAACTGTAATTTTGCCTCCTTCAGGAGTATACTTTATGGCATTGGTAAGAATATTCAAAACCACTTGCTCCATGCGGTCTTTGTCGGCAACAATCTCCAGTTCCTCCCCTATGGTAAAACACTCCAGCGTCTGATTTTTCTCTTCAGATTCAAATTTAACTTTTTCCACGCAGTTTCTTACCAAGTCTTCAAAGGATATTTTCTGCATATCCCACTTCATTTGATTGTTGTCGAGCCTTGAAAGCTGGAGCAGATCTTTTACAAGCCTTGTCATTCTGTCGGCTTCCGAATTAATAACACTTAAGAATTTCCCGGCAAGTTCCCTGTCCTCCAACGCTCCGTCCAGAAGTGTCTCGGCATAGCTCTTGATAGAAGTCAGAGGTGTCCTTAGTTCATGGGACACATTTGCAACAAACTCCTTGCGCATGTTTTCAAGCTTTTGCTGTTCGGTTATATCGTGAAGCACGGCAATTACGCCGTCAGCATTGTTTTCCTCGTCAGTAAAAAGAGCAAAATATATTTTGACGTATTTTTCGCCTATATTGGTACTTACTTCCTTTGCGTTGTATATTTCAAGGTATTTGACCTCTTCTATCGAAACATCTAAATTATATCTTTTCGAAAACTCGTTGAAATCAAAATCGCACTTTTCAATTCCCAATATTGCTTTTGCCACAGGATTTATGTGAATTACCTCACCATTTATGTTAAACGCAATCACACCGTCGGTCATATAGTTAAGAATAGTCTCAATCTTGCTTTTTTCCCTCGATATCTGGTTTAAAGTTTTCCTAAGCTCCCTGCTCATGAAGTTGAAAGCTTTTGTAAGCTTTCCTATTTCATCGTCGGATTTAACCTCCATTACCTGTCCGAAATGCCCCGCCGCCATTTCCCTGGCCTTGTGCATGAGATTGACAATCGGGACGGTTATCGTTTTCGACAGTGCATATCCAAAAATCAATGACAATATAACAGCAATCAGAAAACTCAGCTTTATTATATCATTAAAAGCTTCTATTGCTCCGGCCCACTCTTCCCGGTCATACCTGAAGTATAAAATATAATCCGTATTGCCAATTCGTCTTGCATAGTCAAAAAAGGACTTGTCCCCGATTCTGATTAATTTTCCCTTGTCTCCTTTACCTCCCGCCAGTGCGGCAAGATAGTTTCTTGACTGTATAATATCCTCCCTCAGTGTTTCCCTGTAAGGAGACTTTACATCGGTGTATATTATTTCATTGGTGTTCTTGTCAATTATGGTAAATGTTCTGAAATTGTTTATAAAAAACAGGGACATTGCATTTGCTTTGTTGTTAGCCGTAAGAAACGAAACAATTTCTTCTTTTGTCGGCTGGTCCTCATCATCTATGCCCCAATACTCAAAACCATTCTCTATTCCCGCTTTAAAGGTGTCATAAAAAAACAATTCCACAAAATAATTTAGCGAGACACTTGCCGACACCGCCAACACCAATGCCAAAAGTATGAAAATAGTTACAAGCCGCCACTGAAGACTTGTCAGAAACTGCAAACGCTTCAAAATCATACTCATCCTCACACAATTAAAATTTTCCTATCCCCCTGATTTTTCAGTTTAATTTTTAACTTAATTTGTTGAAATAATATCCTACCCCTCTTTTGGTCATAATGTAGCAAGGATTGCTCGGATCCTTTTCAATCTTCTCCCTCACTCTTCTTACAGTCACATCCACCGTACGGACGTCGCCGTAATATTCATAACCCCAGACCTTTTCCAAAAGGGTCTCCCTTGAAAATATCTGGCCCGGCTGCAATGCCAGGAATTTTACAAGTTCAAATTCCCTTAATGTCAGCTCAATTACCTCATTGTTTCTTCTTACTTCATAATGTTCGATATCTATCTCCAAGTCTCCGAATTTCAAATAATTGCTTTGCTTCTTTTGAGTCTCCGCAGAGGAAGCAACCCTTCTTAAATTGGCTTTTACTCTCGCCATCAGCTCCCTCGTGCTGAAAGGCTTTGTTATATAATCATCCGCTCCAAGCTCCAATCCCAATACCTTGTCAACTTCCTCTTCCTTTGCAGTAATCATTATAATGGGAGTGGATATACTTTCCCTCAATTTGCGGCAAACGGTAAAGCCGTCCAATTTGGGAAGCATTATGTCCAGCAGTATCAAATCCGGCTTTTCACTTAGCGCAAGTTCAATAGCTTGTTCGCCGTCATTTGCTTCAAGCGTGGAAAAACCCTCTTTTGCCAAATTAAATTTGAGAATGTCAACTATATTTTTCTCGTCATCAACAACAAGGATTTTCGCGCTCACAAAATACACATCCTTTCATTAAAAATTGAAAGATATTTACCCATACCTTTCATTATATCATTAAAAACGAAAATAAGAACATATATTTTACGACAATGCCTCCAATTAATAGAATTTTTATATTCCGCACCCTGTTTTTCCTCAAATATTATAAAATATACACAAATTATATTGATATTATTCCAATATGTGTTATAATAGAATAAGATAGTTGTCCTTTTTTCTTCGAACATTAGTAGCTTTTATAACATTAGTAGCTTTTATTCAGAAAATGTCAAAATATATGCCAAAGGGGGCTGCACGTCATGTCCAAGGAGTTAATGTATATTCTCATTACCAAGATGCACCTCAGGTTAAACGCCTTAATCGAAAAAAACAACTATGACCTCTTGAACGAAGAAGTTTTGCAATACAGCCAGCGGTTGGACAAAATTCTGTCCCTTTACAACAGGATTGTCCAAAAGGACAAGTCCTATGCTTTCAGCGTAAGTCATCTTAATAAAGCCGCAAAATGCAATTAATTTAAAATAGATATCAATCCAAATGTAAATATAAATCCTCATTGTATTTGATAAATAGACGTTTAATATTGTAAACGTCTATTTTTAATTCTCACAAAACGGCTTGCTTTTTCAAACTTTAACTTTAATTTCCGTTTCCCGCTTTCTTGTACGTAGGCACAATAAGTTTAATATATTCTGAAATCTCTTCAGAATTTGTAACCATAATATCCTTAAGGCAATCCAGCTCCCTCTGGAGCACCTTAAAATCAATATGAACAGGCTTTGTAACATATATTTTGTCGTTTTTGGTTGCCAAAAGCCCTTCCTCACTGAGCATAAGTTCCTCATAAAGCTTTTCGCCGGGTCTCAAACCTATATACTCAATCTTTATATCGACATCCGGCTCAAAACCCGAAAGTCTTATCAAGTTTCGGGCAAGCTCACTTATTTTCACAGGTTCACCCATATCAAGAACAAATATTTCTCCGCCCTTTGCCATTGCCCCAGCTTGTAGTACCAGCTGCACAGCCTCCGGAATTGTCATAAAGAATCTGGTGATTTCCGGATGGGTGACCGTTACCGGTCCTCCCCTTTCTATCTGCTTTTTAAACAGTGGTACAACACTTCCGTTGCTTCCAAGCACGTTTCCAAACCTTACCGCAACAAACTCGGTTTTGCTGTTTTCATTCATCGCCTGGATAATCATTTCTGCAATTCTTTTTGTCGCACCCATAATATTCGTAGGGTTGACGGCCTTGTCCGTGGATATAAGTACAAACCTTTTAGTTCCATACTTGTCCGCACATTCAGCCACATTTAAGGTGCCAAACACATTATTTTTTATCGCCTCCGTAGGATTGTCCTCCATAAGAGGGACATGTTTATGGGCCGCAGCATGAAATACAACGTCTGGCCTGTATTTTTTAAATATGTTTTCCATTCTCTGTTTTTCTCTGATATTGGCAATCACTGTGTCAAGCTTTAAATCCGGATGCTTGTACAAAAGTTCATTCTGTATGTCATATGCATTGTTTTCATAATTATCCAAAATAACAAGCCTCTTCGGCAAAAAATTCGCTATCTGCCTGCACAGCTCCGAACCGATTGAGCCTCCTCCCCCGGTAACCATTACCACCCGGTCCTTCAGATACGAACCAATCTCTTCAATATCAAGATGTACAGGTTCCCTTCCCAAAAGGTCTTCTATATTCACATCCCTTATTTTCTGCATGACAACAGATTCATCAATCAGCTGTGAAACCGACGGAAGTATCTTTACCTTGCAGTTTGTTTGGGCACAGCCGGTGTATATATCATTTATTTTTTTGTGGCTGGCAGACGGCATGGCAATAATGACTTCGTCTATCTGCAGCTTCTGTATTATTTCTGAAACATCCTTTGTCTCACCCACCACAGGCACTCCGCTGATTTTTTTGCCTATTTTGTATTTATCGTCATCTACAAACGCCACCGGAGTGCTTTTAAGTTCAGGATGGGACTTCATTTCCTTCACAATTATCGCGCCGGCGTCCCCGGCGCCTGCAATCAGCACCCTCTTTGAATTTGTAAAACGAATCATTTCCCCTTTGACAATTCTTCTAAACACCCTGTAAGCAAACCGTACTCCCCCAATCAGGGCAATATCCGTCAAGATGCATATCAGGAATATACTTCGAGGTACGGGCGTTTGGGATAAAAACACATAGCTTATCATTATTGAATTGCTGATAAATGAAGCAGCTATAACCATAACCACTTCATATATTCCCGCATACTTCCACAAACTGTTGTAAAGCTTCATCACAGCATAAGTTATAAGTTTAACAACTGTTGAAATTACGGCGAGCTTTACCAAGGGTTCGATAAAACGTTCCGGAATATTTGCATAGTTTAAGTCAAACCTCAAAAGATATGCAATAACAAGCGATATATTTACTAAAAACACATCAATTGCAATTAATCCATTTGCTCTAATCTTTTGTTTCATTGTAGACCCCCAAATATGCTACGAAGTTTAATGTTGCTAAAATTTATACTTAATTGCTTCACTTATGTCTATTTTATTATAGCAGATTGAATACAAAAAACAAAAACAAATTTTTGTAAACAAAAATTAATCTTGGATTTTTCTTTTATTTCTACTGAATTCTAAAACACTTTTGAGAGTGTTAAATAAGTAAATCGAAGTTTCAATTTTAAAAATTTGTGCCAAAACCATATATATAATTACACCTACACAAACTTGAATCAAAAGAGTCAACCAAGCAGACAATACCATTAATTTAACACTGTAAACCACCAATCCCATCACAACAGACAACATCAACGAAGGCATTATATCTGCCAATTGTTCTTTATAGCTATAATTAAGGAGCTTTGTATTAGGGTATGAATTTATTATTGTAGAAATTAAACTTGTAATAAACGCTCCAAATGCAATTGCATATACTCCAAATTTTAAACTGATCAGCAAAATTAAAAGTTCGAGAACTTTCTTGATTATTTCTATTTTTAAAATCAAGTCGCTGTACCCTAGTGCTTTGATTGCCTCAAGATTGGCTGTATGAAAAGGCATAAACATATAGGACATGCAAAAAATTTGTAAAAAAGGCACACACGGCAGCCATTTATCTGTCAGGACTATTTTCACCAACGGCTCGGCTACCAATGCAAGGCCTATCATCATCGGAAAGATAATAAATGTACTTGTAGTTATGGAACGTCGAACCATTCCTTTTATCCGCTCTTTATTATCCTGCATGGACGAGTATGCCGGCAGCATCACAGACTGAATTGAACCGTTAATATTGGTTATGATTACATATGGAAATTGTTTTCCTTTATTGAAGTAACCCAGCAAGTCAGTGCTATATATTTTACTTATTATTAAACTTCTCAAATCCAAAAACAGTGTAGTTATCAAATTGGACGCAAGTATTTTCCATCCATAAGAAAATAAACCTCGCAATCGTTCAAATTTAAATAACAATTTTGGTCTCCATTTAACTGTAAACCACATAATGGCAGTTGAAAAAAATTGGTTCACGAGTTGCTGTGCTACCAACGCCCATACTCCAAATCCATTGAAAGCCATAAAAATACCTACTAAACCGGAGATTATTATGGCACCAAAGTTACTGTAAAACAGTTTTTTAAACTGCATGTTGCGAGATATTACAGCAATTTGTATAGAATTTACCGCTCCAAAAAACAATGTAATTGACAGTGCTCTTAAAACAGGTACAAGTAAATCCTGATCATAAAAGCTTGCAATAAAAGGAGAAGCAAAAAACAGTATAACATACAAAAACCCTGCCACTCCCAAACTTGCATAAAATACCGTAGAATAATCTTTCTCATCGACATCTTTCTTTTGTATTAAGGCAGTGTTTAATCCGGTTTGTATAAATACATTCGCTAAAGCAATAAAAATTGATATTAAAGCAATCAATCCATATTCTTGAGGCTGAAGCAGCCTCGCCAATACTATTGATACCAAAAAGTTTATTCCTTGGGTTCCACTTCTTTCTATAAGCTTCCAAAAAAGTGACGCCAAAACTTCATTTTTAGTTATCTTTTTACCCATAATACTACCCTTACACCTATTTTTTCTTGTTTTTTACATAATAAATCTCACTCTTACATAAGCATAGATTCTACAAGATAAAGTCTATAAAATCAACCATCTTAAAACCGGTAAACATCTTCGTGTTTTCTTTTATATATTTCAGCCGTATAATTATTTGCAAAACGCTCATAAAACCAATCTTTGTCTTTCTCCAATTCCTCCGTGTTTTTTTTGTACTCCAATATACGGTTTACAAATTTGTCGGCATCACAATCAAATATGTTTGCCTCTTTTTGTATTACCTCGGGAAGTCCTCCAACATTACGCCCCAAAACAGCACATTTTCTGCTCATTGCTTCTATTGCTGTTCTGCCAAAAGATTCCCTGTTTGAAGTTAAAACAAAAATATCGGCCGCATAATACAGTTCATTCATTTCTTCTTGCGGAATATTCTCTTTAAAGGTGTAACTCACACCAAGCCTTCGGATACTTTCCAGAAAGTCTTTTGTCTTACACTCTTGCTCCTGATTAAAGTACGAAATTGCAATGATAATGTGAACATCCTCCTTAGACAGTTTGCTCACAATTTCTTTAGCCAATGGCCAGTTCTTTGCTTCAATCATTCTTCCGGCAAACATTAACGTCAATTTTTTGTCAGGAATCATTAGCTTTTTTCGGACTATAGAATGCATATCAGGTTCATAAGTCTCATAATATTTTCCCGCTGTATTGGGTACTACACTTATCTTGGCTTTCCTCGCTTTTTTTCTCCAGTATTCCATGCTCTTCTCCGTGATACATATTATAGCATCATATCTTCTTGCAATAAAGAAAATATACAGCATCCGTACCAGGGGACTGAATTGTGAAATATGCTCCCTGTCTGTGTAAACAAGCTTTATTTTATCAGATATCATTCCAAGCAATTTCAATAACCCAATTGCTCTTGCTCCGCGAGGCATATTTGCATGTATAACATCGGGTTTTTCCTTTTCAATGACTGCTTTCAAATCTTTTGCAAGAAGCAAAGCTTTTATTGGATGAAAAACATCAAGAGGAAAATAGTCAGAAAACCGTGCAAGTTCAATCCTCTTTATTCTTTTATCCAAAATCTCAGTATCTTTATTTTTAGGCATGACCATAATAACCTCATTATCATCACCCGCAAACTGATTGGCCAATATTGAAGTGGAAATCGGTGCACCACCGTTAACCGGACCGGCATCAATCACATACATAATCTTCATTTTGTGTTCCTCCCAAAGCAACTTTCTTATTCGTCGACATATTACTTTTATTTTGAAAATCCCGTATTACAGTCGGCAAGACAACAAATACTGCAAACAAGATTCCATATCCATACACAGGATTCAGCAAACCCAGTATAACAAAATATAGCCACGATAATATATAAGCATTTTTCAAGGATATATCAGATATATTTTTTAAAATATATCTTCTAAATTTCCTGAAAAACATTATCAGCGGTGTCGCTCCAAATATGCCATATCTTGCAAAATCATCAATGAATTGCGAATGCCCTCCTACTATATCATAGGAGTTGTAATAAGCACCAATTCCAATAAGAGGTGAACTGATAAAACTCGAAATACTGTTCATCAGTAAACTAACTCTTTGACTCAAATCGGTAATTTCGATGTTACCTGACAACAAACTGATTATTTTGTTTATTTTATTTCTTGTCATTATCGAAGGTATATAATTTACAACAATTGAAAGTATATAAATTAATACATTTATAATAATGGGTAAACATACAACCGATACTGCTGCAATAATTATTCCCGTTACTTTCAAGTCCCTTTTTGCAGGAATGAAAATCAACAGTAAACTGATCCCCAAAAAGAAATAGGCTATTGTAAAATTTGCTAATGCTATGCATATAATAATAAGTAAAATTATCATAATATTTAGAAACATAGTCTTTTTTTGCATTTTCATACTTTTAATTATAAATATTAACATAGGCAAAAGTATCAAAATTCCATAAATAAAATCAAAAGACCCTATATTTCTCGATTCAAGATAAAGCCTTTCTTCTATTGGAGTGGATGAACTTGCCAATTTCCTGGATGCATTCATATTTATTCTTAAATTGTATATAGTCGTCAATGCCGTCACTATAAAACATGCAATTGTTGTTCTGATTAATATTTTGTCAACTTTTTCATTATTCATATAATTATAAAACCAGCCCATTGATGCACAAAGTAAAATAAAAAACGGCGTTATAAAAATATTCGGTCGCACATCGCCATATCCAAAAATATAATATATGGTTACAAACAATAAAAAAAACATTACTGTCAGGAATGCAGGCAAAATACTGTCAATCCAATTACTTTTTACCATTATGCTTGTAATGAACCATATTCCTGAGACCGCAAAAAATACAAAACGAAATATGCCTGAATCAGTTGCATTTCTAAAAGCAGGAAGCATTATCCACGCACATATATACATAAAGCATAGTATATTCACCCATAATGTCCTGCTAAATTTCTTTTCGTTGTACATTTTTTCTTCTTCCTTCCATGTATTGCCTGATAAAATGCTTAATAATGTTAGGAAAATACTCTTCGACAAAGTATCTATTCACCAATTCCCTCCGATATCTTTTACTGTCTTTGAGTAAGGCTGATATCTCATTTACATTTCTATCTATTGCCTTGGCGTTTTCAAATATATAAAGAACTTCATCTCTGCGGTCAAAAATGTTTAATTTCTCTTCAGCATATTTCCTTGCTTGACTTCTGTAAAAATCTATTTTATCTCTGTTTTCCACATAAAACTGCATTGCTGCTATAAGAGCATCTTCATCCACAAAAGCTTGCGGCCAGTAATAAGCATCCTTTCTACACCTAAAACTGCTTACCTTGACCAATTTTCCATTATCCTCCGTAATAATCTCATTCATCGGAGCAACATCAGTGGCAATAACAGGCAAACCCGACGCAAGTGCCTCGTAGACCGTCAAGCCTAATCCATCAAGTGTTGTAGGATATACATAAACGTCTCCGAGATAATACAAACCTGGATGCGGAACCTCTTTGTTAATTATTTCAATATTGAATTTCAGTGCATCATCCTTACTAATCAAATTGCTGATATCTATCTGTGTGTGAATAATCAGCCTGGCATTCTTTTTATAAAACTCTCCCTTAATAAAAGCATTAATCAGAATATCTGTGCCTTTACGGGGTGACATTCCCATTGAATGAAAAAATACCAGTTCTTCCCTTGGTTTTGGGCTTTTTTTGTAATTAAACACACTCAAATCTGTTCCCCAGGGAACATAGTAGGCGGCAGGGTGCCAATTAAACACTGAATAATGTCTCTTAGTATTGCATATTAAAAAGTCATAAATTTCAAACTTTTTAACGGTATCTTCTTTGTAATAATCTATATATGCACCCAATATAACATCAGGATAATGTATTTTTAATTTATACAGGCATTCGAAGTCAGATTGCTCGTTAAAAAATACGACTTCGATATTATTTTTCTTTATCCATTTTGAAAACTGACGCCAATCAATTCTTGTTCCGGCAAGTCTCAAACCCCATGTAATATTCGGAAAATATGGGTCGTCTTTTCTTTTATCTGCGTACTCGCCCCCGCGGGCAAAGACGTATAAATTGTGCCTGGGAGCCAATAATTCCATATATGTTTTGGTCACATAAGTAGCTCCCCTCTCCAGCCAAGTTGTAACAAACCCTATGTTCATATACACTCACCCATTTCCCTTTATTCGGAACACAACATTCAACCAAATAAACGATTCCATTGCATCTGACACTGCTAGTTATCCAATACCTCAATTAATTTCTTAATTGCATTCCCGGAAGTATATTTACGTGCTTCTTCAATACAATTTTTCTTCATTTCCATTACTTCGTCCCCGTGTTCCAAACAATACAGAATTATTTCTGCCAACTCTTTGATATCCTTTGTCCGAAAAATCCGTCCTGTCTTATAATCCTGTACTATCTCAGAGTTGTAACGCCAATCGGAGGCAATAACCGGAAGCCCTGAAGCAAAAGCATCTATTATCGTTCCGGCAAAACCTTCTCCCTCATAATATGTTGGAAATAACATAAGATAATAATCTTTTAAAACATCAACAGCTTTTTCATAAGGAGCCTCTCCTTTATATTTTATATAGGCTGGAACATTAGACATTATCGCCCAAAACGCATCTTTGTATTTTTCATCAATTTGCCCATATATATCCAGTGTACACACTTCCCTGCCACAATCAGTATTTACCTTTATAACTGCATTTATAGCATCCTCTATCCCCTTTTCTTTTAAAACTCTGGAAAATGTGCATAGCTTATAGGGTAAAGCATGCGTATCCTGCAGTTCGTTTATATCCACTATTCTTAACTGTCTGAAGTTGGGCATTACCAATACATTTTTCAGGCCAAATTCAATAAGCTTTTCTGACATCGATGCAGTCTCTACAAATATGCCATCCATATGGTGAAGCCAGGAAACCAACCATTTATAATTCTTTAAAAATGTAGGAAGCCATCCCCCAATAACAACATAAAACAACTTTCTGCCAAACAGTTTATTTATTAGTGAAAATAGGGGCACTAAGACCTTAATCCCATTTTGTGCGGGAAGTATAACAATATTTTTGCACTTTCTTGCAAGACGAAAGCATTTCCTTAGAAGCCTTATAGGTCTTTTTTTCCAGTTGTACGTATCAACGCATAAAACGTTATGTTCACCGATGTTGTCTTTTATAGCTTCCGTCAGAGACTTAACCTTTATGGTTTGTCCATCCAGGAAGTTATGATTACCTCCAAAGTGCCCGCATATTCCCACTTTTAACACGGCTGTTTCCTCCTCATAGCCTCCAGTAGCAATAGCCTAGTTTCTCGATTTTATTTTTATCAAATATTCCCTTTACATCAATAATTACTTTTTCGCTATTATCAATATTTTTAAAGAATTTTTCTATCTGCTCCCAAGCCATATTTTTAAATTCATCATGGGCAACGGCAAATACAAGGCAGTCCGCATCTTTCACATCATCTATATCCATCAGTTCAATGCCATATTCTTGTTTTGTATCTTCCCTGTTTGCCTGAGGATCAACCACTATGGGTTCTATTCCATACTCATTCAATCCTTTAATTATATCTACAACCTTGGAGTTTCTTGTATCCGGGCAATTTTCTTTATAAGTAATACCGAAAATAACTACTTTTGATTTTTTTACTACTTTATTGACATGTATAAGCTTCTTAATTATGGTGTTAGCTATAAATTCACCCATTCCATCATTAATTTTTCTTCCGGAAAGAATAATTTGACTGTGATATCCCAGCTTTTCCGCCTGATAAATAAAATAATAGGGATCCACACCAATGCAATGTCCACCCACCAAACCAGGATAAAATCCCAGTGCATTCCACTTTGTATTCATGGCATCTATAACTTCTTTCGTATCAATGCCCATACGATCAAATACCATCGCAAGTTCATTCATAAAGGCAATATTTATATCCCTTTGGCTGTTTTCCACAACTTTAGCCGCCTCGGCAACTTTAATCGAGCTGGTCTTATGCACTCCTGCTTTTATCACAAGGCTATAAATTTTTGCAATCTCATCTAAACTTTCATCATCAATAGCAGATACAATTTTTTTTATTGTTTCCAGCGTATGCTTCTTGTCTCCTGGATTAATACGTTCCGGAGAATATCCAACTTTAAAATCAACTCCGCATTTAAGTCCCGATTCTCTTTCAAGTATTGGAATACAAATATCCTCAGTTACTCCAGGATAAACTGTTGATTCATAGACCACATATGAACCTCTAGCCATATTTCTTCCCACAATAACACTTGCACTTTCAACCGGTGTCAAATCCGGAGTTTTATCTATATTAATCGGGGTGGGAACTGCCACTATATGAAATTTTGCTTCTTTTAACTTTGTTTCATCGGACGTAAATTCAACAGTTGTATTTTTTATAGCTTCATTCCCTATCTCTTTTGTTGGATCGATTCCTGATTTATATATTTCAATCTTTTTTTTGTCCACATCAAATCCAATTACCTGTGCATATTTAGCAAATGCAATGGCTAATGGCATTCCCACGTAGCCTAATCCAATCACAGAAATTTTCTCTTCCTTATTAACAATTTTTTCATACAATCCCATAACTCTATCTGCTCCTTTTTTAATAATGCTGCCTAAAAACTCTCAAATGCTATCTTGTGCTCTCCGCTTTCTCCCAGAAGGGTTTTGCCCTCCCGGTTACAATATTATAAACTCCAAACCACTGGGCAATTATCGTCACTGTATAATAATAAATAAGAGATACATATTTATTTTTTGTCCTGGTGACAGTTCCTATCAGGCTAATCAAATAAAAAAGCAACTGTCCGGTAAAAGTTAATAAATAAAATTTTGAATTTGCCAGCAATAAAGCATTGGAAAGCAGCACAATTAAATGTGCTATCCATAACAGATACCTGCATGTCCTGTGTCCGAAATAAAAGTATGAGAACCACTTGTATTTAAAAACATTAAGTATCCTTATATCAGGCAAAATAGCCATTAATATCGTACGATTCATACGTACTTTTCTTTTAAATTCATCCTCTATTACTTCTCCCGCTTTTTCATATGCCACAGCATCGTGGTTGCATATGGCCCTTTTTCCTTTTAACGCATAATATAGGGGCATTGCAGCATCATGGCATTGTATAGGATCAAAATCATGATATTCGCTGTTTCTGCAAGCATACAGAGCACCGTTTCCGGCCGTTATTGTCTGAATTCTTCCTTCAATTTCACGGGTTGCAAGGTCACTGTCCCAGTAACCGGCCTCCGCACTGCTGACATCGCTGGCTTCCCGATTCACAATTGATAGCCTTCCGCAAACATACGCAATATCATCCGATGTAAACGCCGCCATTAATTCTTTTACCGCATTTCTGTCAAGCATTGAGTTGGCATCCGTCATAACCAGGTATTCCGTTGTTACAGTCTTTTGAGCTTCATTTTGCGCATTTGTTTTTCCCTTCCGGGCTTTAACCTCATAGAGCCTGATTTTTCGCTCGGGATGCTTTTTAATAAATTCTTTCACAATATTGTTGGTCTGATCTGTACTGTTGTCGGAAGCAACCAGAATCTCAATTTTGTCTTGAGGATAGTCCAGTTCCAGAATATTATTCAGTTTTTCCAGTATAACTTTTTCCTCGTTATGTGCAACAACCATAACCGTTACAGTAGGCTGGTGATTATAGTCTTTTTCCAACTTACGCGATTTATAGCATTTTCCAATTAATTTAAGTGATACGGGATATCCTATCATGGCCCAAAATATGATAAATCCGCTTACATAAAATAAAACTTTAA
>Ga0116169_1001206_pt1 | contig 22452 bp, 21 predicted proteins | sample AD_UKC130_MetaG_FD_89796 | JGI IMG/M metagenome (GOLD analysis project Ga0116169, IMG submission 89796) | Active sludge microbial communities of municipal wastewater-treating anaerobic digesters from Canada - AD_UKC130_MetaG | ecosystem: Engineered > Bioreactor > Anaerobic > Digestate | place...
CCGGTTCGATTTTTGTCTGTGATGATATCAAGAAGCAGTTCGGCATTATTTATTTGGTCCTTAATGATCATACCCAGCTTAATCAGCGAAAAGTCATTAATTCGTTTTAAAGCCAGGGCAAAATCAAAGCCACTATTATGAGTGAAAAACCTATTCTGAATAACGTTTATTCCGCCTACTACCAGCCCATACCCGAGGTATGGGTATATTTCTTTGTGTTTCTGGGCTTTAGTTGAGTAAGTTAAAATGTCATGAGTAGAAAAGCTCTTATATTTAGTTTCAATAACTACCAGCGGTAGTTGCTTGTCCTTCTTCATTATCAATAAGTCTGTTTGGAAAGCATAGTTACCCCTCATTGGATTCTCTGCTTCCTTAGGCTCATATTTGCCCTGTGGATTCACTATTACCTTATAAATTAAATTCTTACCTGTTTTAACTTCATATTGACTGTCGGCGAGAATTTCCTGGATTTTATCTTTTAGCTTTTCTCTAAATTCAAATTCATTCATTACCTTCTCCCACAAGTTTTTAGTCAAAGCTAATAAAAATCACATTAAGATGCGGTGTCTTTACCGGCGGTACGTCTGAGATTTTATTCTCTCCCAGCCGAGAGGATGATAAGCCAGGAGACAGGTAGAGATCAAGTTAATGGAGACACACGGAGAACCTGGTTAAGATCTTCGGTCAAAAAATTGCAGGAAATCTAACCTGGCTAAAAGCCTCCTGGCTGGCTGGCCTGGAGATGGACTCAACAGAAACACACTGATTGATGAAATTATGTATTTTATATATGATGGAAATCTGCCGGTTGTGATAATTCTTATGGTTTTTCACGCGGGCAGACCTGCTAGGAGTGCCGGGGGCGGGGCCTATGAGATTCCGGGCGACCTCCTCGGGCGAATACAACCTTCCGCAAGACGAAGGGTTCTCGTTCCGGCTATAATTCCGGCAGTAGGCGCAAAGAAATGAGCACCCGATCGCATCAGCTGTGGCGATTCTGCCGTAATAGGGAGCAGCCCGGAATTTATAATACCGGCGCTTTCTTCCACTCATGACCAGTCTCTCAACCTTCCGGGACCTTTGGACGGGATCAAAGGGGAAGGCGGGCACCGTGCTTTCTTCTCCAGTCCTTGAAGTTTAGATAAAAGGAAGCACCAAAGGCCAGAAGAAGCAGGACCAGGGTTAGAACATCAACAAGCCTTTGATTGACATTCCAGCCAGTCAGGGAATCAATCAGAAACTTGGTATAGGACTCCGGGAGGTCCTGATAGCCGAGCCTCGCTCTTACCCGCCAGTGCCAGTCAGTGCAGGGACAGTATCCGTAGCCATACCAGATGCCAAGAAAGAACCAGGAGAAGAAAGTGAGGAGTATAGCAATTAGATTGGCCAGGCGCGTTCGCCTCCAGGCCCAACCAACGAGAAGGAAGACCATCAGCAGGGAGTGAAAAACAAAGAAAAAATCGTTGAGAAATAAATCCATCCCGACCCGTTTCCATTTTCTTTCTAACAGAAGCTCTTGTCAAATTTCTCTTACTGTTTATATTCCGGGCTAGAATTAAATTTAGCCCTTGATTTATCTACCCCCCGATGGCAGTTGTCATTTAGGAACTGTTGATTTAGAATCAATTGGCGAGGGAAGAATAGAGGCCAAAGGCTTATTCTGGCCTTGATTTCACGCTGGTTCCTGCTAGTAGTTGGCCTGAGATAGCAATGGCGGATATAAAGATGATTGAAATCATGCCGCTGGGTGAGATAGAAAATAGTGTACTTGAGTATTTAAAAGAGAACCTGGCAACTATTTTTGGGTGTCAGATATTTCAAGCTGAGGCCAGAACTATTCCTGACCGGGCTTTTAACCTCCTCCGAAATCAATATCAGGCTGAGGTCATTATCCAGTGTCTCTGCCGAGTAAAAAAACCGGCAGGAACACTTACCCTGGCTGTCATAGATAACGACCTCTATGTTCCCGGGCTTAATTTTGTTTTCGGCTTAGCGGATAGGCTGCATAATATTTGTTTAATCTCGATAACCAGGCTTCGTCAATCTTACTACGGCCTTCCCGCAGATGAAAATGTTTTTCTAAAGCGAGCTCTGAAAGAGGCCGTTCATGAACTGGGCCATCTTTTTAATCTGGAGCATTGCCCTGATCCTCGCTGCGTGATGCATTTTTCAAATACTTTAAGCGATACAGATAGGAAAGACTCTCGATTCTGCCGCCTTTGTCAGAAGCAGCTCTCTTGAGGTCTTTATATTCTGGGAAAACTCCTTTTAAGAAGATTTTAGGGGTTAGCCCAGAAGACCAGTCTCAAGATGCGACTCAGGAATAGCTGATAAGGCCAGGCTAATTCAACATTATTTCCCGGCTGCTTCTGAATGCAGCTATAACTGCCAAAATCTAATATTTTAAGTTAGAATAAAGATATACATAAAAGATTGGAGGAATGCTCCTTTTAGTCAGGCGAGCAAGTGCTCTGATAATATTATTCAAGAAAGGAAATAGGCAATGAAGATTATTGTTGACATTATGCAAAGCCTATGGCAGGCTGCCAGGAATGTATTGCCGCTTATCCTTATGCTGGTAATATGTCAAATGCTCGTCTTGAAAAAGCCTATCCCCAATGCAGGAAGGTTTATGGTTGGCCTGGTGTTTGTTATATTGGGCCTGTTCTTTTTCCTAAAGGGTATTTCCTTAAGTCTTATTCCCATGGGAGAAGAAGTCGGAAGAAACCTGGTTCTTCTGGACAACAAAGTCTTTATTATTGCCATAGCTTTCATCATCGGTTATGCTTCAACGCTGGTTGAGCCGGCTTTACAGGCCCTGGCGCTGGAAGTAGAAGAAGTTTCAATTGGTGCCATCAGAAAAAGTATTCTTATTCATACTGTAGCCCTGGGAGTTGGAATCGGGATGTCCCTGGGCCTGCTCAAAATATTGAACAACATTCCATCAAGAAAGGTGATTATACCGATTCTGGCCATAACAGCTTTTCTTATGTTTTTTGCGCCTGAAGAATTTGTAGGTATAGCTTTTGACTCAGCCAGTGCCACGACCGGACCGGTCAATATTCCGATTAATATGGCCATTGCTATCGGGTTGTCTTTGGTGGTGGAAGGAGCCGATCCACTTCTAAATGGATTCGGCCTGGTTGGGTTAACGTCTTTGGGCACAATGGTAACAGTTTTATTATTGGGAATAATAACCAAACTTTAACTGGCGTGAGGTTTTCCATGGCGTTTTTAGGTCCAGGTCGGTTGAGCATTTCGACCATAGACTCAGCTTATGAGCCTGGTCGGAGAGATGCGGCTTAGTTCAAGAAAGGAGAATGGGAAGATGAATGAGATGCAGGCTATTGTGGTTATTGTCGAGCGTGGCAAAGCTGATTTTATTGTGGACAAGGCTAAGGAAGCTGGTGCTGAGGGCGCCACGATATTATTCGGCAGAGGGACGGGGCAGGCCGAATTCCAGAATTTATTTCACCATTTACATGTAGAAGCATCAAAAGAAATCATTCTCATACTTACAGATGAATCAAAGGTTAAACAAATAATTGAAGCAGTTGTAGAAGCCGGGAAACTTCAGGAACCCGGGAAAGGAATTGTTTTTACCATTCCTATCTCCAATCTTGTCGGATTAGAGCATCGCCAGCCTTCGTAACGAGTTCAATAGAATTTTTTATCGATCTTATAAAAGGGTGGGCGGGACTGTATAGCTGGATAGTTTCCCATCAGTCTGAAGGCGATTAGTACTAAAAACAGCCAGCTGACAATGTCCTCTGCTGGAGCCCATCAGGCTAAAAAAGCAGACCATCGGAGACAGACAAACTATCCTTTAAATTTTTATATTCATAGGTAACACCGCCCTCTTAAAAGTCCCAATTTTAAGCATACCACCCTGATAATTATTAATATTTCTGTTGCGCCTGTCAGGAATAATTCAGGTCAACCCTTGCTTTACATCAACTTCGCTATCACCAAGCATACCAGCCTGATCCGGCTGCCTGTCCTGATTAAAAAACCATCTGACCGTAAATCACGTAGAGTCACAAGGCAGGACCGCCCTGGTTACTCTCTATGACCAGAGGTTATTTAATCTATTCTTCTCCTGTAACAGTTTCAGGCCTCTCGGCTGATTGACTATTTTTTCGTTGTAAATGTTCGCCTTGAACGTTGGTCAGCAGGATAGTGATGACTGTTAAGCTATTATTTGCCCATTGACCAGGTGATAAAAGCAGTCAGGTCGCTCTTCAGTTTCTTCATGGATGGTTTATGAATATAGACCATATGGCCGGCTTCATAGTAGCCCATCCTGACTCTATCTTTGAAAGAGCCGTCAAGCATCAACTGGGAGAAGGTGTATTCAGTTCCAAAAAACGGGGTGGCTCCATCATAATAGCCATTGCAGCAAAAAATCTTCAGAGCAGTATTCTCAGCCATCGCCCGTCGCAGGGTTTCAGCCACAAAAAGCGACCCCTCTCTGGAACTAACGTTTCTGGCCGAACCGGTAATACCGGGAATCATTCTTCCAGATGGATCAAACGAGTAATTCCAGGGATAAACATTTCCATAGATAGCATAAGGGACTTCCTTTTTATAACCGAGCACTGTCCCCAGATAATTATTGAGAGCGGCCGAAAAGGAGCCCATCAAAAGGGCGTTGGCCGGGTCGTATTCATAACTTTCTCCAGCTGCATCGGCATCGCGTCCGGTAAACCGGCTGTCCAGGCGGCCGACAGTCAGCCGGTTTTCCCGCAGAAGCTCTTTGAGAAACCGGTTATGTCTGATCCTGAGATTGGAATTTTTGACATAGCTAACCGATAGACCGGTCAGGTCTGACAATTTTCTGGCCACCGATTCATAGGCTTCAGACTCAAGCAGATTTCCTTTCATTAAAGCTGGCAGATAGTCGTCAATGGCAAATCTTCTTGACTCTTCCAGCACTTTGACTAAAGGTTGACTCTGGTAGGGCGGAGCTAATTTTTTATGATACCAGGCAGTGGCGGTATAATGCGGCAGATAAATTACATAAGCCAGGTTGTTCCCCGGGCTAAAAGAAACAGTCGAAAAGTCGAGGACGCTGGATAACAGAATTATGCCGTTCAGATAGATTCCATAAGTCCGATTCTGAAGGACTCCGGATAGGACAGCCGATCTGGTTGTCCCATAGCTTTCACCCAGAAGAAACTTGGGTGAGCCCCAGCGGTCAAACCTGGTTAGATATATTCTGATAAATTCAGCGAAAGCAGCAGCATCTTCACCTACCCCATGGAATTGACTTTTCTCTTCACCGGGTAAAGGCCGGCTGTAACCAGTGGAGACAGCATCGACAAAAACCAGATCAGTGACATCCAACAGTGAGCAGTCGCTATCCTCAAAATCAGCCGGCATCCTGAGTGGGCGGCCTTCATCATCCAGGGCGATTCTTTTCGGGCCGATTCCACTCAGATGAAGCCAGACGGTGGATGAGCCTGGTCCGCCATTAAAACAGAACATGATCGGTCTGCCAGACTTATCTTTGACATCATCTCTGGTATAGGCGACAAAGAACATAGAAGCGCCGGGCTTTTCGTCTGTCTTCAGAATACTTATTTCTCCCACAGTGGCGGTGTAGGGTATCAGTTTGCCATCAATAGTTATCTGGTGCCTGCTGACGGAAAAAGGCTTTGGCTCTGGCAGCCGGGCTGGCTCAGCCGATGGCTGGGCAGGTGACTTGACATCAGCCGGTGGCTTTGGCTGGGAAACAGCGGGGAGTGAGAGCAGCATGAATAAAATGCCCGAGACGAGCACAACTGATAAAATGCTGGCCTTTCTTTTCATAATACCCTCCTGAAATTGGATATAAATCATTATATATTAAAGCCATTTCCCGGATTACAACTTTAATTTGTTCGTGCTAATCATCGAATTGGCTAAAGATGAGTCACCGATCTTATCGAGTTCAACTCGCAACCGGCTGTCCAGCGAGAACCAGAAGCAATCAGGATATTTACTGATAATCTTCAGGCAGCTCAGCCAGGAGCCCTGGTATTGGAGGTTCTTTTAGCGGGGTTTAAGGCCGAGGTTGATAACCGAATGTGTCAAGCCAGGCTGTGGGAAACTGTCAGCGGAGCGACAATTAATTTCAACTTAATCAATAAGCATTGCTCTTCACCGAGTTTTCCTATATTATAAGTAAACAAATAGTTAGATTAAATTTTGATAATCTAACCGTCAGAACTTTAAGTAAAGGAGTTGTCGAGTGAAAAGACTTAGCAAAAGGTTTTCGGTGGTAGCCTTGGCTCTGCTCTTGGTTAGTCTACTGGCCTCACCCGGGTTTTCGGGTATCAAGTTAGGTGTCAAGGGAGGCTTTTCTCTGGCTGATCTGACTTTTAAGCCAGAACTGACTAATTCTCCCCTTGCCAGCAAAGCTGGGGCGGTAGGTGGTATCTCCCTGAACGTAAATATAGCCAGTTTTTTCAGTTTGCAACCTGAAGTTCTTTATGTTCAAAAAGGAACCAAGGGTTCAGACACCGTAGAAGGGGTAGAAATTACCGGCAAGTATGAACTTGATTATGTGGAAGTTCCCCTGTTATTGAATTTTTCATTTCCTATAGCCGGTTCGTCCTTTGTCCCCTCCGTATATGCCGGCCCCTATGCTGGCTTTAATGCCAGAGCCAAGATCAAAGTAACTGAGGACGGTGAGAGTTATTCAGAAGATTTCAAAGATGAGGTAAAAGACACAGACTTCGGCTTAACTTTTGGTATTGGTCTGGGCAAGAAGATTGGAAGCGGTAAAATTACGATAGATGTTCGCTATGATCTGGGCTTAACCAATATTGCCGAAGGCATGGCCGAAGGCGAATCTGTTAAGAACAAGAGCTGGCTGTTTATGCTTGGTTATTATTTCTAATTTTTAGCTGCCATCTCATTAGAGATTTTAAAGGGAAGGATAGCAATTATCCTTCCCTTTTTTATTTCCTATTTTATATTTCTCTGGTTTTGGCCTTATCTGGCAAAAGCTGAATTTCTGGATTAAGCTTTAATTTTTTCGATCATGATCCTGGTATTAAAGCTTCTGGTTCGGTTTTTTTCCGTCAATATATCCAAAATCATTTCTGCACTTTTGATTTGTTCTTTGATAATCTTAATCAGTTTATCCAGCGACCTGTCATCAATTCTTTTTAAGGCCAGGGCAAAATCAAAGCCGCTATTGTGAGTGAAAAACCTGTTCTGAATAATATCTATTCCGCCCACTACCAGTCCATATCTCGGCTACTTCCAAGCCTCTCCTGGATCTTGTTTTTAAGCCTTTCTGCAAATTTAGGTTCATTCATTGTTTTTTCCATTGAGTTGTCTTAGACCAAATATTATAAAAATCATTCAGGTGCAATGTATCTTTGGCGAGCAGCCTCCATTAGAAGGAAAAAAGCCTGGCCCTCAGTGGCCACTCCTGGTGACTGAAAGAGTGGAGAGCCACAGACGTCATTGACATAGCCCAGGCTATCAACTTTGCTCCTGGCTGCCTGACGCATTTTTTCAGCTTTCTCCAGATAACTCCGGCTCAACCAGCCCGATTGGACATTGCGGTAAATTGAGTAAGCCAGCATCTGGGCCAGGTTCGTTTCGACGAAAGTTTCGGGCTTATTAAGAACATCATGGAACAGTCCATCATCTCTCTGGTAATGCAGACAGCCGTCAATAACCTCTTTTATATATCGAGCAACTTTATTTCTTTCTGACTTAAGCTCAGCTGGCATGGCTCTCAGCACCCGGGTCAGGCCAGCGGCGGCCCAGCCGTTGCCGACTCCCCAGAAATCCTGACGTTCGAATTTCTTCTGGCCATAATCATAAATATGCGAAAAGAGTTTCTGGCCGGGATTCCAGAGATACTTTCTCAGGCCTTCAATCTGGCTCAGGGCTTCTTGATAATAACCCATGACTGCCAGAAATGGGGGACACATGTACATCGAATCGATCCAGAGCTGAGGCTTATTGTCGATATGAAAGATGACGCCATCGGCCGTTCTGGGGGCAACTTTGAGAAAATAATCAGCCTGCTTGCGGGCAGCCTGAAGGAGTTTCTCATCTTTTAGAATCCGGCCAGCAAAAAGAACAGCTTCGCCGTTGGCACCCGGGTCGGTTACGCCATGATTGTCGCACACCTGGCCCAGTCTGCCATCGTCCCACTGACGGAGTACAGCTTCCTTAGCCATCATCACCACCAGTTCTTTATCTCCCAGTTCCAGAAGAGCCTGGGCCGCTACTCCCTGTTCCCAGGCCTGGCGCTGCATGGTCAGCATAGCTGTTTTGACCTTTTCTAAAACAGAGTCGTTCTCTTCGGCGCGGCCAAGGCTAAAGGCGGTGCTCCGTGTTCCCCAAAAGCCAGCCAGTGATAAACCCAGAGCGGCACCCAATCTGTCTAAAAAACTTCTTCTTTCCATGGTCTTATCCTTTCCAGTACTTTTATTGAATTGTAATCTAATTGGCCCTGCTCTGAAAATTAAAGTTTATACAGTATGAAGGAAATCTAAGATGACTGCTAAGGCTGAAGTCTGAATAAGCCATGCATCTCAGTACTATTCTATTGGAAAATGTAATGGCTAAAGAAATAAATTAAAGATCTTTCTATCCATCTTTCCAGGTTAAAGTCTTATTGAGAAGAAATTAGACTACCAATATCATTAGCCATCTTCTTTTTTGGTCTCGTCTGCAGTCCCGGAAGCTTATAACCCGGCTGTCATCCCACCGTCTATTACATAAACGCTGCCAGTGATAAATGTATTTTTGGGGCTGGCCAGGAAGAAAATGAGCTGAGCAATTTCTTCAGGCTGCCCATATCGCTTCAGTGGAATAGATTCCTAAAAAGATTTTTTGATCTGACCTGGGGCCTCTGGCCCAGCTTGTTCTTCTATGGATCGCATCGTCCTGGTTTCGACAGGAGAAGGATTTACCGTATTAACCCTGACATTCATCGGTGCTAGCTCTAAAGCTGCATTCTTCATTAGATCTATAAGCCCGTGTTTGCTCATAACGTAAGCTATTAACCCTGGACTACCGCGGAGTCCGGCTGCGGAAGAAGTTATGATAATATTTCCGCCACCTTTCTGGGCGATTTCTGGCGCCGCAAATCGTACACCGTAATAAACTCCTAGAAGGTTGGTGTCAATTATTTTGCGCATCATATCCAGCGGATATTCAAGCAACGGCTTTACCAGGCCTTCAAAACCGGCATTGGCTATGAGGATATTCCACCATAGAGGCTCACAGCTTTCTTTACCATGGCTTCGTTGTCTTCTGGCTTCCTTACATCGGTTACAAAATAGCTTAAAGATTTTCTATTTATTTCCTTGGTGGCTTCCTTCAGTGCTTCTTCTGAAATATCAGTGATGAGTACCTTGGCTCCTTGTTCGATGAAAAGCTTAGCTGTTGCTTTTCCGATGCCACCAGCTCCGCCTGTAATAATGGCGACCTTTCCGTTCATTTCACCCATATTCCTACCGCCTTTTTTATTCTCTTCACATTTATATTTTACCAGACGAGAATTGAGACCCTAAGCGCTGTTCATTTGACTGATTGAAAGCCCAAAGTTCCGATAGCGAAAATGACTGTTCAATTAAAAGCAATATTGATGAAAAGGCAGACAACTTGACTCGGCTGACCATTTGGCTAAAAATCGAATAGAGAGACTAGATGAACCGCAATTATTATTGTCTTTATTAATTTTACTTTTAGGCTTGACCAAGGGAGGGCGCTCTTATGGATACTAACAGATATCAGGAACTATTTAAAAAAATAATTAAAAGCAGGTTTGGGATAGATGTAAAGTTTGAAACTATTGAAAATGGACTGACACGTATAAGGAATGGTGCGGCATTGTCTTACAAAGATTTAGAGCTAATAGCCAATGAAAAGTTGTGGCCATTTAAAAAATATTGGATGTGGCCTTGCCAAAAACAGATTAAGAATGAGTTAAAGGCAACTGCAGGAAAGCTTATTGAACCTGTACCAATTAAAAACCAGGAAGCAAGAGAAAAAGAACTGATAAGATGTTTGCTGGCAATCTTCAGGAATTTATCATTAGTTTCTATAGTATTGAGATTTGTCTGGCCAGAATATTATGCTATTTATTCCCGACCGAATCTATGGATTCTAAGAATAGAACGAGGTCCATCTGATGTAGAAGAATATATGAACTACATTAGAGTCATGAGAATGCTGAAAACAACCTTTCGGGTAGAAAGGACTGCCGATGTCGATATTATTGTCTGGGCCATTGCCAAAAATAGTAAAGAGCACAAGGAATTTATAAAGCTGCTGGCTGATCAACTTTATGAAAATCTGACACCGCAAGACTTAATTGATAGTCTCTCTGATGATCCTCTCAGAATTGCGCAGATATATTATAAAAAGTCAGATCATAAGACCTCAGGTTTCTGGGCTTCTCGAGCCTTTGAAATTTATCTGAATAATGAATTTGACAGGATTGCTGGACGAGGCAGATCAGATATGAATAAAGGTGATTTAAAGAATATTATCGATCAATTGTGTGAACATCGAGAATATTATGACTGCCGACACTTCTTGCATAGCCTAAGAAAATTACGTAACCGGGCCATTCATCCAGATCTCCTTTTTTATGAAGCCGATGCTAAAAGCTTAATAGAAGGAACAATGAAATTTAAACAAAAGATCAAAAACGCTTTCGGCTAATATTAGACCGCCTCAAGATTTGTCTATGATATGGCTTGCCAATCTTCTCTTTTATTAGTTAACCCGTTCACCAGACATATACCTGAAATACCTATGCATTATGTTTTTTTTCTCATTCGGACCAAAATGAGGCGGAAAGTCGTCAGTGGTAAGATCAAGTGCTGGTGAGAAATAATTCTGCCTACTCGCCAAGTTTTTTTTGTTAAAAGGACACTACTCGCGGCTGTACTCTTGGTAAGCCTTTCCAATTAGTCGGCTTAGTGTTTCCTGGTTTTTATTGATATCATCTGGTTGCAGCCTCAGATAATAGCGGCCTCTTCTTGTATCATAGTCAATCACTTCCAGTTCCGAGTGGTCAAGTAGTTCACTAATCTCGGGTGAATTTTTTATTCTTATCTCCAGTTTTAAAGTTTCTTTTTTAGGCCGCAGGGTAATAAAGTTTCTGGGCAAACCATCCTTGTTAGAGAGCCCGATATAAACCTTGTTGTATTTAAGATCAAGCGAAGGATCGAGGGATTTGATAATTTCTAATATTTTATCGGCCATAGATAAGGTCTTCTTCGAGGCACGGTTCTCCCAATAGGCCCGGTCTGCCGGTTCATAAGTATCTTCTTCTTCTAAACCCAATGGGGTTTGATCCAGGACAGTAGTAAAGACGAGCCCAATTTTATCACCGTTTTTTAGCATGCTCATCTGAATAGCGACCAGTGGAATCGTTCCGTGTAATAAGCTTATTACATTCAGAAAACGGCTGGTAATCTCCTCGGCAACAATCACGGCAACGTGGTCATATTGAGGATAACGTTTTCTCTCAATATCCCAGTATTCAATTGTCCGGATAATGTGGCTCTCATCTGTTTCACCCAGTTGGATTTCGACTTCGTACCTTGTGTTTCCATCTGCCTCCTGTAATAGTAAATCAAGTCTTCCCGCTCTGGGCTGCAACCGCTCAACATCTTTGACGATGAGATCACCCAGGCCGAGAATTGTTGGATCTTGTTTTATCTTTTCTTGAACCCATCTCTCATTAAATTGTGGATGGTTTTTAAGAGATATTTTCTCAAACTTGACATATTGCATAATTCATCCTCCTAATATTTCCCAGGCGAAATTATTAAAAGCATAGATTAAGTTTACAGAAATAATCAACTAGCTTCTTAATACCAGAATATTCTGGAATAAATTGCTTCTTGATTAATATCTCAGAATGTTCAAGAATAAGCACAGTTGTGTCCGGTTACCAGGCCAATTTTATACCGTTTATGTAATCAGGGCGGGTTAACCTGGAAGGAAAGGAGACTTAGGTCTATGACCAAACAATTCTTAAAAACTCTTCTGGTTTATGGGCTTTTGCTGGCTTTTATAGGTAGTTTGCCTGTGTTTGCAGCTCAGGCTAAAAAAGCTGATAAAGAGATTTTAAAAAATATAAATTACCGGGAAATAGGGCCGACGCGGGAAAGCGGCCGGTTTGTCGACATTGCCTGGAATGAAAAAGAGCCCAACACTTTCTACTGTGCTACCGGTTCGGGCGGCTTATGGAAAACCACCAATAACGGCATTAGCTTCGAAGCACTTTTCACTAATGAGCCAGTCTTTTCTCTTGGAGATGTAGAAGTGGCTACATCCGATCCGTCTATCGTCTGGGTTGGAACCGGGGAAGCTACTAATTCCAGGAGCACCTATTGGGGAAACGGTGTTTACAAATCAACCGATGCCGGGAAAACCTGGACTCATATGGGACTTGATGAATCCCATCATATTGGAGCTATTGTAATTCATCCGAAGAATCCTGATATCGTTTATGTGGCCGCCCTGGGACATCTTTATTCTGAAAACCCGGACCGGGGACTCTACAAGACAACGGATGGCGGCAAAACCTGGGAAAAAGTCCTGGGGGTTGTAGTCAAAGGAAAACACATCGGAGTAGTCGACTGTGTTATGGATCCCACCAATCCCGATATTCTTTATGCTGCCACCTACGACAAAGTAAGGAAGCCTTACACTTTCAACCTGGGCGGACCTGGAAGCCGCATATATAAAACCACCGACGCCGGTAAAACCTGGACGATGCTGGAGGGGGGTCTGCCCATGGGGATGCTTGGTCGGATTGGTATCGCTGTCTACGCTAAAAATCCGAATATTCTCTATGCCACTATTGAGAATGCCAACAAACCAGGTATGTCTGATGAAGATCGCTACCAGGAGCTGCTTCAGGATAAATCGTCAGAAGGCATGATCGGGGGAGAAGTCTATCGCTCTGATGATGCCGGTCAAACCTGGCGGAAGGTAAGTCCGGAGGGCCAGAGCATTGGAGAAGACCCGGGCTATTACTATGGCAGGATAATTATAGACCCTAACAATGACCAGATTGTTCATGTGCTCAGTGCTGCTTCCTGGGGAACTTATGATGGTGGTAAGACCTGGAAAAGACAACCGTTAGGATTTGGCGGAGATGACCATGCTCTGTGGATTGACCCGCGCGATTCTAATCATATCGTCATAGGCTATGACCATGGAATTGGTTTCACTTATGATGGAGGCAAAAACTGGTATCATCCCGATTTTCTGCCGCTTTCCCAGTTTTATGCAGTCGGCTTTGACTATTCTTATCCTTACCGGGTAGCTGGTGGTCTTCAGGACAACGGCTCTCATCTGGGCCCAGGCACCAAACGCGACGGAAGCCCGATCCAGTTCGAGGACTGGTATATGGTTGGTGGTGGGGACGGTATGTATAACGAATTCGATTGGAAAACCAACCGCTTCCTCTATAACGAGTCGCAATTCGGGTCACTGCAGAGAGTTGACCTAAAAACAGGGGAGCGTAAATCAATCGCTTATGGCCGGCAGGACCCGAAAATGCGCTGGAACTGGTGTTCTCCAGTTCTTGTTTCTCCACACAACAGCGACGTCATTTACCATGCCGGGAACAAGGTCGTCAAATCGCCTTTCAGGGGAGAATACTGGGAAGTGATAAGCCCTGACCTTACCACTAATGACCCTAGGTTCTTAACTACTGGAAAGGGAGGCGACGGCAATATACAATACTGCACTATAACCACGATTGATGAATCACCGTTGGTGGAAGGCCTGCTCTGGGTTGGGACCGATGATGGCAATGTCTGGGTAACCAGAGATGGTGGTAAAAACTGGACCAAACTCAATGAAAATATAAAAGGAAATCCTGGCTACTGGGTGAGCCGGGTGGCTGCCTCTTATTATGAGCCAGGTATGGCTTATGTTTCTTATACTGGTTTCAGGCAGGACGACTTCAGGCCCTTTCTTTACAAAACGACTGACTACGGAAAAACCTGGACTTCCATTGCCTCTAATCTTCCGAATGAACCAATCAATGTCATCAGAGAGCATCCTGAAAATCCCAACCTTCTTTTCGTCGGGACAGACTTTGCTGTTCATGTTTCCTTTGACGGCGGTCTGAGCTGGACAAGATTTAAGAACAACATGCCGACCCAGCCTGTTCATGACCTAAAAATCCATCCCCGCGAAAATGACCTGATCGTGGCCACCCACGGCAGAGGAATATTCATCGCAGATATTTATCCTCTAAGAGAAATGAACAGCCAGGTGCTGGGGCAAGACATTCATTTGTTTGAGGTTGAACCTAAGATAAAATGGGTGGGAAGGCTTAATCCAGAATATGCTTATAATAATTTCGAAGGACAGAGCGAGCCTCTTGCTTCTCCCATCTACTATTACTTAAAAAACAAAATAGATAAGGAAGTGAAGGTTTCCATTTATAAAGGTAATGTTCTGGTCAATGAAATAAAAGGCACCAATGAAGCAGGAATAAATAAAGTCCTATGGGACTGGACTATCAGAAAAGAACGGTCGGAAGAAGGCAAGAAAAGAGTTCAGGAAATGCTCAAACGCTATGCTGAATACGGTTACACTCCAAGAGGCAGAAGCCTGGATGTCAATTATGAATACTTGCCTGCCTTGCCGGGCGATTACCTGGTAGTTCTGACAGTAGGCGATAAATCATTCACGCGGACAGCGCGCCTTCTCCCTGATACCTGGGGAGATTAAGGGTGACAGTATCAGTTTAATCTTATTAGCTGTGGTATTAAGCTGATTTCAGGTGATGGGAAAAACTAGGGACACGATAGTGTGTCCCTTTTTTTCCCAAGGGCCGGACGTAATCCGTTCTGGCGTTTTTTATTTACCAAGGGCCTCAGCCAGATCAGCCTCAGCGTTGGTTATTGGCCCTATCTTGAACTTGTCGGCCAGGACATTCAAAACAGCCGGGCTGATAAAAGCGGGGAGGGATGGACCAAGCTTGATCTTTTCTACACCCAGGTAGAGTAGCGTCAGAAGGACGGCGACCGCCTTCTGCTCAAACCAGCTCAGGACGAAAGAAAGAGGCAGATCATTGACTGAACAGCCGAAGGCTTTCGATAGAGCCAGGGCAATCTGGATGGCCGAATAGGAGTCATTGCACTGACCGACGTCGAGTAACCGCGGTATTCCACCGATGTTTCCGAATTCCAGCTTGTTGAAGCGGTATTTACCGCAGGCTAAGGTCAGGATGAGGCAATCCTGGGGCACCTTTTCGGCAAACTCAGTATAATAATTGCGTCCGGGTTTGGCTCCATCACAGCCGCCGATGAGGAATATATGGCGGATTTGACCGGCCTTAATAGCCTCAATAAGCTGGTCAGCCACCTTCATGACAGCGTTATGAGCAAAGCCGGTCATAATGTATTTTTCTTCGGCATCTTCGGGGAAGCCCGGCTGAGCCAGGGCGGCTTCAATGACCGGCTCAAAGTTGTGACCGGCTATATGTCTTACGCCTTCCCAGCCGACAACGCCCGAGGTAAAAATGCGCTCACGGTAGCTTTCCCTCGGCTTTTGTAAGCAGTTGGTAGTCATGAGAATTGCCCCTGGGAACAGTTCGAATTCCTTCTGCTGGTCCTGCCAGGCACCGCCATAATTGCCAACCAGGTGCTTGTATTTTTTGAGACCGGGATAGGCATTGGCTGGAAGCATTTCGCCATGGGTGTAAACGTTCAGTCCTTTGCCTTCAGTTTGCTTGAGTAGTTCTTCCAGGTCTTTAAGGTCATGACCGGAGACAACGATGCACTTGCCTTTGACCGGTGTCACCCGGACTCTGGTAGGTTCGGGATGGCCATAGGCGCCAGTGTTGGCTGCATCCAGAAGTTCCATTGTGCGCAGGTTGATGCGGCCGCATTCCATGGCCAGGTTTAACAGCGCTTCGGCACTTTCAGGCTTCCTGGTCAGGTAATCAAAGGCCCGGTGGATGAAAGCATAAATTTCTGGATCCTGCTGACCGAGTTTTTGAGCGTGGACAGCGTAAGCGGAAAGTCCCTTTATCCCATAGGTGATAAGTTCCTGGAGACCGGTGAGATCGTCACCGAGCAGGCCGAGACGGCTCTCAATGGAGACCGATTTGCCCAGGCCGATAAGTTCATCTCTGTCCTCTACAGCTGCCTCCCACCTGACCGGGCAGTCAAATTCCTCGTCCCGGCCGGTTGCCTCAGCCGCCAGCTGGCGGGCGACTGCTTTGACCTTAACCGCTTCCCGCAGGAATTGCTGAATGGCCCCGGCATCGAAATTGGTATTGGTCAGAGTGGCGAAGATGGCCTGGATAGTAAAGTGGTCAATCTCATCGCGGCGCCGGCCTACCTGATAGGCACGATGGGCATAACGCGAAATATCCTTGCAGGCATAAATCAGAAGATCCTGCAGAGCGGCTACTTCCGGGTCTTTGCCACAGACACCGGTTACAGTACAGGCGCTTCCTTTAGATGTTTGCTCACACTGATAACAGAACATACTCATCTCACTGACGCTCCTTTTAATTTATATATTTATGAAAGTTTATACGCTCGCTTTTTATTTATTTTTTTATTTGGTTGAACTTTTTTCTTTACTTCTTTATTTTTCCGGGAGCGAATCATGACCAGAAGCATTTTGAAAGGAACAGGAGCTGAGAGGGCATGGGGCACATTGGCCGGCATGATGACCGCCTCACCGGAAGACACGACCAGCTCCTTCTGACCGATCCGAATGGTTGCCTGACCTTCGATGATTTCAACGAAAGCATCATAAGGCGCTTTGTGTTCGCTGAGCCCCTGACCAGCATCGAAGGAGAAGATAGTAATTGTTCCGGCAGGTAAATCGATCAAGGTTTTGCTCACCACCGCACCAGGGGAGCAGGCAACAAGATCTGCCAGGTTAGCTACTTTTCCCAGAATTTCCGGACTGACTGAATTTTTGGCGTTCATTTTTATCTCCTTCTTTTTCTTTTTTCTTTAGCATTTTTGCTCGCTTTCAATCTGCCGGTCGTCAGATCAGCTAAGGTGACACTCTGCAGGTAGTCAATCATCATGGTCTGTAAAGCTTCCAGCCTGGTCCGGATGGGACAGATGGTCGAACGGGGACAGGCTTCCTGACCGAGCAAGCAGCTATTGATAACAACCGGTCCCTGGACGGCTTCAATTATTTTGAGGAGATTTACTTGTTCGCTTGGCTGAACAAGGCGGAATCCCCCGAACGGTCCCATGACGCTCTCTACCAGACCCTCCTCATGAAGTTTCTGCATGATTTTAGAAGCAAACTGGTAAGGGACGTCGGCTGCCGAAGCCAGGGTGCGAGTAGAAATGGGTTTTCCCGGGGCCTGGGATAGAGCCACCAGCAGGCGAAAAGCATAATCCGTATGCTGTCGGACAAGATTCATTTGTCATCTCACTCTCATATAGGATTAACTTTATCCTATTATATAGGATAAATATAGTCCTGTATAGCCAAAAGTCAACAGGTTATTTGAATTTTTATCCAATATTTTCTTTTTTATTTCGCCTGCGGAAGACTTCAACAATTTAGTTTCGCCCGAAAGTTCAGCTTACAGCTGGCCAACCCATTTTTCAGGGGAAACTGGATTAATCCAGGCAGGATATATTCAATTTCAAGCTGCTGACTTGTTTAGATCCGAAGAAAGTTTTAAGCTAAAAATCAATGAAACAAAAGATACTTAAGGCTAATCTTTTCATCGGACTGGCGCTAATTGTTTTTTCGGCGGTGCTTTTAGCGCTCTCTGTCCCCTTTATGAAACATTGGTTTTATACCTTCGCCTGGTGGTCATTTATTTTATTTCTGGATGGCCTTAATTTCAGACTGCAGGGCGACTCGTTACTGGCTGAGTCGGTCAAAAAGTTTTTCCTGCTGGCTTTTTATTCCATATCTTTCTGGTGTTTTTTTGAGATGTGCGACCTGAGGCTTCAAAACTGGAGCTACCACGGTTTGCCAGCTTCGCGGCCGGAACGCTGGCTGGGATATTTTCTCTCTTACGCCACGGTCATTCCGGCGCTTAAAGAGCTGGAGATTTTCTGGTATGGCTTTCTCAAGGGAAAAGGTCCGGCGCTTTTCCGCTTAAGGGTGAGCCGAAGTCTCCTGGCCAGTTTCTATGTGTTGGGTGCCGTTTGTCTGGTTCTTTCTTTAGTCTGGCCACGGCTTTTCTTTCCACTTATCTGGTTGGCCTTTATTTTTCTCTTAGAGCCGCTTAACTATTCACATAAGTTTCCGTCTCTAATGGCCGAAGTAGAGCAAGGTAAGTGGGATAGATTCTGGAGCGTGGTGCTCGGCGGGCTAACAGCAGGCTTTTTCTGGGAATTCTGGAACTTCTGGGCTGGTTCCCACTGGGAGTATTATCTACCATATCTTAACTTTGGCCGGATCTTTCAGATGCCGGTGTTAGGTTACACCGGCTTTATGCCTTTTTCTCTGGAGGCCTTCGCCGCTGCTTCACTCTTCCTGGCTCTGGTTGATAAATGGGGCAAGAAAAAAGCCGCCAAGTTAGTCTTTTTCCCGGCCTGCTTGCTATTTGACGTCTTTGTCTTCCAACTTATCGATCTATTTATTTTCAAACATTAATCAGAAATATTAACCCTGCTTTTCTGTCCTGTCGCCATGTTCGATTCCATCTATGACCAGCAAATGGAGCTGGATGAGTTTCTGATAATTGAATTGATCCCGAAAACCAAAAGAGTCCTGATCTAAAGACCCGGCTATACCTCTATGACCAAGGTGAAACAGGATTATCAAAACATCGTCTTTTTTAGAAAAGCTAAAGGTGGCAGCACCATTGCCGTCACCTATACCTGGTATAACCGCAATACCGGCTTGATTTTAGAATTTGACATGATGATCTATGATGGCTGGAAGTATTTTAATTTTGATAACACCTGCACCGCCGCCTGCAACGGAGGCTTTTATTTGAGTGTAATTGCCGCCCATGAATTCGGACATGCTATCGGCCTGGACCATAACGACTGCACAACTTCAATTATGTATCCCTATGCCGATTATTGTGACACTGCTCTGGTTCAGCCAGCGGATAGAACCTGTGCTGATACGATTTATTGATTAAGTCAAGATACAATTATCTATCGGCAAAGGAAAATGGAATTATGGGATAAGGTCTTACCTCCAGAAGAACTCAGGCCTTAACCCGTCCCGGTCAGCAATAAGAAGGGAGAAAAATCACTCCTTACCTGATAAAAGTATTGAACAGCAACTTGAAGGTGCCATGAGTCTGAGCCCGGTTTTGAGCCTTTAATCCGATAAGAACAATCTGGCCCTGTCCGTAATCAGCTTCGACCATAGCTGCGGCCCGGCTCAAATATTTTTCTCCTATGAGCCAGCCGCTTTGTAAAAGGTCTCTTGGTTCGTAGCGGACGACTACCCGATATTTTTCACTCTCGCTTCCAGGAAGAATTTCAAAAGCCGGGCTGCCGTAAAAAAGCACCAGCCCCTTTTCTGGCAAACCATAAGCCAGAGGATGTTCGTTATAAAAATTAGCCTTTAGAGTTGAACCCGGGCAGAAAAACTCCTTAGAATCAAGCCCGGCCACAATATTTCTCAGCTGGAGGTCGAATTTTTCTATAGCAAAATTTGCAGCCGACCCTAAACACACCAGTACCCCTCCGCGGTTAACAAAATCCTTTAGCTTCTCCAGACCATCTTTGCCCAGGCCGCTCCGATACTCAGGGGGGTAGTTGGCATAGCGTCTGCTGGATTCAGGGAATTCTCCCATAATGGCGGAAGTGGAGTCGGCTGGCAAAATCAACAGGTCGATTTTTTTTGATAGCTGCCCACTTTTAATATCAGAGTCCTTGATGGTGAGATAAGGAAGCTCAAATTTTTCCAGAACGAGACGGGTCCAGCCTTCATCCGCATTGCCACCGTAAAATCGTTGATAAAGACCTACCCGCAGTCGGCGCAGCTCATGCGTTCCTTCTACTGGAAAATTATCCAGCGGAAGAAAATCAACACCGGTCTTTTCTGCTATGGCTTTGATTATCTGAGTCGGAGCCTGGCGAATGATGAAATCCCCGCCACGGAGCTCTTCGGTCTTTTTATCTGCTCTGAAAATCTGGATTTTTTCATTAAGAAGAAGGCTGACTGCTCGGAAAGAATCGTTTAAACGGCCATCAAGCCTGTAACCGGCTGAACCGGATTCCACCCGGCCGCTGACTTTTAAGGGTTCCTTTATAATTTCCAATTTACCATCGGGCAACCGGTCCAGAGGATCCACTCTAACTCCCATGAATTCGGCCATAGTATGCGTGGCCAGATCATAAGGTCTGAGAGGCCGATCATCTTTAGACCGGGTCCAGTAATTATCAGGATAAAAAGTTCTTCCCAGCAGATTTTTTATCAGACCCATTTTAGGCTGGGCCAGGGAAATAACGAATGAACCGGGAGGATAGATAAGGCCATCTGCCTTCAAAGGCGAGGTTGACCTGTGGATTTCAATTCCACTTAGAAGCAGAGTATTAATCATCTTAATAGTGGTAAGCCAATCGTGCTGTTCCGCCGGAACGATAAATGCCGTCGGGTGGCCTTCTCGACCTCGCTCAATCTGTCGAATGGCTTTAAGGTAAGCATTGTAAAGAATGGTATCCCGGTGTCTGGCGGCCAGGTCCAGGACTGCCCGGGCTGCTATTTTTTGCTGTTCAACTACATCCCGCAATCTCCACCAGCCGCCTTCCCAGGGATGTGGAAAGTTGGTTTGAGCCTCATAAACCGGGAATTGAAGTGATTCTCCTTTGAGCTGATCAGGATGGATGAAAATCGGACTGGCTAAATTGGCGGAAGCAGATTCGGTCAGCATACCGGCAATATTATGAAAGGGGGTAATCCAATGCCAGCCAAAATGACCCCAAGCCGGATACATGGCATCATTGATGATTCCAGTCTTGCCGGCCTCTTCCAGCCTGAAGGCCATATGGCTGCCAAACCAGGAAAGTTCACGCCAGAGCAAGGGATCAGCATAAGGCCGGATGGGATCACAATAGGGAGGAATATAAAGCCTGGGACCATAACTCCCCATATGGTGATGGTCCACATATGCCTGAGGTTTCCACTCCCGATAAAGTATCTGGGCAGCATAAATCGATTCCTGCAGGTTGATAAAATCGCCATCGCGATTATTGTCATGCCCGGCGTATTTATGATAAAGCCAGGGAAGAGAAGAGCCCTCATATTCAGTACCCAGAGTTTTATAGTACCAGTCGGTGACCATTATCTGGCCATCCGGATTAAAGCACGGGATCATCAAAAAAATGACCTCATCCAGGATGCGCCTGGTCTCTTCATCGTTTCTGGAAAGCAGATCATAAGCCAGCTCAGGAGCCATCTGTGTTCCACCGATTTCTGTAGCATGGAGGCTCATCGATTGACAGACTATGGCTTTGCCCTGAGAAATGAGTTCAGAAATCTCGGTTTCGGAAACCAGACGCGGGTCGGTTATTTTCTGGTTTATTTCTTTAAGCCTTTCCAGGTTGGCCAGGTTTTCTGGAGAAGATATAACAATTAAAAGAAAAGGATGTCCCATGGTGGTGGGACCCATGTTTATAACTTTTATCCGGGGACTCTGTTTTTGTAAGATCTCGAAATATTCTACAATTTTATCCCAGCGGGCTATTTTCTTATCCGTCCCGAGCTTAAAACCAAAAAAAGCTTCAGGAGTGGTGATTTTTTCTTCGGTCCCTGTCTGCCCGGAATAAGCCAACGACAGTGTGGTTAGCCATATAAAACTTAACAATAACCAGCAGGTCAGATAAATTCTGGCTGCCCTTATCTTCGTTGGTTGTTCAGGCCTGAGATTTAATTTCATTTTCTTCCTCCTGTTAGAATCCACTAATAGACTCTATTATCTTTATTTCGGTAGTATTTCTCCAACCTTTTTTCCTGTTTATCAAAAATCCAGGAGGATCGGCTTTATCATTCTCTTCATAAAAACTCGAAAACTTATCCAATTCAATAAAAACAAGTCGAGATACTAAAACTCTATACTAAAGCTCTCAGGTGAGGTGATTGTTTACGGCTTGGAGTAGCTTTTTCTCGATGAGAGGATATGATGATCTATGATGGCTGGAAGTATTTTAATTATGATAACAACTGTACCACCGCCTGAAACGGAGGCTTTTATTTGAGTGTAATTGCTGCTCATGAATTTGGACACGCTATCGGCCTGGACCATAACGGCTGCCCAACTTCAATTATGTATCGCTATGTCGATTATGGCGACAGCGCCCTGGTTCAGCCAGCGGATAAAACCTGTGCTGACACGATTTCTTGACTGGTGAAAGGGCAGGAATATTTTGATGTAAAGGCTAATTCCCGTTAAGGCCAGGGAGTATCCAGGCGGTGGGCCTAAAACCAGCAATCACGTACCAGAAAAGGCCAGGATTATAACTTGTCCTAGTAGCAAAATTCATTCTGTTATGC
>Ga0116169_1001212_pt1 | contig 22314 bp, 27 predicted proteins | sample AD_UKC130_MetaG_FD_89796 | JGI IMG/M metagenome (GOLD analysis project Ga0116169, IMG submission 89796) | Active sludge microbial communities of municipal wastewater-treating anaerobic digesters from Canada - AD_UKC130_MetaG | ecosystem: Engineered > Bioreactor > Anaerobic > Digestate | place...
ATCAACGGGCAGAACCTGTTGCTCGACGGGGGCTCCTTCGGCGGCGTGTTCTGACGCAGGCGGTACGCGCTGCGCGGGTCTTCTCCGATGCGGGCACGCGGGTTGCCCCACCGGCTTCATCGGCCTACACTGGTCCGATGGCCATTGCACGCAACATCCCCGCCAATGTCAGTCCCGAAGCCGCCGCCTTGCTGGAACGGGCCTATGCACTGGACGGCGACGCGCAGTCGCGGGCCCTGTACCGGGACTGGGCGGAAACCTATGACGACACCATGCTGCAGGGCCTGGGCTACCGCTCGCCGGCGGTGGTGGCGCGGCTGCTGGGCGAGCATCTGTCCGATCGCCAGGCGCTGGTGCTGGACATCGGATGTGGCACTGGTCTGGCCGGTCACAAGCTCGGTGAGCTGGGCTTCACGGCCATCGATGGACTGGACCTGTCGCCCGAGATGATGCAGGTGGCGGCCCGGCGCAACGTGTACCGCAACTTCATCACGGCCGACCTGAATGCGCCGCTGCCCATTCCCGATCGCAGCTATGCGGGTGCCAGCTGCTCCGGCACATTCACCCACGGCCATGTGGATGCGCGTTGTCTGGACGAGGTGTTCCGGGTGCTGGCGCTGGGTGCGCCGTTCGCGTTCACGGTCAAGCTCGAGGTCTGGGAGCCCCTGGGATTCAAGGACACGCTGGCACGGCTGCAGGCCAGTGGCCGCATCGCCGAAGTGCTGACTACCCACGATCGCCATTACGATAGCTCGCAGTTGCCCGACGGCGTGTTCTGCGTATACCGCCGCCTTTGAGTGCACCGTGTCCGTGCACGCGGACATGTTTGTTAAGCTCGACGTTTTTTCGATGGCGCTCCTGGAAAGAGAGCGCAGACACAGATGAGCACTTCCACGGAGCCGGATCCCGCCGGCGCGCCAGTACGGCGATTCACCGACCCCGACTATGTGCCGCAGGCTCAGACCCTCGGTGATCTGCGCGTGCGCATCGATGCCCTCGACGCCCAGATCGTGGCCCTGCTGGCCGAACGTGCCCTGTGCGTGCGCGATGCGACCCGGTTCAAGCAGGATGCCTACCAGGTTTCCGCACCGGCACGCCAGGCCCAGGTGTTCGCCAAGGTGCGGGCACTGGCGCAGGCACACGAAGAAAAATTCCCGGGTCTGGCCGATGTCATCGAGTCGACCTACCGCACCCTGGTCGCCGGTTTCATTGCCGGCGAGGACCGCTTTTTCCATGCAACCGAAAGGATCCCGACCCGATGAGACATCTTCTGAAATTCCCTCTGCTGGCCACCGTGCTCAAGGCCAGTGCCGTTGTTTCGCTGGCGCTGGCCGGCAGCGCCACGCTGGCGCAGTCCGACTGGCCGAACAAACCGATCCGTATCGTCGTGCCGTATGGTGCCGGCTCGTCGCCGGACGTCATTGCGCGACTGATGGGTGACAAGCTCAGTGCCAAGCTGGGCCAGCCGGTGATCGTCGAGAACCGCGCCGGCGCGGGCGGCAATACCGGAACCGGCGTTGTCGCCAAGGCTGCCGGCGACGGCTACAGCTATGTGATCAGCACCAATGGTCCGCTGGTCTACAACACCGTGCTGTATTCCAACCTGAGCTACGACCCGTTCAAGGAACTGCGCCCGGTCATTCTTGCCGGTGGTCAGCCCAATGTGTGTGCGGTGCGTGCCGACTCCGGCATCACCTCGCTCAAGGAACTGGTCGCAGCGATGAAGAAGGACCCGGGCAAGTTCAACTTCTCCTCCACCGGTGTCGGCAGCCTGTCGCAACTGGGCGTCGAACTGCTCAAGGTCAAGACCGACACCTTCGCCGTGCACATTCCGTACGCGTCGTCGCCGCTGTCGGTGCTGGCGGTGCTGCAGGGCGAGGTGCAGTTCGCCTGCGTGCCGGGCGTGGCGGTGATGCCGCATGTGAAGAGCGGCAAGCTGCGCGCATTGGCGGTCTCCACCGCGAAGCGCAGCTCGATGATGCCCGACATTCCGACCATGAAGGAAGCCGGTCTGCCCGAGATCGAGAACCTGGCCTGGATGGCGCTGATGGCGCCGAGCAGCACGCCCGACGCCATCGTGCAGCGCATGAACCAGGAAATCAACACCATCCTGGCCATGCCCGATGTCAAGGAAAAACTCAATTCCTATTACATGGAACCTATCGGTGGTTCGACGCAGGACCTGGCCAACTTCATGCAGACCGAACTTCGTGTGATGACGCCGGTGATCAAGCGCACCGGGGTCAAGGTCGACTGACCACCCCCTGAACGGGTTTGTCCCCCAGGCCGCCGCGGTTGACGCAGGCGGCCTTTTTCATGGGCCGCAGGCGCACCCGCCAACAGGTGCGATGGGGCGCGCTTCGCAGTGCGTGTGCGACCTGCGGCAGCAAGGGGCGCTCAATCGGTGGTCTGCACCATCGGCCGCGTCAGGTACACCCCCTCGCGTCCGACGATGGCTTCGCGTGCCGGCATGAAGATCGTGCAGTCGTCGCAGGGCGCGCGGATCTCGAGCGCGCCATCGGTTGCGATCAGTTCGCCCTGGGCGAAGGTCTCGAAGCCGATCACGGGCCGTGTGAAGGCGAAATCGGGGGTGGCAATGACATGCGTGCGCAGCAGCTCGAAGCGGCGTGGCGCCGGCGAAGCGCTGCTGGGCGGCGCACGGTCGACCAGGCCGAAATGGCCGAGGAAGTCATAGGCAACGGCGACCGCCAGGTCGGCGCTGGACTGCTTGAAGTGCTGCCCGCATTCGACCACCAGCGCGGCACCGGGCCCGTCTGCCCGGCTATGGCGGCCATGCTGGATCAGCGGCGTTCCAGAGCCCAGGCCGCTGGGCATGACCAGATGGACAGCGGGGCGCGGCAATGCGCTTGCCACCTGCGCGTTGCGCGCGAAGTCCGGGTAGACCCAGAACGGCTCGACGTCGCGGCTGGTCGAGTGGATGTCCAGGATATGGTCGGCCAGCGCGACGGCCGGGCGCATGGCACGGGCGCGGCGCAACTCCTCGCTGTCTGTGTCGCCGCCGAGCCATTGGTCGGACCAGATGCGGTTGAGGTTGTGGGTGATCTGCCGGCTGGCAAACGGATCCGCCGGGTCGAAGCTCTGGTAAGCCTCGACGTTGGCAAAGCTCACGGTCAAGGTGCCGATGGCGGGCCGCACGTTGTTGTCCAGCAGATGGCAGGCCGCCACCATGCCGCAGAACTCATTGCCGTGGGTCAGTGCATTGACCATCACATGCGGGCCGGGCCGTCCGGACGCGAAACGGTGTACATAGTCGATGCCGGTATTTCCGTCCCGGTACCGGGACAGGTCGCGGGGCAGGACTTCGAACGGGGCGCAAGCGTCGGGCATGGTGCGGCTCGGGAGGTTTGGACAAAGCAAGTCTAGGCCCTGTAGCCAGGTTGGCGCAAAACCGCTGCGCCTGCGCGCGGTTTCGAGGACCGGTTTGCCTTTCCCTAAGCTTCACCTAAGCGCCCCCGCGCAGAATCGTTCTTGCACAAGGCACACAGGCTCTTGTGCCAATGCTCGGGAGATGCACGATGAGGGACGATACACAGGAACAGTCCGCAGATGCCCTGCCGGGATGCCACGTCGACGAGGTCTCGGTGCCGCAACTGGTCGGCGAGGTCTATTCGGCGGCTCCCGCCGCCGACAAGGCCCGCTTGCTGCAGTTTTTGCTGCCCACACTGGGTGTGATGCCGCTGATCGTGGTTGCGAACGGCCTGTTTGCCCGGATGCGATTTCGCGATGGATGGTCGAACTTCCATGTACGCCTGGACGACCTGCAGCAGGTACGCGCCAACGACGTCGTCAGCCTGGTCGAGCGCGTGCAGCAGGCTGGAAGCCAGGTGCTGGACGGTCTGGCGCAGACACTGGCCACCTCTCCGGCACTGGCCACCACGGCCGCTGCCGGCATTCTCATCGTGCTGTTGACGCGGCGCGCGGCCGAGCGCCGGATCGACGAGGACCAGCTGGGCGCCTGACGCCTTTGGCACGCACCTGCCGCCGTGCCTTGCATGCGGCATTGCCGAACACGCGCTGCGGCGACAGGCATGCGCGCGCCACGGGCGCACCCCACGATTGCGTGCGCTCGGCACGCGATCCGAACACGCAGGTGTTCATTCAATCGTCATACGATACTATGGTTCACCCTAATGCGCCGGGCGTGGATTCGCGATAGATTGGCGGCTTCGACCTGTTGTTGCCCCATTTATTCCAAGGAGACATTCATGCCACAAAAATCCCGTCGCTCATTTGTCGCCCGTACCGCTGGCGTAGTCGCCGGTCTTGCGCTGGTGGCTGCCGCGCTGCCCGCAAGCGCGCAGAGTTACCCGACCCGGCCGATCACGATGGTCTGCCCCTGGGGCGCCGGTGGTGGCACCGATGCCACGGCCCGCATCATCGCCAGCCTGCTCGAGAAGGAACTGGGCCAGCCGGTCACGGTCGTGAACCGCACCGGCGGCAGCGGCGTGGTGGGCCACTCGGCGATCGCAGCAGCGGCACCGGACGGCTACACCATTGGCGTGGCCACCGTCGAGATCGGCATGATGCACTGGCAGGGACTGACTGACCTCACCGGCGCGTCGTACACGCCGATCGGTCTCGTCAATGCCGACCCGGCCGGTCTGCAGGTGCGCACCGAGTCGCCGTACAAGACCGTCGGTGACCTGCTGGCGGCCGTCAAGGCCAACCCGGGCAAGCTCAAGGCGTCCGGCACCGGACAGGGCGGCATCTGGCACCTGGCCATCGCCGGCCTGCTGCGTGACCAGAAGATCGACCCGGCCAGCCTGCCATGGGTTCCGAGCAATGGCGCAGCGCCAGGACTGCAGGACATGATTGCTGGCGGTGTCGATGTGGCGCCGGTGTCGCTGCCCGAGTCGCGTTCGCTGATCGATGCCGGCAAGGTGCGCAGCCTGGCCATCATGTCGGAGGAATCGTCGACGCTGTATCCCAACGTTCCGACGCTGAAGAAAGCCATCGGCAGCGACTGGACCATGGCGGCATGGCGCGGCATTGTTGCCCCCAAGGGCATTCCTGCGGACGTGCGTGACAAGCTGGCTGCGGCCGTCAAGAAGATCGCCGCCGGCAAGGAGTTCAACGACTTCATGTCCAAGCAGGGTTACGGCGTGATCTACAAGTCGCCGGACGACTTCGCCAAGTTCATGGCCAAGTCGGACGCCGAACTCGGCGCCACGATGAAGGCCGTCGGCCTGGTCAAGTAAGCGCCAACCGGCAATTTCCCCTTTGCACATTTCCACGACACGCGCGCGCCCATGAAACTCAACGATGCCGTCATCGGCCTTTTTCTGACGTTGCTGGGTGTGGCGGTGTTGTGGATCGTGCAGGACTATCCGAAGATTCCCGGGCAACAGGTCGGACCGGCCCTGTTTCCCGGGCTGATCGCGGCCGGCCTGTGCATCGGCGGTGTGATGCTGATGATCGGCGGCTGGCGCCAGCGGGCACAGGTGCCGATGTTCCAGTGGGAAGACTGGGTGCGATCGCCCCGCCATGTGCGGGCACTGGTCGTGCTGATCGGCTCGGTGCTTTTCTACATGGTGGCCAGCCTGTCGCTGGGTTTCGTGCTGACCTCGTTCCTGATCCTGACGGCGCTCTTTTATGCGCTCGAGTTGCCGCTGGGTCGCTCCGTGCTGATCGCCGTCATTGCGACCCTGGTCATTCATTTCGCTTTTTACAAGTTGCTGCGGGTGCCCCTGCCCTGGGGCATTCTGACCAACTACGCCTGGTGATGTGTGGCGCGCTCGCGCCACGCCCGCACCGCATGACCTCTAGGAACTGCACTCCATGTGGATAGCTGTCGAACAGGCTTTCGGGATGGTGTTCGAGCCCTACACCCTGATGGTGATGGTGCTCGCGTCCCTGTACGGACTCTTTGTCGGTGCCGTGCCGGGGCTGACCGCGACCATGGCCACCGCCTTGCTGGTTCCGGTGACGTTCTTCATGGCGCCGATTCCGGCGATCGCGGCCATCGTGACGGCCACCGCCATGGCGATCTTTTCGGGCGACATCCCCGGTTGCCTGCTGCGCATTCCGGGCACGCCGGCGTCGGCCGCCTATACCGACGAGGCCTATGCGATGACGCGCAAGGGCCAGGCCGAAGTGGCGCTGGGCGCCGGGCTGGTTTTCTCGGCGGTGGGCGGCATGTTCGGCACCATCGTGCTGGTGGTTGCGGCGCCGGCACTGGCCGAGTTTGCGACGCAGTTCAGTTCGTTCGAATATTTCTGGCTGGTGACGCTGGGCCTGACCTGCGCGGTGTTCATCACATCGACGGCGCCGATCAAGGGCGTGATTACGCTGTTCCTGGGCCTGCTGGTGTCCTGCGTCGGCCTGGGCAATCCGGCTGGCTTTCCGCGCTTCACGTTCGGCAACATCGAGACGCTGGGCGGCATCGGCATGATCCCGATGATGATCGGCATGTTCGCGTTCTCGGAGATCATGCGCTACGTCGTCGACACCAGTCCGCCGGCGGAGGTGGTGGTGGAGAAAGTCGGCAACGTGCTCAAGGGCCAGTGGAAGCTGGCCAAGAAGTATCCGTTGCAGATCCTGCGCGGCAGCGTGCTGGGGACGGCTGTCGGTGCCTTGCCCGGTGCCGGCGCCGACATCGCCTCGTGGATGTCGTACGCGATGAGCAAGAAGCTCTCCAAGGAGCCGGAGAAGTTCGGTACCGGCCACGTGGAAGGCATTGTCGAGTCTGGTGCCGCCAATAACAGCGCGCTGGCAGGCGCCTGGATCCCGGCGCTGGTGTTCGGCATTCCCGGCGACTCGATCACGGCCATCATCATTGGCGTGCTCTACATGAAGAACATGAACCCGGGGCCCTCGCTGTTCACGACCAATCCGCAGAACATCTATGCGGTGTTCCTGCTGTTCATCGTCGCCAATCTGATCATGATCCCGATGGGCATCCTGTGCATCAAGGTGGCGCGGCGCATTCTCAAGGTTCCACGCAACATCCTGATGCCTATCATCCTGGTGTTCTGCATTGTCGGCACCTTCGCGATCAACAACAGCATCTTCTCCGTCGGCGTGATGCTGGCGGCAGGCCTGGTCGCCTATGTGCTGGAGGCCAACAAGTTTCCGATTGCGCCGGCCATCCTGGGCGTGGTGCTGGGCACCATGCTGGAGGAGAACTTCATCACGTCGATGATCAAGGCCGACGGCAATCTGCTGGCGTTCTTCACGCGGCCCATCGCCGCAGCGCTGGCCGTGTTCACCATCCTGCTATGGGCCACGCCGGTCTTGATGGCCTTGCTGCGGCGCAGGCGCGGCGCGCCGGCCTGAGAGCGGCTCAACGCCCGAACTGTTTGCGCAGTTCGGCGCAGTGGTCGCGCGGTGGCAGCGGCGCTGTCAGCCAGAGCATGTCGGCATCTCCGGACTCCGCGCTCGACGCGCTGCCGGCGACGGCCTGCACCGTACGGACCCGCAGGTTTTTTGGCAGGTGGGTTGGAATTCCGATTTCGCGCAGTACATGGCCGTTGCCCGCGACCAGCAGCACGGTCTTGCCGGATATGCGGGCGTCCATCACGGTAGCGGCCATGCTGGCATCGCGTGCCAGCTGCACGCGCACCATCGGCATCAGGCGGGCCGCAGGCAGCAGGTCGCAATGGCCGATCCGGATGGCTTCACGCTGGCGCGCCAATGCCGGGCCGTCCAGGTGCTGGTCAAGGGCGGGTTCATTCATGCGTTGGCGCAATTCCGCGCGCGGGAGGTTGCCACCCAGCACCGGCACGCCCTTGCGCACGGCGGCCATGACGACGGGGGCATAACGCGCCCAGGGCCAGCCGGCATCGTCCCAGTGCAGTGATGCCTGTACCTGCGCCGGACTGGCATCGCGTGCCAGCGCGGCTGTGGATCGGCCACGGTCAGCCATCTCCAGCACCAGCGCCGCCAGCTGGCCGCGTTCGGATAGCGCGCGGACAAATGCGCGCTGCACATCGCGGTGGGCATCGGCATCGTGCTGCTCGCCCAGCAGAATCGCATCGGCTGGCAGCAGGGAATCCAGGCGCCGCTCGACCAGCGCATCGGTGCGTGTGGCGCAGCCGCCCAGCAGCAGGGTCAGCGTGGCCACGGCGATGGCAGAGCGCAGACGACGCGTCATGGGTTTGGGCGCGTCCTTGGGCGAATCAGGCGGTGTGGGTTGGTGTCAGTGCATGACCACCGGGTTCTGTGCCAGGCTGGCATAGCCCTCGAGCGTGTCCTCGACCTCTTCCTGGGTCGGTGTCTGGGCCTGCCAGGCTTCGATCTTCTGCTGAAACATCTCGGCCCAGGAGCCGTCCAGGTAGATCTCCTTGCCGGCACGCTTGTCGATGATCTCGAAGCCATGCCGTGGCATGGCCGCAGGGACCCGTGCAGCCGGGCGGTCGCCGTCCGCTTTGCCACGTTCGACCGCTTCCGCCAGCTCTGCAGCATTGGCCAGCATATGGGTCACGGAAAAGGTGTCGGAGTCGTACAAGGTATGCATGGAGTCATTGTCCGGTAACACTGATGACCTTGCAGTTGGCCCCGTTGTCGTGGTTTTCAAGGGATGGCCGCGCCAGCCACAGGGACTTGCGGCCCCGCGGCACAGCTTCAGGGCGGGGACGATGAGCGCCATTGCTGGTCGATGTAGTCGCCATTGGCGTTGGTGATCCGGATCCGGGCCGGCAGATAGGCGAGCTCCGGTGCCAGCCACAGCTCCACCGTCTGGTCGTAGTCCTTGCCGGGTTTGCGGATCAGCTTGAGCGCCGGCACCTGGCCGCCGGGCAGGTTCAGCATTTCCTCCCGCTCGACCGTGAACACCCATTGGTCGGCATCGCGCGGACCTGCGGTCTGGATGGTGATCGTGGCGCCGATCGGAAATCCGAGCGGGTCGCCCGCCACCATGGCGGCCAGTTGCGCAAAGATGCTGAGCTGGTCCTGCGCGCCAGTCTGCAATGCCGCCTGCGGAGTGTTGGCGCTGAACGTGATGCGTTGCTGTGCACGGTCGAAATGGGCGGCCCGTTCGGAGCGGAACTTGTCCGAGAAGCGGGTCGGCGCCAGGCCTTCTGCGCCCAGTTTCCCGGTACTGGTCAAGACCCGTTTTCCGATGATCCAGTCCCCCATCTCCAGCCGCATGTCGTAGCCGCTGCCATCCTGCAACCAGGTCATCGTTCCCATGGCCTTGTAGTCGAAACGGCCGCGTTTGCCGCTGGCATCGAAGTTCAGGCGGATCGAGCCGGGAATGGTGAGTGGACGGTTGGCGGCCACGGTGTCGCTGGCCAGCGGAGCGGACGCCTGCGGCAGTGGCGGGCTCGCCGACGCCGCGGCGTCGGGCGGGTCGACAGGGGCCTGCGCGTCGGCTTTCGGCGGCGTCGGCAGCGGTTCCGGTTCTGCCGGCGGTGGCCGTGGCGCTGGCGGCGGCTCGGGCAAGACGGGCAGCGGCTCGGGCACGGCGGGCAAGGGGTCCGGGGGCGCTGCCGTCGCCGTCGCCGGCGTCGGTGGCGGTGGCGGTGGCGGTGGCGGTGGCGGTGGCTTGGCGGGTACGGCCGCTGCGGCCATCACCCCGTCGGTTTTGGGTCGGGGCGGTGGGCGTGGCCGGGGCGGCGGCGCGGGTGGGGGCGTCGCCGTGGTGGGACGCCGGGGCAGTTCGGCCACAGGCGCCGGCGCCAGCGCGATGCTGCGGGTCGTGAATGCGCGGGTGCCGATCACCTGCCCGCCACCCAGGCCTTGCGCCACGTTGCGCAAGGCCAGGCCATGGGCTACCAGAGCCACCAGCACCAGCACCAGCAGCACCCGGCCCGGAATCGGCCAGCGCGTCGCAGGAGTTTCCCCTTGCCGCATGCGAGTCACGCCTGGTGGCCCAGGTCGGACGACAGACGCCGCGCGGCGGCACGCAGCGCCTCGGCCGCCGGGCAGTCCCAGCGGCTGTCGAAGCGCGCCATCGGCCCCAGTGCGATCATGCCCAGCACCATGTGCCCATCGGCGTCGAAGACCGGTGCGCAGAATCCGGCCACGGCCGGCATCAGGCTGTCGATGGCCCGCGCCATGCCCTGGGCCCGCACCTCGGCCAGCATCTGCTGCACGCCCTCGTGCGTGGTGGGGGTGTTGGCGTGGGGCCGCGTAGCCTGCAGCGCAAGTTCCTCGGCCAGCAGCGGCGCAATCGCCTCGGCCGGGGCATACGCGGCAAAGCAGCGGCCGGTGGCCGAGGTCAGCAAGGGCATCACGTCGCCCAGGCGCAGATTCACCCGCACCAGCTGGGGCGATTCCTCCCAGTGCACGATGGTCGGGCCATGGTTGCCCCAGACGGCCAGTGCCAGTGTGTGCCCGATGTCCACCATCAGGCTGCCGATGCGTTCGCGTGCCAGCTTGACCGCGTCGATGCGCGACAACGAGGCCAGGCCCAGATGCAGCGCGGCCGGACCCAGGTCGTAGCGGGTGGTCCGGCTGTCCTGCGCGACCAGCCCCAGCCGCTGGAAACTGACCAGGTACCGGTGTGCCTTGGCCGAACTCATGCCCGCCGCGGCAGCCAGGTCACGCAGCATCAGCGGGCCCTTTGCGCGCGCCAGCGCGTCGAGCAAGCTGAATCCGACTTCGACCGATTGAATGCCTGCGCGGGTTTCGTGCATGGTGGGAGATGGTTAGAATTTCGATTAGTTAAACGAGTTTAACAATGCGAAATCAGCGCCGGTGTAGCCTTGCCTGCCCGGTGCCATGCACCCAAGCAGAAAGGACTTGCGATGAAATTGGCGACATACAAGGATGGCTCGCGCGACGGCCAGCTCGTCGTCGTGTCCCGTGACCTTTCCACGGCGCATTATGCGACCGGTATCGCCGACCGCCTGCAAGCGGTGCTGGATGACTGGAATTTTCTGGCGCCGCAGCTGCAGGATCTCTCCGATACGCTGAACCATGGCAAGGCGCGCCATGCATTTGCCTTCGACCCCCGCCAGTGCATGGCGCCGCTGCCGCGCGCCTATCAGTGGGCCGACGGGTCGGCCTATCTGAACCACGTCGAGCTGGTGCGTGCGGCGCGCGATGCCAAGGTGCCGGAGAGCTTCTATGCCGACCCACTGATGTACCAGGGCGGCAGCGACGACTTCATCGGTGCCTGCGAGGACGTGGTCTGCGCATCCGAGGCCTTCGGTATCGACTTCGAAGCCGAGCTTGCCGTCATCACCGCGGACGTGCCGATGGGGGCCTCTCCCGAGCGGGCCCTGGACGGCGTGCGCCTGCTGATGCTGGCCAACGATGTCAGCCTGCGCAACCTGGTGCCGGGCGAGCTGGCCAAGGGCTTCGGTTTTGTGCAGAGCAAGCCCGCGACCGCCTTCAGCCCGGTGGCGGTGACACTGGATGAACTGGGCAGTGCCTGGGACAAGGGCCGGGTCAACCTGACGCTGCTGTCGACCTGGAACGGCCGGCGTGTGGGCATGTGCGAAGCCGGCCCCGACATGACATTTCATTTCGGGCAACTGATCGCGCACCTTTGCAAGACGCGCAATGTCCGCGCCGGTTCCATCGTGGGCAGTGGCACGGTCAGCAACAAGGGCGTCGAGCGCAATGGCGGCATGGACTGGCCCAAGGGCTACAGCTGCATTGCCGAGAAGCGCGCGATCGAGACGATCCAGGACGGCAAGCCCTCGACCGGCTACATGAAATACGGCGACACGATCCGCATCGAGATGAAGGGGCAGGACGGCCAGAGCATCTTTGGCGCGATCGACCAGGAGATTGCCGCGCCGCCGGGCGCGAAAGGCGCTGCGACGCCCGACGCGGCGGCCTGACGCAACCGCAGCCACTCAGGGCTGCGGCAACTGGTGGATGAACAGCTTGAGGCCGCGCAGCAGCATCTCGACCGCGACCGCCACCAGGATCAGGCCCATCAGCCGCTCGACCGCGACCACGAAGCGCTCGCCCAGGACCTTCTGTATGCGTTCGGCCAGCACCAGCACGACGGCGCAGACCAGCATGGTCACGCTCAGCGCTGCAATCCATTCCAGGCGCCGTTCGGGCGCCTCGGACACCAGCAGCATGACGGTCGCCAGCGCCGACGGTCCGGCCAGCGCCGGCACCGCCAATGGCACGATCAGCGGTTCGCCCTGCATGAAGGTGTCCGCCTCCTGCGCATTCGGAAATACCATGCGCAGCGCGATCAGGAACAGGATGACGCCGCCGGCGATCTGCAGCGACAGGCCGCTGAGGTTCATGACCCGCAGGAAGGCGTCGCCGACGAACATGAAGGTCAGCAGCAGTCCGAAGGCAATCAGCACCTCGCGCACGATCACCAGCGTGCGCCGCTCGGGTGGCACGTTGCGCAGCGCGTTGGCAAAGATCGGGATGCTGCCGAACGGGTCGGTGATCAGCAGCAGCAGCACGGTGGCGGAGGCGAAGGTGTAGGTCATTCGGGTCCTGCCGCCATCACGTGCGGCCCGGCCCGTCAGGATAACAGCCGCCCGCCCTCTGCGCTGCGGGCATGGGCTCAGGACGCGGGTGTGTCGCTTTCCAGTTTTTCCTGGCAGGCGATGCAGCGCAGGGCCTGGGGCGACGCCTGCAGCCGCGCCAGCGGAATGTCGGTGCCGCAGTCGATGCACTCCCCGTACACGCCGGTGTCGATGCGGCCCAGTGCCACGTCGATGGCGCGGATCGCTGCCGACTCATGCTCGTCCATCGCGAATTCGACCTCGCGTTCGGTCGCCACTTGCGCGCGCGAGTCCTCGATCTGGCCGAAGTGGGCTTGCGATGCGGCACTGCGGTCGATGTCGCCGCCGCGCAGCCGGGAGAGCTGGGCGATCAATTCCTGGCGCTCGGTTTGCAACTGCTGCTTGAAGGTCTGTAATTGGTCGTGATGCATGAGGGGGCCTCGGTCGGTGTCGATGGGCCATCATGCGCCGGTTGGGCGATCGCAGCCTTGATGCGGATCAATTGTCTGGGCATCCCGAACTTGCGAACCTGACGAAGGGACCGGGTCGTCAGGGATAATCCGGCGATGTCCGCCTTCCGCCCGACCCGCAGTCTCGCCCGCATGGTGCTGGCGTGGTTCATGCTGGCGCTCGGGGTTGCGGTCGCCTCGCCACTGGTCAAACCCCAGTCCTGGCAGGTGGTGTGTTCGGCGGCGGGAACCGTCAAGCTGCTCAATATCAGCGACGATGGCGTGGTCCATACGGCGGGCCACCAGCTCGAATGTCCGCTGTGCTGGCTGACGGCCGCGCCACCGCCGGACATGCACATCGCGCTGTTGCCGCCGCCGGTGGCATCGCCGGCGCGCCCGTCGGTACTGCGCAGTCCGCTCGCTGCGCGCACGGCGCCACCGCTGCCGGCCCGCGGTCCTCCCGCTTTCTCCTGAAACTTTTCGATTCTCATGCCTGCCGCCTGATTCGGGTGGGCGGGCTGCTTTTCCGATTTCAGGAGTTTTTGCATGCGTTTGTTGCGTATGGCCGCGGTTGTCGGCCTGTCCCTGGTTTATTCATCGTCATTTGCCCATGTGTCCCTGGGCGAACCCGCAGCGCTGGCGGGCACCACCTACAGGGCCGCCCTGCGGGTCGGCCACGGATGTGCCGGTTCGCCCACGACCGCGATCAAGGTGCTGATCCCGGCGGGATTCAAAGGCGCCAAGCCGATGCCCAAGCCGGGCTGGATGCTGACGGTCACCAAGGCCCCGCTGGCCAGACCCTATGACGACCACGGCCGCACCGTGACGGAAGACGTCGCGGAGATCGTCTGGACGGCCGCATCGAAGGACAACTGGTTGCCCGATGCGTACTTCGACGAATTCGTCTTTCGCGGCGGCCTGCCTGCCGTCGCCGGGCCGATGTGGTTCAAGGTCGTGCAGTCCTGCGAGACCGGCAGCAACCAGTGGGTCCAGATTCCGGCCGATGGCCAGTCGCCCCACAGCCTGGCGTCTCCGGCAGCCCTGCTGGACGTCATTGGCTCCGGCGCCGGTGCGCACGCGCATTGATGCCACCCGCCGGCGTGCCTCCTGGTGCGCCGGTACGGCATCGGTTCATTGATTCCCCCCTCCATTCATTGTTTGAAAGTCAAAGGAAAACCCATGAAATTGTCCCGTTGGATCGCCACCGCCGCACTGATCACCGGCTTCACCACCTCCGCCCTGGCGCAGAGCGTGACCGTCAACAACGCCTGGGTCCGGGCCTCGGTGCAGGGGCAGAGCGCCACCGGCGCCTTCATGTCCATCACGGCCAAGGAAAACCTGCGCCTGGTCGGCGTGGCGAGCCCGGTCGCCGGCGTCGCCGAACTGCATGAGATGAAGATGGATGGTGGCGTCATGAAGATGCGTGCCGTCGAGGGTGGCCTGGAAATTCCTGCCGGCAAGACGCTGGAACTCAAGTCCGGTGGCTACCATGTGATGCTGATGGACCTCAAGGCGGCCCTGCCCAAGGACAGCACCGTGCCGCTGACGCTGGTGTTCAAGGACGCCAAGGGCGTGGAGAGCCGGGTCGATTTGCAGTTGCCGGTGGCCGTGTCGGCATCGGCCTCGATGCACAAGCATTGATCTGCCGGACCGGGTCCCGCCCGGCCCGCGCATGCGGGTCGGTGCGGGTCGCCATCGTGCGCATGTTGGGGTAAGCTGTGTTCAGGCCGATCGTGGCCGGCAGTTTGGAGCAAGCATGAGCGACACAGATGGCATGGGTTTCGGCAAGTTCGTGCCGGGTTTCGAATTTCTGCAGGGTCTGGCCAAAGGTGCCTCGCAGACCATTCCGCAGATGCCCAACCTCGCGAACTGGGTTTCGCCGTCCTTGAACGTCGAGGAACTCGAGAAGCGCATCGAGGAACTGCGGGCCGTGCACTTCTGGCTCGAGCAGAATTCCCGAGCGCTGGGGGCGACCATTCAGGCGCTGGAGGTCCAGAAGATGACGCTGGCCACGCTCAAGGGCATGAACTTCAACCTCGGTGACGTCGCCAACGCGTTCAAGCTCAAGGCGGCGGACTCGGTGGCCAGTGGCCTGGAGAAGGCCACGGAACGCGCCAGCGAGACCGTCAGGACCGTGTCGGACGCGGCATCGGCCGTGGGCGGCGCCGCACGCAAGGTGACCGGCTCCAAGGCCAAGGCATCGGGCGCCGCATCGATCGTCGACCCCCTGAACCTCTGGGGCGCACTGACGCAGCAGTTCCAGCAGATCGCGACCAACGCCATGCAGGAGGCGACCCGCAAGACGGCAGTGGATGCCACGCGCAACATGTCGGCCGGGCTGGCCAGGGAAGCCATCAAGGCCGGCAAGAAAGCTTCGGCCACACGCAGCCGCAAGCGCGCGAGCGCCAAGACCACCACGCGCAGCCGCAAGGGAACCAGCTGATGCCCTTGTTCCCGCATGCGCACGCCACCCATCCCAACTGGGCGATGGCCGCCGGCCTGGTGCTGGCACAGCTGCGCGCCCAGATGGCCTTGCCCGGATACGCGCGCGCGCCGACGCTGGCCCTGCTGTACATCACCGACCACTACGCCAACGCGGCACAGGAAATCCTCGACCATCTCAGCGGCGAATTGCCGGGGGTGACCGACTGGTCCGGCACGGTGGGTGTCGGCGTATCGGCCAACAACGTGGAGTATTTCGATGAGCCGGCCATGGTCGTCATGCTGTGTGAATTGCCCAGCGACCAGTACCGCGTGTTCTCCGGGGTCGCTCCTTTGAACCTCGGATTCGAGGCCTATTCCGCCCTGGTCCATGCCGATCCCGCTACGCCGGACCTGGCCGATCTGGTACAGGAGATGGCCGGGCGCACCGCCTCTGGCTACCTGTTTGGCGGCCTGTCGGCCAGCCGCTCCCGCACGGTCCAGTTCGCTGCCAGTGGCGATGGCAATATCCGCGGTCAGGGTGCAGCACGCGGCGTGTTCAGCGGCGGTCTCAGTGGCGTGGCCTTTGGCCCCGACGTGAACCTGGTGTCACGTGTGACCCAGGGCTGCCAGCCGGTGTCGGCGTTTCGCACCGTGACCGAGGCGGACCAGAATCTGGTGATTGCCATCGACGGCGAGCCGGCGCTGGATATCCTGCTGCGCGAGCTTGGCGTGTCGCTGGAGCGGCCGCAGGAGGCCTTGGCAGCGATCCGCGCGACGCTGGTCGGACTGGTCTCCCCCAGCGGTGCGGACGGTGCCCAGGCCATGGGCCGGGCCGGCAGTTTCGGCAACGACGTGGTCGTGCGCCACATCATCGGCCTGGACCCGGCGCGCCGGGGCATCGCCATTGCCGATCAGGCGGCCACCGGCATGCAGCTGGCTTTCTGCCAGCGCAATGTGCAGGCGGCACGGTCGGATCTGGTGCGCATCTGTGCCGAGATCCGCGAAGAACTCGAACCGCTGGAGCTGAGCATGGAGGTGGCCACGGCGCTGGCGGCCTCCGAAGCCGAGGCCGCAGCCCATCCCGCGCGTGGCATTGCAGGGGCGATCTACGTCAGCTGTTCGGGCCGCGGGGGGCCGCATTTCGGATCGCCCAGCGCGGAACTGCAGATCGTTCGGCGCGCGCTGGGCGACGTGCCCCTGGTCGGCTTCTTTGCCGGTGGCGAGATCGCACGCCACCACTTGTATGGCTACACCGGGGTATTGACGGTGTTCGCCCAGACCGGGGACTGAGCCGGTTGCCGACCTGGCGCATCCGCGCCAGGGGCTGCGCGGCAGGTCACGGGTCTGGCGCAGGACGCGCCATGCCGCCTCGGCTGCGCGTCAAGGCCCTGTCGCGTTTGCAACAGAATTTGACTTCGCCCCCTTGCTGGTGGTGAAATTCTGTCGCAAAGCTGTCAAAATTCCAGCCAGATCACGCCAGCTCCGATCCCGGACTTGTTGCTGTTATCCCGTTGATGTCCATTTGTCGGCGCCAAACCCTGGCCAAGCACCATGAGCGAACACAGCAAGACCCCGGTAGCGCAATTGCCGAAGCAGCGCTTCGTGTTTCTGACTCTGCCGCAGTACACGATGATCGCGCTCTCCAGCGCCATCGACGTGTTGCGCCTGGCCAACCGGGTCAGCAAGCGCGACCTGTACGAATGGTCGCTGGTCAGCGTCGACGGTGAGCCGGTGCAGGCCAGCAACGGCCTGTCCATGTCGCCAACGCTGTCGATCGACCACATCGGCCCGGCCAACATCGTGTTCGTCGTCGGCGGCGTTCAGGTCGAAAAGGCCACGACGCCCGCCGTGCTGGGGGCGCTGCGCCGGCTGGCCCAGCGCCATGTGGCCCTGGGTGCCCTGTGCACCGGCGGCTACGCGCTGGCCAAGGCCGGCCTGCTCGACAAATACCGCGCCGTCATCCACTGGGAGAACATGACGGCGCTGCGCGAGGAATTTCCGCGCGTGGTGTTCTCGGACCAGCTGTTCGTCATCGACCGCGACCGCTATACCTGCACCGGCGGCGTCGCGCCGCTGGACCTGATGCTGCACATCATCCGCCAGCACCAGGGGCGCGACATCGCGCCGCTGATCTCGGAGCAGCTCATCCTCGAGCGCATCCGCAACGACCAGGACCGCCAGCACATCCCGCTGCAGGCCCGGGTCGGCCTGTTCCACGAAAACCTGATCGAGGCCGCCGCGCTGATGGAGGCCAATATCGAGGAGCCTCTGTCACTCGACGAGATCGCGGCACTGGTGGGCGTGTCGCGGCGCCAGATCGAGCGGCTGTTCAAGCGCTATGTCGGCCAGGTCCCGACCAAGTATTACCTCGACATGCGGCTGCGCAGGGCGCGCGAACTGCTGCTGCAGACGGCGATGTCCATCATGCAGGTGGCCGTCGCCTGCGGGTTCCAGTCGCCGCCGCATTTCTCCAAGTGCTATCGCATGCTGTTCGGCTACACGCCCAGTGCCGAGCGCAGCACCGGTCGCGCCGGCTCGCTGGCGGGCGGTGCGACCGCGCGCAAGGGTGATCCCGAGCTGCTGGAAGACACTTCTGCGCCGTGAACCTGCTGCGCGCCGCAGGCAGGTGTGCGGCAGCGTTGTGGGTGCCTGTTGTGCCATGTCGTGCGGCGACAACCCCGGGTCGCGATTCAATCAGCGGCGCCCAGGGCCGCCACCTACCATCTGCCTGCCGGAGACGCAATCCGGCGACCCGAACAATGAGGGATACCGACCATGGCTGACGAATTCGACGAAGACGACCTCGACCTGAACACCCTCAATGACGAGGACCTGACAGAGCAGGTGCATGACGACCTGTACAACGGCCTGCGTGACGAGGTCATCGAAGCCACCCACATCCTGCTGTCGCGCGGCTGGTCGGCCGATCGCGTGCTCAATGACGCGCTGGTCGAAGGCATGCGCATCGTCGGCGTGGACTTCCGCGACGGCATCCTGTTCGTGCCCGAAGTGCTGCTGGCCGCCAACGCGATGAAGGGCGGCATGGAGATCCTGCGTCCGCTGCTGGCCGAAACCGGCGTCGAGCCGATCGGCAAGATGGTCATCGGCACGGTCAAGGGCGACATCCACGACATCGGCAAGAACCTGGTCGGCATGATGATGGAAGGCGCGGGCTTCGAAGTCATCGACCTGGGCATCAACAACCCGGTCGACAAATACCTGGAAGCGCTGGAGCAGCACAAGCCCGACATCCTGGGACTGTCCGCGCTGCTGACCACGACCATGCCCTACATGAAGGTCGTCATCGACACGCTCAAGGAAAAAGGCCTGCGCGACGACTACATCGTGCTGGTCGGCGGCGCACCGCTGAACGAGGAGTTCGGCAAGGCCGTCGGCGCCGACGCCTATTGCCGTGACGCCGGCATTGCGGTGGAAACCGCCAAGGCGCTGATTGCGGCGCGGCGCGCAGCGACCGCCTGAGTTCGCGACCCGGCTCTCCAGCACCGGCAAGGACCAGGCCATGGGCGAACGCCCCGCAATACTGGTCATCGCCTGCGGCGCACTGGCCCACGAGATCGTTGCGCTGCGCCATGCCAACGACTGGCCGCATCTGGTCGTTCAGTGTCTGCCGGCCGACCTGCACAACCGGCCCGAGAAGATCCCGGCGGCGGTGCGCGACAAGATCGCCGCCAACCGCGGCAAGTTCGCGTCGATCTTCGTCGCCTATGCCGATTGCGGCACCGGCGGGCGGCTCGACGCCGTGCTGGAGCAGGAGGGCATTGCGCGCATTCCCGGCGCCCACTGCTATGAGTTCTTTGCCGGCAGCGCGGTTTTCGCTGCATTGGCGGATGCCGAGCCGGGTACGTTCTACCTGACCGATTTCCTGCTCACGCATTTCGATCGTCTGATCCTGCGCGGCCTGGGCATCGACCGGCATCCCGAACTGATGCCGCTGTATTTCGGCAATTACACGCGGCTGGTCTATCTGGCCCAGCGCGCGCAGCCGGGCATGGAGGATGCCGGGCGGCGCGCCGCCCAGCGGCTGGGCCTGTCTTATGAATACCGGGTGACCGGGTATGGCGATTTGCAGACCAGCCTGCACCGCGCCAGTGAAGGAGTCGTCACATGGCAAAACTGATCGTGATCTCGTGGCGCGACGTACCGGCCCAGGTGCTGGTCAAGTCGGGGCGGGAAACTGCCAAGGTGCAGTTGTCGCAGCGCTTCCAGGAAGCCGTGGACCGGGCCGCGATGCGGGCCGGCAAGGCCGGTTCCGAAGCCTACCTGGCCGACTGGAAACGCGCCGCGCCGCGCCGCTGCGGTGATGATCTGCAGGCCGAGGCACAGGCCGAGGCAGACCGGATCGAGGCCCGCTATTCCGACGCCGACCTGCTGCGCATCATCCGCGCGCACGGCGTCGATGAGACGCTGCCGGCGCAAGCCAACGTTGCGGCGACCGACACCGACGGAGCCGCCTGATGTACGCCGTACGCCGCTGGTCGGTGCGCCATGCGCGGGGGTTGGAGTCGTTCTACAACGGCTTCGAGTGGGTGCTGGTCATGCTGCATCCGCTGTTTGCGAAGATCGGCTACGAGCGGCTGGAAAAGCCGGTGGCCGCGCTCGAGAAGCTGACCAAGGGCTTCTTGTTCGACTGCCAGATGTGTGGCCAGTGCGCCCTCAGTTCCACCGGAATGTCGTGTTCGATGAACTGCCCCAAGAATCTGCGCAATGGCCCGTGCGGCGGCGTGCGTGCCAATGGCAACTGCGAGGTCAATCCCGAGATGCGCTGCGTCTGGGTCGAGGGCTTCGAGGGCAGCGAACGCATGGTCGCCGGCAAGGGCGCGATCCGGGTGGTGCAGATTGCCGTCGACCGGCGCCTGCAGGGCCGGTCGTCCTGGCTCAAGGTGGCGCGTGAAAAAGGTGTGGCGGTCGCCGCCGCGATGGAGAAGCCGTGAAGTTCGAAGACGAACCCGTACCCGGCTATCCGATGCCCATCCTGCCCGGCCATACCTCGCCGGGGCGGCTCGAGCGCGTGCTGCGCCGCGGCGCCTTTGCCGTCACGACCGAGCTCGATCCACCGGACTCCGCCGACCCGGAAGACGTGTTCCGGCGTGCCCGCATCTTCGATGGCTATGTCGATGCCATCAACGCCACCGACGGCAGTGGCGGCAACTGCCACATGTCCAGCGTGGCGGTATGCGCCCTGCTGGCGCGCAAGGGCTATGCGATCGTGATGCAGGTGTCCTGCCGCGACAAGAACCGCATCGCGATCCAGGGCGACATCCTCGGTGGCGCAGCCATGGGCGTGGCCAACATCCTGTGCCTCAGTGGCGATGGCGTCCAGGCGGGTGACCATCCCCAGGCCAAGCCGGTGTTCGATCTGGACTGCATGTCGCTGCTGGAGATCGCCCGCAACATGCGCGACAACCACCAGTTCCAGAGCGGTCGCAAGATCACCTATGCGCCGCGGGTGTTCCTCGGTGCCGCCGCCAATCCGTTCGGCCTGCCGTTCGAGTGGCGCGCCGAGCGGCTGGCCAAGAAGGTGGCTGCCGGCGCCCAGTTCGTGCAGACCCAGTATTGCTACGACGTGCCGCGGCTGCGCGCCTACATGTCGCGGGTGGAGGACCTCGGCCTGCTGGACAAGGTGTTCATCCTGGTCGGCGTCGGTCCGCTGCGCAGTGCCAAGGCGGCCGAGTGGATGCGCAGCAACGTTCCCGGCGTGCACATTCCCGACGACATCATCAAGCGGCTTGCCGGCGCAGAAAAACCGGCGCTCGAGGGCCGCCAGATCTGCATCGACATCATCAACGAGGTGCGCGAGATCAAGGGCGTCTCGGGTGTCCATGTGATGGCCTACCGGCAGGAAGAGACGGTGGCCGAGATCATCCAGAAATCGGGTGTGCTGCAGGGCCGCGTGCCCTGGCACCCGCAACGCGACATTCCCGTCGAAACCCCGCACGACGACCTCGTCGAGACTGCAAAGGAAACCCCGTGACCGATACCGTCATCAGCTCCGCCACCCGTGAAGTCGTCATCGGCTTCGACCGCCCGTTCGTCATCATCGGCGAGCGCATCAATCCCACCGGGCGCAAGATCCTGGCAGCCGAAATGCTGGCCGGCGACTACAGCCGCGTCATCAGCGATGCGCTGGCCCAGGTCGAGGCCGGTGCGCACATGCTCGACGTCAACGCCGGCATTCCGCTGGCCGACGAGCCGGCGCTGCTGGCCAAGGCCATCGAGCTGGTGCAGTCGGTGACCGATGTGCCGCTGTCGATCGACTCGTCCATCGTCGCAGCACTGGAAGCCGGCCTGGCGGTCTACAAGGGCAAGCCGCTGGTCAATTCGGTGACCGGCGAGGAAGACCGGCTCGAGACCGTGCTGCCGCTGGTGGCGAAATACGGTGCGGCGGTGGTGGCGATCTCCAATGACGAGACCGGCATCTCGCAGGACCCCGATGTGCGTTTCGCCGTGGCCAAGAAGATCGTCGAGCGCGCGGCAGACTACGGCATCCCGGCCAGCGACATCGTCGTCGACCCGCTGGTGATGCCGATCGGCGCGATCAACCAGGCCGGCGTGCAGGTGATGGCGCTGGTGCACCGGCTGCGCACCGAACTCAAGGTCAACACCACCTGCGGCGCGTCCAACGTCAGTTTCGGTCTGCCCGAGCGCAACGGCATCAACGCCGGCTTCCTGACCATGGCCATCGCCTCGGGCATGACCTCGGCCATCACCAATCCGCTGCACGCGGAGGTTGTCCGCGCATGTATGGCCGCCGATGTGATGATGGGACATGATCCGGATTGCGCGCGCTGGATCCGCAAATTCCGCGAAGCGCCGGCCGTGGGTGCCGATGGCGAGATGGGACGGGGCCGGCGCGAGGTCGGACGCCGCCGCAGGACCTGAACGGGAAAGCCCGCGCATGCATGCCGTAATGCTTTTGTACCCAGGGCAATTTCCCGCCGGGCCGCCCCAAGGGAAATTCGCCCCCTCGGGGGGCAGCGCAGTACGCGCAGCGACAAGCGTGGGGGTCGACTTTCCCGCCGGGCCGCCCCAAG
>Ga0116169_1001214_pt1 | contig 22264 bp, 20 predicted proteins | sample AD_UKC130_MetaG_FD_89796 | JGI IMG/M metagenome (GOLD analysis project Ga0116169, IMG submission 89796) | Active sludge microbial communities of municipal wastewater-treating anaerobic digesters from Canada - AD_UKC130_MetaG | ecosystem: Engineered > Bioreactor > Anaerobic > Digestate | place...
CGAAAGCTCGCGAATGCGAAGCGTCTTGTCGTAAAGCGAGCCCAATTGCTCTTGATAGACTATATGCTTTAAGTCCGCCACCCTGTTCGATAGCGGTCTTTCTAAGTCTTTCTCCCAGAAGAACGCGGCGTCAGCAAACCTGGCGCGGAGGACCCTCTCATTGCCATCGACCACCACGCCCATCTCTGTAGCCCTGTTGTTGCTTATGCCGACGAAATAAGGTTTAAGCTTCCCATCGCTTCCCTTGACAGGCATATAGCGCTGGTGATGGACCATCACGGTCGTGAGGACCTCTTCGGGCAGCTCGAGGAAGGCTTCGTCGAAGGAGCCATAGAAGGGGACCGGATATTCTACGAGGAAACAGTTTTCTTCTACTAAGCGCGGCTGGGCATCTACCGTCGCGGCGAGCTCCTTCCCTATGGCGGATATTCCACTCAGCATCTTTTCCCTGCGCTTGTTATGGTCTACGATCACGTAGTTATCGTAGAGCTTGTCCATATATTCGTCGGCGGTGCGGATCTCTATGCTCTTGGCCCCCATAAAGCGATGCCCCCGAGTGACTCGGCCGCTCGAGGATCTCCCAACCTCAAAGGGAATCACGCTCTCGCCCCACAGACAGAGGATCCACCTTATAGGGCGGGCAAAGCGCAGCGTTGGGTCGTCCCAGTACATATTCTTCGGAAATACGAGCCCCTTCGTGATGCGCACTAAGACCTCGGGCAGGACTTCAGTTATGGGGCGCCCTTCCCTTTCTATCACGGAAACGACATATTGGGTGCCGTTGTAATCTTTAACTCTGAGGCTCTCTAAGGGCACCCCTTTTCCTCTGGCGAAACCGTAAGCCGCCTTCGTGGGGTTACCGTTCGCGTCATAGGCCTGATTCCATGTGGGGCCACGGTGTTCCTCGTAAAGGTTTTCCTGCCTCTCAGGCACATCTTTGACGATGAGGACCAAGCGGCGCGGCGTGCCGTAAGATTCCATCGACGAAAAGGGAATGCGAGAGGCTTTAAACTCCTCTTCGGCCAGGCGCTTCACCTCGCTCAAAGCCCAAACCGCATATGAAGCCGGTATTTCTTCGGTTCCGATCTCGAAGACCAGATTGCACACCTTCATGCTTCGGCGCCTCCTCCTTCGACGGCGGAGAACTTGTTCATCAACGGATAGCCAATCTCCTCCCTCTGGCGCAGATAAGCGGAACAGCAAAGGCCAGCTATAGCCCGGATGCGGGAGATATAACCAGTGCGCTCAGTCACGCTGATGGCCCTGCGAGCTTCCAAGAGGTTAAACGTGTGCGAGCATTTGAGGACGTAATCATACGCGGGCAGCGGTAACCCTTTATCGGCCAGGCGACGAGCCTCGGATTCGTACATCGAAAATAGCTGAAAGAGCATATCCGTGTCAGCCTCGTCGAAGTTATAGCGTGAATGTTCGACCTCTCCCCTATGGTGAATGTCGCCATAGGTTATATCGCCGACCCAGGCGAGGTCGAACACGCTTTCGGCCTTCTGGACGAACATAGCAATTCTCTCGAGCCCATAGGTGATCTCGGCAGGAACCGGATTCATGTCTATGCCACCCACCTGCTGGAAGTAGGTGAACTGGGTGACTTCCATGCCGTCGACCCAGACCTCCCACCCTAGGCCCCAAGCCCCTATAGTCGGCGCCTCCCAGTCGTCCTCGACGAATCTGATGTCGTGATCGGCGGGGTCGATATTCAAGGTTTCCAGGCTTTCGAGATAGATGTCCTGAATATCGCTGGGAGCCGGCTTTATCAGCACCTGGTATTGGTAGTAGTGTTGCAATCTGTTGGGATTTTCACCGTAACGGCCGTCGGCAGGTCTGCGAGACGGCTCCACATAGGCCACCCTCCACGGTTCTGGACCCAACGCGCGAAGCGTCGTCGCCGGGTTGAGCGTCCCGGCCCCTACCTCTATATCATAAGGCTGCTGTATTACGCACCCGCGCCCTGCCCAAAAACGCTCCAGGCGGAATACGATCTCTTGAAAATTCATCCCCCTATCGAGCTCCTTCGTCAGCTTCTCTCTTTCTCCAAAAGATAGACGAGCTTTTCGTTCAACTCATTCCATTTAGAAAAGCGAGGCTCTTCTTGCGTGGTCCATTTTACAAAAGCTCTTCGTGACAGAATAGCAGCCATTCGCACTTCTTGCAAGGCCGTTCCGGAAAACGAAATACCTGTCCCTGGCTCGCTGCAGTTGGAGTTGGAGCAGTAAAACCCTTCCCCTCCCCATCGGGCGTCCTCAAGGGGGGCGCCGCACTTCGCGCAGCGGTCGAAGTCAGGGGCAATGCCCCAATATTTAAGCCAACGCCACAGGAAGCGCCACTCGACGATATCTGGGCTTGCCCCTTCTTCGAGCGACCGAAGGGCCCAGAAAAACAGAGAGAGCAGCTCGTTGCATGGGTGGTTGGGCGGAAGATAATCTACGATCAATTTGGCGAGCGCCAGGCCGCCCCTCAAGTGTAGAGGCCTCTTGCGAAGCGTCCAAAAATCTTCTTTCACGTCGATGTCTTTAAGATAAAGGCGATTCCGTCCGCTGTAAAGGGAATAAATGCCGAAAATCAGCGGTTCGGCCGCCCCGCCGAAGCGCCGCTTTCCTTTTGCGGCGCCAGGTGCCGCAACCCAAATAGGGCCCGTCTTTACCAAAAGGAGGTAAAGCGACAGGTCTCCTTCCCGCAATTCTACCCTCCGCAACACCGCCCCTCTTGTCTTAAAGAAGCCCTGTTTTATGGACTCCAACTGCACGCCCTCCTATGCACGATAGCCGAGTCTGCGGAGCTCTCTTTCTGATTTTCTCCAATGCGGCCTCACCTTCACCCAAAGCTCAAGATAGACTTTATGCCCTAACTTGAACTCCAACTCCTCCCTGGCCAGCCGCCCGATCTCCTTGAGCATTTTTCCGCCAGAGCCGATTATGATCGCCTTTTGCCCGTCGCGCTCCACATATATTGTGGCGCGGATGTAGACCGCTTTCCTGTCGGGATATTCTTCGGGGGTCTTATACTCCTCCACATCTACAGTTACGCTATAGGGGACCTCTTCGCCCGTAAGGAGAAAGATCTTCTCTCTGATGGTCTCCGCAGCTATAAAGCGTTCGTCTTTGTCTGTGACGATATCCTCCGGATAAAGAGGGGGCTGCTGCGGCAGATAGCTGATGATCTTTTCGATCAGGATATCCAGATTGGTGCCTGTCACGGCCGATACGGGCACCACCTCTTTCGGTTTTACGATATCCTGGTATAAGGCTACAGCATGCCAAAATGACCCTTTTTTCTGCAGCAAGTCTATCTTATTGACCACCAAAAAGACAGGGGTGGGGGTTTTTCTTAAGATCTCGACGATCGCCATGTCATCCTCGCATATTTTCCTATCGCCCGCCTCGACTACATAACAAACTACGTCGACGCCCTCGAGCGATCGCACTGCCTCGTCGACCATGAACTCTCCGAGTTTGTGGCGCGGGCGTCGCAGTAGGCCGGGCGTATCCACAAACACGATCTGGGCGCCTTCTGCGCTGTAAATACAGCGAATTTGATGGCGGGTCGTTTGAGGCTTGTTCGAGATTATGCTTATTTTTTCTCCCATTATCGCGTTTATCAGCGAAGACTTACCCACGTTAGGCCTTCCTACGAGCGTGGCAAAACCAGATCTAAAATCGCTAAGAGAGTTTACTTCCATTCGAAAACCTCCGGTCCGACATCTTCATACATCACATAAAAAGGGCTTGGATGCCACACCCAGCCCCTCGATCTATACCGCTTGCGCCAAAACGCGATACCTTTAAGATCCTTGGACCTCTTCTTCTTTCTCTTCCTCCCTGCGAAACCTCAGGAGTTTAACTCTATACCCTTCTACGTTTACCACCTCGATGGTCCAAGGGCCGTATCTCACTTCTTCACCCGGTTCCAAGAAGCGCCCTGCCAAGGCCAGGACGAAACCGGCAACGCTGTCTGCCTCCTCGGACTCAAAGGGATAACTCAAATATTCGGACAAGTCGTCCAAGTTGAGCTGCCCTTCCACCAGATAACTGTTTTCCGATTCTTTGACGACGGGCAGGCTTTCCTCGTCGTATTCGTCTTGGATCTCGCCCACTATCTCCTCGAGGAGGTCTTCCAACGTCACGAGCCCGGCCGTGCCACCATACTCATCGACAACTATCGCCATGTGGACCTTTTTGGTGCGCATTGTGTCGAAGACCTCGGAGATTTTTGCGCTCTCCGGCACAAAGAGAGACTCGCGCATAAAATACGAAACCGGATCATCGACTCTTCCGGAGGCCAGGGATTCCAGGATGTCTTTGACGTGAAGTATGCCCACGATGTGGTCTGTGTCGGTCTCGTACACCGGCAAACGGGAGTGGCCGCACTCGCAGAACGTGCGCGCCGCCTGCGCTATGGGGGTGCTTGAAGAGATGGCCACCATATCCGTGCGAGGCACCATAATCTCGTAAACCCTCGTCTCTTCAAATTCGATCACACCCCGGATCATCCGCTCTTCATCTGCCTCCAAGCTGCCGGAAGCCTCGCCTACTTTGATCATCTGTTCTATCTCCTCACGGGTGATCGTCACGCGATGAGGATTCATTTCTATGTCAAAAGCTTTGCCTATCGCGCGAACCATGCCCACAAGGCCCCACACCACTGGAGAAAGGGGTATGCTCAAAGCTCGAAGCAACGGCGAGGCCAAGAGGACCATTCTATCAGCATGGACAATGGCTATGCTCTTTGGCAGGATCTCCCCGAAGACCACGATGAGAACGGTCATGGCGACTATGGCCAAGAAAATCCCTTTATCGCCAAAAAAGGCCACCGTAACAGAAGTTGCAAGCGAACTGGCCGCTATATTGACCAGGTTGTTCGAGATCAAGGTAATCGCAAGAGGTCGATGAATATCTTTTATGAGCCAGTCCAACGCTTTTTTTCGCTTAGGGAAGCTTTCCGCTAAACTCAAGAGCTTGCTCCGCCTCACAGCGGTTATGGCGCTTTCGCTGGCGCTAAAGAAGGCCGAAAGACACAGCAAGAACACCAGCAAGTAAATACTTTCAGGAATGTCTTCGCCCAATACTCTCCCATTCCTCCTCAAGATTACGTCGTTTCTTAAAAAATGCGCTCAAGGTATCGTTCCTGTCGCTCGATCATCGTCGACTCCGCCTCTTCGTCTTGGTGATCCCACCCCAAAAGATGAAGCAACCCGTGCACCAGGACGAAGAACAACTCCCTCTCAGGAGAAGAGTTCGCGTTCGAGGCGTTATCCTTGACGACGTCCGGCGCTATTACTATATCTCCCAAGGCGATTTCGCCCCACCCTTCGGGCAGTTCCTCGCCTTCCCACAGCGGAAAGGAAAGCACATCTGTGGGGGCATCGATACCTCTATAAAGCCCGTTGAGCTCTCGCATCTCTCCGCTCGACATAAAAGAGACGGAGATGTAAAGGTCATCCTTATTCACATCCAACCCCTCATCGGCCAATATCTGTAAAAAGAGCTCCTTCATGTCTTTTTCCCACGATTGCCGAAGTGGGATGGCGGCCTCGACCAGTTCTTTCCCGGAGATATCGACTTTGAGGGTCATATCAAATCGCCCTCTCCGGCGAGGCTAACGCCAGAAGGGGTTTCTCTTCCTCTATGGCCTTGACCTGGCGCGTATGGTACATAGAGCGCAGTACAGCCACAAAGGCCTCCTTAACGATCTCCAACTCCCTCAACGTAAAATCTACGCGCTTCAGCTGCCCTTCGCGCACTTTGCTCTCCACAACTTGAGAGACGACTTCCTCTAAATGAGCCACTTCCTTGCCGCTGATGTCGAGCGCACGCACTGCCGCCTCGGTCGAATCGGCCAGCATCACCAGGGCGGTCTCCTTAGAGCTGGGAAGGGGCCCAGGGTAGCAGAACTGTTCCTTAGGGAGGTCCTCCCCAATGGACTGGGCTTTTTGATGGAAGTACGTCAGGCAACCGGTGCCCTGGTGTTCCGTAATAAAGTCGCAGATCCTGCTGGGCAGATGATACTCCCTGGCCACCTCCAACCCCTCTCTGACGTGGGCGATTATCGAAAGGGCGGAAAGCGTGGGCGAAAAGTCATCGTGAACGTTCGAGCCTTGAAGCTGATTCTCCACGAAGAAATGAGGGCGCCTGAGCTTACCTATATCATGATAATATGCCCCAACGCGCACGAGGAGGCCGTTTAAGCCCAATTTGTTGGCAGCGCCTTCGGCGAGAGCCCCCACTATGAGAGAGTGGTGATACGTCCCCGGCGCTTCAACCTCGAGCCGTCTCAAAAGAGGGTGAGCCGGGGAGGACAGGTCCATCAGGCGAATGGGCGACAAAATCCCGAAGAGCTCTTCCCAGACCGGAAGCAAAAGGACGGCCAGGGCGCTAAAAGCGGCACCAAACGCGACCAAAAGCAGCACCTCCTGCAGCATGATCTGCCGCTGTAAGCTCCAAGCAGCCAAGGACCACATCAAAACCCCTACCAAGCCGGAAGCGAAAAGCCCCTTCCACAACTTAAAACGCGTATCGGTTTTCCAGCGCAGCAATGTATAACCCAAGAAACCGATCACGGCCAAAACGAGCAAGGCCACCATCAACTCCAGAGACTCCAGACTCATCACGATCAAAAGGCCCATCACGCCAGCACTGGTCACGAGATGATACGCCATCCCCGCGGGCAGGGTAAGGAAACTCCACCCCGCTACTGGCAAGGATCCGAAAGGCGTCGCCTCGTATTTAAGCCCTCCCGCAAAGAACTGTAGCGCCCACCCGACGATCACCAACGCCAACAGATAGCTTTCCTCCTTGAGAGCGAGTTTGCTACCTTCTGCCGCAGTGAAGTGAAATTGCCAATAACCCCACAACGCCACCACCAAAGCCGTCAACAGGAGGCGCCTCCAGGGGAAATCGGGTGAGAGATATCCCTGCTTAGTGAGAAGGTCAGCATCAGCTGGCGTTATAACCTCCCCATCGCTGACCAAAACGTCACCGGGGAAGATGCGGCGCTCTATGGGTGAGATCGTCTGCCTGATCTCATCCCTCAGGCGCTCGGTGGCCTTTTCGTCCACCACTATGAGGCCATCCCTCGCATAGACGCCCACAACCCTCGATGCGGCTATATCTCGAAGGGCTGCGGTAGATTCCTCATCTATATACGTCATCGGACGAAGAGCGACGTAAGTTCTGGGCGCAGGGCGTCCAACGACAAACCCCCTGCGCCCAACCTCAATGCGCCAACTCCCACAGGTAAGCAAAACAGCCACCGCTACGAGGATGCCGATCGCGAAACGCTTAAAGCGAGGACCGGGCGGCTCTCCCCCTTTCTGGCCCATTCCCCTGCCGCTCGAGACGATGGACCATCGATGCCCCTTACCCTTCGGTTTTCTGTAGCTCGTAAATTTCATAAGCCTTCACGATCTTCTGTACGATCTCGTTCCTCACCACATCGTAGGCATCGAGCATGACGAAAGCTATGCCCGGTATCTCCACGAGGACCTTCTGGACGGCCTTAAGGCCCGACTCCTTCGCCGCCGGAAGGTCGACCTGCGTTATGTCGCCTGTGACGACGGCCCTGGAACCCAACCCGATGCGCGTCAAAAACATCTTCATCTGCTCGGTGGTGGTGTTTTGGGCTTCGTCGAGGATGATAAAACTCTCGTTCAGCGTGCGCCCTCGCATATAGGCCAAAGGCGCTATCTCGATCACACCCTTTTCGACGTAGCGCAAGAAACGCTCCGGCGGGAAAAGATCGTAAAAAGCATCGTATAGCGGACGAAGATAAGGTTCGACCTTTTCCCTCAAGTCCCCAGGGAGAAACCCCAAATTCTCCCCGGCCTCCACGGCGGGACGCACCAATACCACGCGGCTCACTTGGCCACCCTTCAGGGCAGTAACAGCCATGGCCACAGCCAGATATGTCTTTCCGGTGCCCGCTGGTCCTATGCAAAATGTCACGTCGTTCTTTCTCATGGCCTCGACATAAGCCTTTTGCCCCAGCGTCCTGGGCCTCACGGGTTTACCCCGAGTGGTGACACAGATCACATCGTCATAAAGCGAGCGCATGTTCGCCACTTCGCCCTCCGCCAGGACGTCCATGCCGTAATTCAGGTCGGATGGTGCGATGCGATGTCCGTGTTCGGCCGCGTCTATGATCTGTTCCAGAAAATCGGCTACGCGGGACACCACAACTTCGTCTTTCCCCTGTACGGTGACTTCGTTTCCCCGCACCACAACCCTCACCGGAAAGCGCTCCTCGAGGATGCGCAGATTTTCGTCTTGCTTCCCCAAGAGCAGCCTCAAGGCATCGTCGCCGGGAACCACTAAAGTCCGCGACGGCGGAAGGGCCTCCATCTCTTTATTGCGAACGTAGCTTGCCATACCTTTCTGCAGTTAGCCTCGCTTTATGCCCGCGCTACCTTGGAGATCTCGGGGAACGCCTTTTTCAAGGTCGATTCCACATGAAGGCGAAGCGTCTCCTGCGCGAAGGGGCACGAACCGCAAGCCCCAGTTAGGCGAATACGCACTGTCTTAGTAGCATCGTCGTAGCCCAAGAACTCCACATCTCCGCCGTGGCTTTGAAGCGCTGGGCGAATGTCCTTATCTATGGTCTCCTGAATCTTCTCTACGGTCACGCCATAAACCTCCTTATGGCAAATATCGCTTCCTTTCTGCTGTTATTATATCACTCACAGCTCACATGGGATAGGCTACCCCTTCCACCGCCTCTCCCAAGCCCACGTCGCGCTTGACGGTCCGGGCGTATTTGCGGACCAAGAAGTCTTTGGCAACCGCCGGGAAGAGGACGTAGGATAGGACATCTTCTGGCTGCAAGATCCACGGTTCTATCGCTTCCTTCGCCTTCTCGAGTTCCGGCTCTATGACTTCGCCAGGTCGGCACGAGATGGGCTCTTGGTCACCGATGACTTTGCGCTGCACTTCGGGGTCAACGGGAGCAGGCGGCCTGCCGTAAAGCCCAAGGAAATAGTTTTGTACCTCCTTGGGCACCACCTTCCACCGCTCCCCCACCAAGACGTTCAGGGTAGCCTGTGTCCCCACGAGCTGGCTGGTTGGCGTTACGAGCGGCGGGTAGCCCATCTCGCGGCGCACGCGCTCGACTTCTTTCAGCACGATATCGAGTTTGTCCAAGGCGTTTTGCTCCTTGAGCTGGCTCACGAAGTTGGAATACATGCCGCCTGGGATCTGGTAGGCGAGGACGTTCACGTCCACGCCTTGCATCCCTATGAAGAGATGGCTGTATTTCTCTCGCACCTTCTTGAGATATTCCGCTATGGGGATCAGCTTTTCCAGGCTTAAGCCGGTATCGTAAGGGCTACCATGAAGAGCTGCGACGAAGGTCTCCGTGGCTGGCTGGCTCGTTCCCATAGCGAAAGGAGAGATGGCGCAGTCGACCACATCGGCCCCGGCCATTATAGCTGCCAGATACGTCATAGAGGCCAAGCCGCTCGTGTAATGTGTGTGCATCTGAACGGGCACATTCGCCTTTTCCCTTATGTTTTTTACCAGTTCGTAGGCATCCATGGGGCCGAGCAGACCAGCCATGTCCTTTATGCATATGGAATCCGCCCCCATGCTCACCATATCGAGGGCCATCTGAAGAAAGGCTTCAAGCGTATGGACTGGCGATATGGTATATGAGATCGCCATCTGAAGGTGGGCGCCTTCTTTCTTGACCTGATCCGCGGCTATCTCCATATTGCGCAAGTCGTTCAAGGCATCGAAGATGCGGATGATATCGAGGCCATTGCCGACGGCGCGCTTCACGAACTCCCTTACTGCGTCATCGGCATAATGGCGGTAACCCACGATGTTTTGCCCGCGCAATAACATCTGAAGTTTGCTCTTCTTGAAATGCCTCCTCAGCGTGCGGAGCCTCTCCCATGGATCCTCGTCGAGGAATCGCATGCAGGTGTCGAACGTCGCCCCTCCCCACACTTCTAACGAGTGAAACCCAACCTCGTCCATCATCTCTACAACAGGGAGCATGTCATCTGTGCACATGCGCGTGGCCATGAGGGACTGATGTCCGTCCCTCAACGACGTTTCCGTGATGCCAACTGCCTTTCGAGTTACATTCTCTCCAAATCCCTTGTCGTTCATCATTCTATCGTTTCACCTCGAACTTTAAGTTTTCGTCTTGGCCGATCGCCACAACGAATCAAGTTCTTCCAACGAGAAGCTGCTCCACTGGCGGCCGCTCTCCCTCACGCGCTCCTCGATAAACCGAAAGCGAGCCGAAAACTTTTCGTTTGTCCGCTGAAGGGCTCTCTCCGGGTCGATGCCCAGATGGCGCGACAGGTTCACCGTCGCGAAGAGAAGATCCCCTACCTCCTCCTCTATCTCTTCTGCGCACTCTCCCTCTATGGCACACTTGAGCTCCTCCGCCTCCTCGGAAATCTTCTCCCAAAGGGGCAATAGACCCTCCTTAGGCCAGTCAAAGCCGACTCTTGCAGCCCTCTCTTGGATCTGAAAGGCCCTGAGGAGCGCAGGTATGCTGCGCGGCACTCCGGCTATTACGGAGTTATCCTCTTTGTCGGCGCGCTCGCTCGCCTTTATGCGATCCCAGTTTCGCCTCGCTTCGTCGCTATCGGCCGCCTTCAGATCCCCAAAGACATGAGGGTGGCGGCGGATTAGCTTTTCTTCGAGCTTTTTCAACACTTGAGCTATATCGAAAAACCCTTCCTCTTCCGCCAACTGCGAGACGAAGACCACCTGAAGCAACAGGTCCCCGCTCTCCTCGCACATGCCGTTTTTGTCCCCTCTATCCAGCGCGTCCACGAGCTCGTATGCCTCTTCTATGATATGCGATGTCAGAGTTTGAAACGTCTGCTTGCGATCCCAAGGACATCCGTCTGGAGATCTGAGGCGCTTCATTATAGCGACGATCCTTCCGAAGAGTTCGCCTTCGCACATACCAATCCCCCTGTCCGTCAACGGCTAGGTGCCCCTTCTGCAGAGAGCACCTCGAGGTGGGAGGCCAACGCCATAACAGCCCTTGGGCCTCCTGGACCTATGGCTTTACTGCCCTGCACGACCCAGCCGGTAAGCCCCGAGACCAAAGATTTAAGCCCTTCCGCCTCACCCGTAACCAACGTTTCATCCCAAGTGCAACGAGCATATTCTACCCCAACGAGGTGGAGCTGCGCCCGCAGGCGAGCACAAGCCAAAAGAAGTCGTACGGCTTCCGGCGGCGGGCCGAAGCGATCCCCGATCTCTCTGGCGAGCTCATCAACTTCTGGTCCCGAATCTGCCTTTAAGAGCCTGCGATAGAGCGCGACCCTCACGCTGTCCTGGGGTATGTAAGACGGCGGTATGCCCAAGGGAAGCTTCACCTCTACAAGGGCGACCTTCTGAGCGGCTTCTCCTCTGGCCTTGAGTATTGCCTCCTCGAGGAGCTTGTAATACAGATAAAGGCCGACCTTGTCCCCGTGGCCATGCTGAGACAGGCCCAATATTTCGCCGCCGCCGCGGATCTGCAGATCCCTTAAGGAAAGCTGGTACCCCGAGCCGAGTTCGGTTAACTCAGCTATGGCCTCCAACCTCTCCTGAGTCTCCCGAGACAAAGGATGCTCGGCAGGGTAAAGGAAGTAAGCGAAGGCCTGCTCATCTCTCCTGCCCACGCGGCCGCGCAGCTGGTAAAGCTGTGCCAAGCCGAACCGCCTTGCGTCGTCGACGATGAGCGTATTCGCCCTCGCTATATCAAGACCGCTTTCCACTATTGTAGTGCAGACCAAAACGTCCAATTTTCCGTCCAAAAAGTCCACCATGACCTTGTCCAGGCGACCTTCCTCCATCTGGCCATGGGCTATGCCTATCCTCGCGCTCGGCAGGAGCGCCCGCAACCGGGCAGCGCACTCTTTTATGCTCTGCACGCGGTTGTGGATGAAGATGACCTGCCCTCCACGCGCTATCTCCCGCACGATGGCCTTCTTGACGAGTTCATCCCTCCACGGGTTGACCACCGTTATGACGGGGCGCCTGTTTTTGGGTGGCGTGGCGATCACGGATATGTCGCGCAACCCGCTGAGAGCCATGTGAAGCGTCCTCGGTATGGGCGTGGCAGAGATGGCGAGCACATCGACCTGGCTTTTCATCTTCTTCAGATACTCCTTGTGTTTCACGCCGAAGCGATGTTCCTCGTCTATGATAACGAGACCGAGGTCCTTGAAGCGCACGTCTCTCTGCAATAGCCTGTGAGTGCCTATCAAGATGTCTACTTTTCCCTCTTCTACATCGCGCAAGATCTGCGTCTGGCGCCGTTGAGGGACGAAGCGGGAGAGGACCTCGACGGATACGGGAAACCCCACAAGGCGAGATTTGAAGGTCGCATAATGTTGCTGAGCTAAGAGCGTCGTGGGAACCAAAATCGCCACCTGTCTGCCGCCCTCTACGGCCTTAAAGGCAGCCCGCATCGCTATCTCCGTCTTGCCGTAACCCACGTCCCCCACGACAAGGCGATCCATCGGCAGCGGGCTTTCCATGTCCCTCTTTATGGCTTCAATTGCCCTGAGCTGATCTGGCGTCTCGTCGTAGGAAAAGGTGCGCTCGAAGCGCACAAGGAGTTCGCCATCGGGAGGGAAGGCGTAACCCTTCAACCCTTCCCTTTTGGCGTATAGCTCGACGAGCTCCCTGGCCGCCTCCTCAGCCCTCCGCTTGGCGCTCTCGAGGGAACGCTTCCATGTCTTCCTATCCAGATGATCTGGAGATGCCTCTGAACCCGAAGGTGACACATAAGGTGAAATTTTATAAAGCTGAAAGGCGGGCACGAGGAGGCGCTTCCCCTCGGCGAACTCGAGCTTCAAGAACTCCTGAGGCCCGCCGTCCACCTCCACGGGCTGAGTGCCGAGGAACTGCGCCACTCCGTAATCCTCGTGGACTACCCACTGCCCTATGGATAAAACCTCATCCCAATCAGCAGGCGGACGTATCGCTTCTTCCTGCGGCGCAAGATAGATATCGCCGAGGGCGGACCCCGCCAAAAAGACTTTCCTTACGGCGCGATCTATAAAACCGCAGGAGATGTCGGCAGCGCGGCATTCGACGCCGCGAGTGAGATGCCACTCCTTTAGCTCTTCGTTTTTGGAGTAGAGACAAACTTCATAGCCTTGCTCCTTCCAAAGCTTGAGGAACCCCTCTACCTCCTCGAATCTGCCGTGGAAGGTCGGTAAGGGAGATACAGGCAGGCGCACCCCCTTGCCAGCAGCGGCCAAAACGCGAAGCCTCGGAAAATGGGCCAGGGAGAGGAAAAATTCCTGCCAAGACGAAAGGCCGGGGAGAGATCGGGCTTCCTCCCGCAGGTTCTCCCACAACCACAAGAACGAATCGGCCTGCGATTCCACACTGTCCGGGTCGAAGATGACGATATGGGTATCTTCCGCCAAGAAGTCGAGCAGCGAGTGCTCCTTTTCGCCCGTCAGCGAGCAGAGTTCGACCTCTTCGAGGTTATAAAGGCTGCGCTGACTTTCTGGCGAGAAGGCACGCATCGATTCTACGGTCTCATCGAAAAACTCCACCCTCAAGGGATGGCGCAAGCCCGGATCGAAGAGGTCTACTATGCCTCCTCTCGCCACAAACTGACCAGGCGCCCACACCATATCGACTCGTTCGTAACCGGCTTCGGAAAGCCACCTGATGAACCTGTCTCGCCCAACCTCTTCTCCTACTGTGAGCGCAAAGAAGGTTTCGGCAAGCAGAAAGGGAGCGACTAAGGCCCCTGGAGTGGCTACGAGGACACCACCGCTCCTATACCATTGGCGGAGCATTTCACCTCTCCTGACCCACATGGCCTGCTGCAGGACCTTCTCAGGAAGGAGAGGCAACTCCTCCAGCAAAAACGGCGCCCCACCAAAAAGCCCTTTCCAGTCACTTGAAAACTCCTTCGCCTGCCTGGAATCAGGCAACACGACGAGTAAGGGGTGCTCGGGATCCCTGCATATCCAAGGCCTGGACGCCCCCTCCGAAAGGAGAAAAACGGCCTCCCCGGCAGCCCACAGGCCAAAATCCAGATCCCAAAGGCGCGTGGGAGTAGTCCCTACGGCAACCTGATGCGGCATCTCTCTACGAAGATCCCCCCCGCAATTTGTCGTTCACATAAGATATAGCTCTCTCCATATCCATAGAAAGCCACGCTTCAACCGCCTGCACGCAACGGCCCATTACCTCAGGCAGCTGGGCCAATTCCTCATCGGCAAAGTCGCTGAGCACCCAAGAGGCTACATCGCCATCTGCCGGCGAACCTATGCCTATGCGAAGCCTTGGCACGGTAAGCGTTCCCATGGCGCCGAGAACCGAAGCCATACCATGATGCCCGCCCGCACTCCCCGCCGCCCTCAACCTGAGCCGCCCAAACGGCAGTGCAACATCGTCGTAGATCACCAAAATACACTCAGCGGGTATGCGAAACCGAGCCGAGGCGGCTTTGACCGCCTTGCCGCTCAAGTTCATATAAGTAACGGGCTTTAAGAGGACAAGCTCTTTTTCTTTCCAACTCAATGGCCCCCAAAGCATAGCCGAGCAGGCAAGAGCCGCCTCGGTCGATACCCCCAAATGCTCCAAAAGGGCATCGATGGCGAGCCATCCCATGTTGTGCCGCGTCATGGCATAACGAGGGCCAGGGTTTCCCAACCCCACGCAGAGGCGAAGACTCACCCTCTGTTACTCCTCTTCCTCCTTTATGCCCTTTACTTTGATCGTTTCGGGTTCGGTTTGAACGGCGACTTCCTCTGTAACGGCTTCCTCAACCGCCGCCGGGACGTATACTGCCGCCACTAAGGCCTGGGGGTCAGAAAGCAGCGCAGCGCCCTCGGGCAAAGGAACATCGGAGGTGTGAATTGCTCCGCCGAGGTCGAGGGAGGAAACATCGACCCTAAAGACATCCGGCATGTGAGCAGGCAGCACCTCTATCTCAAGCGCATATATGTACTGCTCCAACATTCCACCCTTCTTAACCCCTTCGCATCGCTCTCTGCCGATGAGCTCAACGGGAACCTCGACAGCCACTGTGTGGCCTTTGATCAATCGATAGAAGTCGATGTGGAGGATCTGGTCTGTGACGGGATTGCGCTGGATCTCCCTCATTATGGCCATCTCCCTGCCTCCGTTCGGCAAAAGCACCTCGAATATCACGGTCTCCCAATGCGCTGAATTGGCGTAGGGTTCTATTTCCTTCTCTGCCACCTGCACGGGGAGGCCCTCACCATAATTCGGGCCATAGAACACCGCTGGCACATACCCTCGAGCTCTGAGCTTTTTGCTCCCCTCTTTGCCCACTACATCTCTTTCTTTGAGCTCTATATTAACCATCGACACCGCATACCATCTCCCTCATCTGAAGAGAATACTCACCGAATGATCCGAATGGACTCGGTTTATGGCTTCCGCAAATAGCGAGGCTATCGAAAGCTGTATGATTTTATCCAGTCTTTTTTCCTTGGACAAGGGGATCGTGTCCATGAGCACCACCTGGTCTATAAATGGCCTGCCGTTTTCATCGAGCTTGCTCAAGTTCTCTATGGCCGGCCCGGACAAAATGCCGTGAGTGGCGCACACATATACCTTTTCAGCCCCTCTTTTGACCAGCGCCTCGGACGCCTTGGAGACCGTCCCCGCTGTGTCTATCATGTCGTCGATCATCACGACCGTTTTGCCTCTCACATCGCCTATGATCTCCAAGACCTCGCAGTAATTGGCCACCTCATAGGAGCGCCTCTTGTCCACTATAGCGAGATCCGCATTGATCTGAAGGGCAAAGCGGCGCGCCCTGACCACGCCGCCTATGTCAGGCGCAGCCACAGCCACCTTCCCTTCTTTAAGCTCTTCCTTGAGCGTCTTGTGACAATAGGAAACCATAAGGGGGATGGCCGTAAGGTGGTCAACTGGAATATCGAAGAAACCCTGGATCTGCCCCGCATGGAGGTCGGTGGATATGACGCGATTAGCTCCGGCCTTTTCCAAAAGGTTCGCGACGAGCTTCGCCGTGATCGGTTCTCGCGACCGCGTCTTCCTGTCCTGCCTGGCATAGCCGAAGTAGGGCATCACTACGTTTATCTGATAGGCCGAAGCCCGCTTGAGCGCATCTATGAGGATCAACAGTTCCATGAGGTTTTCGTTCACTGGGGGACAGGTCGGCTGTATGACATAGACATCTGCACCCCTGACGCTCTCTTCAATTGAGACGCTGACCTCGCCGTCGGAAAACCTGCCAACCTTCGCACTCGAGAGGGGCACGCGAAGGTTTTCGCTCACCCTTTGGGCAAACTCCGGATGGGCGCTACCAGAAAAAATCTTCATTTCCCTAAGCCTATCCGCCATCTACCTTTCTTCCTCCTTCCTTTTCTTTGCCCATCCTTCCACGTTGCGCTGCCTCGCCCTGGCTATGGCGAGGGCGCCCTCTGGGACATCGCGCGTGATGACCGACCCCGCCCCGGTATATGAATCGTCGCCGAGCGATACCGGAGCCACGAGCATCGTGTCGCTGCCCACGAAACAGCGGTCGCCTATGTGTGTCTGATGCTTCCTGCGGCCATCGAAGTTGCACGTTATCGTTCCGGCCCCTATATTCGTCTCCTTCCCTATGAGGGCATCGCCTATATAGGAAAGATGGGGGACCTTGCTGTTTTGGCCTACGGTGGAATTTTTGATCTCCACGAATTTCCCCACGTGGGCCCCTTCGCCCACCTCTGCGCCGTTACGAAGATGCGCAAAGGGGCCAATAGTGGCGCCATCGCCCACGACGCTATCTTCCAGGACCACATGTCCGCGCACCTGCACGCCGCTTCCAAGCTTACTGTTTCTTATTATGGTGAAGCTGGCGATGCGACTGCCGCTACCGACTGAGGTTTTGCCCAACAGCTCGACCCACGGATCTATCCACACATCCTCCTCGAAGGAGACTTCTGGGCCGATCCACACGCTGTTCGGATCGAGACACTTCAGGCCAAATTCCTTCATCCAACGGTAAAGCAGCCTGTCTCGCAGCATGGCAGCGGCTTGAGCGAGCTGAACAGGGTCATTGACTCCCGCGAGCTCTTCCGGGTCTGGCCAGTTCAACACGGCCACGCGCTTTCCATCTGCAGAGAGCAATCGAACCGCGTCCGTGAGGTAATACTCCTTTTGAGCATTATTGTTATTCAAGCGGTGGATCAAATCCGCTAAAGGAGCCACGTTGAAGGCATATATGCCGCTATTGACCTCCTGAATCGAACGCTCCGCCTGAGAGGCATCTTTGTCCTCGACTATCCGCACCCTTCCATCCACCTGGATCACCCTGCCATAGCCTGACGGGTCGTCGAGGGTCATGGTCAGAAAGGTAGCCTCGGTCATCTCGTCCATATGGCGCCTCGACAGCGCCTCCAATACATCTGCGCCGACGAGCGGGACATCGCCAGGCAAAACGAGCAGTTCATCGAGCGATGCCCACCAAGGCTCGGCAACCATCAAAGCGTGTCCGGTGCCCAACTGCTCTCTCTGCCAGAGCACCGCCACATCTGGCCATCTGGAGGCCAGGTATGACTCCACTGCTTCGCCACCCCAACCGACTACGACAGCTATGTCCTTTATGCCGGCCTCGCTGAGGGCCCTCAAGGGATAATAAATCATGGGCTCCCCCAATACCGGGAGCATCACTTTGCTAAAGCTTCCTTTCATGCGCGTCCCCTTGCCAGCAGCCAGGACAAGAGCACCTACCCTCCCCATTTGCGCCTTTCTCCCCCCATTTTCTTAAATTCACGCCACAAGTCCACACAATAAGTTTACACGCTAACCTGCGCTTCGTGGCACAATTTTTAAAAGTACCGCGCAAAGCGCAATAAAATGGGGGAAGCGGTAGGCTTCCCCTCTATCTCTCAATAAGTGGCTGGGGCGGCAGGATTCGAACCTGCGAATCGCGGATCCAAAGTCCGCTGCCTTGCCAGCTTGGCTACGCCCCAAATACAACCTCACCGAATGCGCGCTCTTCGCACATTTTCTACCACATTTATACGTCGCAGGTCAAGGCCAACGCTAACCGGCAGCAGATTGGCATGCCTTAAGGCGTTGCGCCAGGTTTTTGCCCAACTGGTCGCACAACTTTAGGTCTTCCGGCGTGGGGGAGGATTTCACCTCCACCTGCGGCTCCAAGAGCTCCCATCCGCCGGATGCGGCAAGCTCCTTCAAGGCTTTAAGCGCTACGCCTTTGCTCCAGCTGTAGGAGGCACAGACTCCAAGGATGCGATTTTTCATGTTTTTGTTCTTCAAATGTTCGACGAGCGTTTGCACGGGTGGGAAAAGGATCATGTTGTACGTGCAAGCTGCCAACACGAGGCCGCTATACCGCCATATGTCCCTCACTATAAAAGACGGATGGCTCCGAGAGGTATCGTGGAGGACGATATGCTCTATCCCCTCAGCCGAGAGCGCTCGAGCAACTTGTTCGGCCACCTTCTGCGTGTTGCCGTACATGGAACCGAAGGCTATTACGGCACCGCAGTCGGTTTCGTGGCGACTCCACCTCGCGTATTGCTCAACGATATAGTTCGGGTTTTTGCGGTGTATAGGCCCGTGAGAGGGGGCAATAATCTTATAATCCAAACCCTTCAATTTCTCGATCGCCTTCTCCACCTGAGGGGCGTATCTGCCGACGATGTTGGAGAAGTAGCGCAAGATCTCGCCCTCGTAATAACCCATATCGACCTCATCGTCGAAGATGCCGCCGTCGAGCGTCCCAAAGCCGCCGAAGGCGTCGCACGTAAAAGCGACGCCGGTCGCCCAGTCGAAGGTGACCATGGTTTCGGGCCAGTGTACCATGGGGATGAGATGAAAGGAGAGTTTGTGCGCTCCGAGGTCCAGGCCCTCCCCGTCTTTAAAGACCAGGATATCGCTATCGTCTACGGCATAGAAGCTCTTCAAAAACTCCTTCGTCTGAGCATTGCCCACGATCTTCATTTGAGGGAAAAAACCCTTGAGCACCTTGATGGCCCCGGAATGGTCGGGTTCCATGTGGTTTACGATCAGGTAATCTACGCCGCGATCCTTCCCCAATATGCCTTGAATCTTCCCTATGAGGTCCGCCTCGTAGCAGTTTTTCACCGTATCTATGAGGGCCACCTTTTCGTCCGCCACCAGGTATGCGTTATAAGAAACCCCCCTGGGCAGTGGCCATATGGATTCGAAGAGATCGGTCTGGCGATCGTTGACGCCGACCCAATACGTATCTTTAGCTACAGGAATGCCGCAATTCATCGCTTCTTTTCCCCCTTTATCTCGGCTTGTAACACCTAAATTTTTATATCCTTTTGAAGACGTTGTCAAAAGGGATTTCAATATAACACAAAGAGAGCAAATTATGCCTTAAACCCGGGCACCGTTTGGACCTTGCGCGAAAAAAGATCTCATGTTATTATCATCCTCGCCAATGGGGGATCGTCTAATTGGCAGGACACGTGACTCTGGATCACGCAATGGTGGTTCGAGTCCACCTCCCCCAGCCAAAAAGTGGAGGCCCCATCGTCTAGTGGTCTAGGACTCCGGGTTCTCAGTCCGGCAACAGGGGTTCAAATCCCCTTGGGGCTACCAAGAAAATCCAAGAGGCAGGCTGAAAGAAGGGCCTGCCTCTTTTAGTTTCAAGCTGACACTTCGCAACCTTTCCTCACCGCTTCCAACGCAACCCCAACAGCGAGAGTCCCAAAAACCATGTCAAGGTCCCCTTAGGTCTGAGGGTCTGCGATGGGCTAGGCGAGATAAAGGCCGCTACGCGCACTACTTCTTAACGCTGTAGGTCTTGCTGCTCCAAGGTTTACCCTTGAGTGGCTCCCCAGAAACCAGCTCCACAAAGCGGTTCAAGCATTTTGGACACTTGAGAACGGCCGGCGCTTCTTCCAATTCAAACTCATGTCTGCAGGTGAGGCAGCGAAACTTCCTCATCATTCGTTCCCTCCCCATAGTTTCTTGTTGCTTTTATTATAGCAGACATGGTCGACTTTGATTAACTTTAAAAAATACCGTTCTGAGGACGGCTTGCCTCGGCTGTCGATAGGCGCACGTTTTAATTGAGCAAGGCCAATCCCAACAGCGCCGCCACCAACAGGCTCGGCAACATGTTTGTGACGCGCAGGCGCTTTACCTCCAAAATCGAAAGGCCCAAACCCAACAGCATTATGCCGCCCGCTGCCGTAATTTCGGCGACCACCGCTTCAGAAAGGAGGGCGCGCAGCGCATGGGCAAACAGCGTCAACCCGCCTTGGTAAACGAGGAGCGGGACGGCGGAAAATATCACGCCAACGCCCAGAGAGGCCGACAGGGCTATGGAGGAAACGCCGTCCAAAAATGACTTGGCAAAGAGCAGGCGAGGATAGCCGCCCAATCCCTCCTCAAAGGCCCCCAATATCGTCATGGAACCCATGCAAAAGAGCAAAAAGGCGGTCATGAAACCCTCGACGAAGCTGCTCTCGCCGACGTTCAGGCGCCGCTTTAGGCCTTCGGCCGCCCCGTTGATCCGCTCTTCGAGGGTCAGAAATTCGCCCAGGATAGAGCCCACGACGAGGCTGAATATCAAGATGAGGACGTTCCTGGTGTTTGAAGCCATCTGGACGCCGAGATACAGGGTAAAAAGCCCTATGGCCTGAAAGGCTATGTTCGAATAGCGCATCGGGAGTCTTGAGCGGACGGCAAGGCCTATCAGGCTCCCGACGACGACCGAAAGGGCGTTTACGATACTGCCAGCCATGGGTATCGAAAGCAAAAAACCTTCCATACGATCGAACCTCCCCGCATATAAAAATGAGTCAAAATATAGAATAGTTGGTCATTATATGTTATACTACCAGTCGGTGAAAGCAATGGACAAAGAGCAATACCTGAGGGTATTAGAGAAAAAGCATACACTATATTTCGACGTCTTCAGGGATCGCAGGGTCGGGGATCAACTGTTCGATATAGTCGCCGAATTTCATGCGAGGACCGAACGTCATCTCCTCACGATGGTGATGGATGCCTATGAAGCCCACGAATACCGCATGATCAAGTGCTATGATAGGTTTTCATTAGAGGAGGCTGAGCGCTTTGCCCAGTGGCTCGTCGGAGAGGTGCGCCGCAGGGCAAGGCCCAATGAGGAGCATATGTGCACAATCGTAACCGGCGCGGCTATATCGGAAAACCCCATAGAGGAAGGCGTGAAGCAGTTCGTCAAAAAGTTCAAACATGTCAAGTATCACGCCTTCGGCCTCAGAGGGTGGCAAGAGGTGAGGTTTTTAGCTGTGGACCTGTCTACCGGCAGCGTAGCCGCAAACGGGAGAGGAAGGCAGGTGATCGATGACTTCAAGATCAGCGAAGCGGCGGTATGTAGCGGCAATATATCCAAAAGGGAGGTGGAGTAGGAATGAGTGGAATTTTACTGTTGGTGATTTCGATAATCCTTTTTGCCTTGGCTTACGTCTACTACGCGGGCTGGCTTGCGAAGCAGTGGGGGCTGGACGTAACGCGCGAGACGCCGGCGCATACCATGTACGACGGCGTCGACTATGTGCCCGCCAAGGCGCCGGTGCTGTTGGGGCACCCATTTCGCTTCCATAGCCGGCGCTGGGCCTATCAACGGACCGATCTTGGCGGCGACCTTCGGTTGGATACCCGTTACGCTCTGGATCATCTTAGGCAATATATTCTTCGGCGCCGTTCACGATTTCGGGTCGCTATTGGCATCGATAAGGCACAAGGGCATGTCCATAGGAGGGATAATAGAGCTTAACGTGGGCACGGCCGCCAAGAGGTTGTTTTTGCTCTTCTCGTGGCTCACGCTCGTGCTCATCATAGCGGCCTTCGCCAACATTGTGGCGGATACCTTCGTCTCTACGCCTCAGGCGGCTACGGCATCGCTTTTGTTCATGCCTCTTGCTGTGGCATTCGGATTTGCCATATATAGGCGCAACGCCCCGCTGTTTTTAAGCACTATCGTAGGGGTGGTCATACTCTTCCTGTGCGTGGTATTAGGGGTCTATCTGCCTCTTCACCTTTCCAAAACCGCGTGGTTGATCATACTTTCGATTTATATTATCGCAGCGTCCATTCTACCTGTATGGTTACTGCTCCAACCGAGGGACTATTTGAACTCCTTTTTGCTCTACGCCATGATCTTAGGGGGCGTAATAGGCGTAATTCTATATCACCCCAGCATCCAAATGCCTGCCATAACGAGCTTCAAGGTTGGAACTCAATATCTCTTCCCCATGCTCTTTATAACAATAGCGTGTGGCGCCATATCGGGCTTCCATTCGCTC
>Ga0116169_1001217_pt1 | contig 22257 bp, 15 predicted proteins | sample AD_UKC130_MetaG_FD_89796 | JGI IMG/M metagenome (GOLD analysis project Ga0116169, IMG submission 89796) | Active sludge microbial communities of municipal wastewater-treating anaerobic digesters from Canada - AD_UKC130_MetaG | ecosystem: Engineered > Bioreactor > Anaerobic > Digestate | place...
ACGAAATAGCACCCTACTCCATGGGACCGATTGACGTCACGATTCCTTACGAAGACTTGAAACCGATTCTGAAGCCTGACAATATAATCGAACGTTTCTTTCCCAATAAGGAAAACAAAAAATAGAAAGTTTTTCATGATTTGCATGCAACAGCAAAAATTCCATTTAAAAATAACATCCGATGCAGGAAACAAATCAGAATAAGCTGTTAAATAAGTTAGCTAAAAGTGATTATAAATACGGCTTTACAACCGATATTCCTACCGAATACATCGAAAAAGGATTAAATGAAAAGGTGGTGAAGCTGATTTCGGAAAAAAAGAATGAACCCGATTGGCTGCTCGATTTTCGATTGAAGGCCTATCATCACTGGCTGACAATGAAGGCACCTACATGGGCGCATCTAAATATTCCTCCTATCGATTTTCAAGATATCATTTATTATGCTGCTCCTCAAAAGAAAAAAAGTCCCCAAACTCTGGATGAAGTCGATCCCGAATTATTAAAAACATTCGAACGGTTGGGGATTCCTCTTGAGGAACAAAAACAACTCGCAGGAGTGGCTGTCGATGCCGTTATGGATAGTGTGTCTGTAAAAACTACCTTCAAAGAAATATTGGCCGAAAAAGGCATTATTTTTTGTTCGTTTAATGAAGCAGTCCAACACCATCCCGACCTGGTTAGAAAATATCTCGGGAGTGTGGTTCCCTATAAAGACAACTTTTATGCTGCTCTTAATTCGGCAGTATTCAGCGATGGATCATTTGCTTACATCCCAAAAGGCGTGCGTTGCCCTATGGAATTATCTACCTATTTCCGCATCAATGCAGCAAATACCGGTCAGTTTGAGCGTACATTAATCATCGCCGACGACGATTCGTACGTGAGTTATTTGGAAGGTTGCACGGCCCCCATGCGGGATGAAAATCAACTTCATGCAGCAGTGGTGGAAATAATTGCCCTAGAAAATGCCGAAGTAAAATATTCTACGGTTCAAAATTGGTATCCGGGCGATAAAGAAGGCAAAGGAGGTGTTTATAATTTTGTTACAAAACGCGGAATTTGCAAAGGAAATAATTCCAAAATATCGTGGACTCAAGTAGAAACAGGATCGGCCATTACGTGGAAATATCCATCATGTATTCTTGCCGGCGACAATTCGATAGGAGAATTTTATTCTGTGGCGGTGACAAACAATTTTCAGCAAGCCGACACCGGTACCAAAATGATTCATCTCGGAAAAAATACCCGCAGTCGTATCGTAAGCAAAGGAATATCGGGGGGATATAGTCAAAATAGCTATCGCGGACTGGTGAAAATTGCAAAAAATGCAGACAATGCACGCAACCATTCGCAGTGTGACAGTTTATTACTGACAGACCACTGTGGTGCGCACACCTTTCCTTATGTCGATATACAAAATCCAACAGCTATTCTGGAACACGAAGCAACCACCTCAAAGATCAGTGAAGACCAGATATTCTATTGTAACCAACGTGGGCTGAGCGACGAAGAAGCCATAAGACTTATCGTGAATGGTTATGTAAAAGAAGTCGTAAACAAACTCCCGATGGAATTTGCGGTTGAAGCACAAAAACTACTGCAAATAAGTCTGGAAGGTAGTGTAGGATAAATTACTTAACACAAGAATAAATAAAAAACAGTTAAAGTTCGTATATTTGCACTCAAAAAGCTTGCAACAACTCAGATTCAATCATGACAAAAGAATTTAAACGTACACTTATTACATCGGCATTGCCGTATGCAAATGGTCCCATACATATAGGTCATCTTGCCGGAGTATATGTTCCGGCCGATATTTATGCACGGTATCTTCGTTTGAAAGGCGAAGAAGTAATTTTTATCGGAGGATCGGACGAACATGGTATTCCCATCACGGTGAAAGCACGCAACGAAGGCGTCACACCTCAGGATATTGTGGACAAATATCATCATTTAATCAAAGATTCGTTTGAACAATTCGGTATTTCGTTCGACATTTATTCTCGTACAACATCCAAAATCCATAAACAAACGGCTTCGGAATTCTTTTTGAAGTTATACGAAAAAGGAGAATTCATCGAAATGGAAACCGAACAATATTACGATGAGGAAGCAGGGCAATTCCTTGCCGACCGCTACATCATCGGTACTTGCCCCATTTGCGGATACGAACATGCTTACGGCGATCAATGCGAAGAGTGTGGCACATCGCTCACCCCTACTGATTTGATCAATCCCAAGTCGATGCTAAGCGGCAGCACTCCTGTCATGCGTAAAACCAAACATTGGTATTTGCCATTAAATAAACACGAAGAATGGTTAAGAAAATGGATCCTTGAAGAACATAAAGAATGGCGACCCAATGTATACGGACAATGTAAATCGTGGCTCGATCTGGGACTGCAACCTCGTGCCGTTAGTCGCGACTTGGATTGGGGAATTCCGGTTCCATTGAAAGGTGCAGAAGGTAAGGTGCTCTATGTATGGTTCGATGCTCCTATCGGATACATTTCAAATACAAAAGAATTGTGCTTGCAAAATCCCGAAAAATACGGTAACTGGGAAAAATGGTGGAAAGACCGCGATACACGCCTTATTCATTTTATTGGAAAAGACAACATTGTGTTTCACTGTATCATTTTTCCTGTAATGCTGAAAGCCGAAGGTACTTTTATCCTTCCCGATAATGTGCCGGCCAACGAATTCTTGAATCTTGAAGGAGAGAAAATATCCACTTCACGCAATTGGGCAGTTTGGTTGCACGAATACCTCGAGGATTTTCCGGGAAAACAAGACGTGTTGCGTTATGTCTTAACGGCAATTGCACCCGAAACCAAAGACAACGATTTCACGTGGAAAGATTTTCAAACGCGTAACAACAATGAATTAGTGGGAGTATTGGGAAATTTTATCAACCGTGTGTTGATTCTTACTCAAAAACATTTCGACAATAAAGTTCCTCCTCGAGGATCGCTTACCGATTACGACAAAAAGACGTTGGAAGAATTGGGCGATTTAAGAAAAGCTGTAGAAAAAAATCTCGATAATTTTCGTTTTCGCGAAGCTCAACAGGAAGCCATGAATTTTGCCCATCTTGGCAATAAATACCTGGCTGAAACCGAACCCTGGAAAACGATAAAAACAGATACAGACCAAACGGCAACCATCCTCAATACAGCCCTGCAACTTGTTGCAAACCTGTCTATCGTTTTTGAACCGTTTTTACCTTTTTCGGCAGAAAAAATACGTCGCTTTCTCCGTATCGATAACTTATCATGGAACCGTTTGGGCGATGCCGATATTTTACCTGTCGGACATGAACTTGGAAAATCGGAATTACTTTTCGAAAAAATCGAAGACGACATTATCGAAAACCAAATTCAACGCTTACTTGATATTAAAAAAGCAAACGAAGCAAAAGAATATAAAGCAAAACCCATTAAAGAAACTATTCCGTTTGAGGTATTCGAAAAACTCGATATCCGTGTAGGAACGGTATTGGAATGTGAGAAATTACCCAAATCGGATAAATTGCTTCGTTTTGTGTTAGACGACGGACAAGGGAAACGAACTATTGTTGCGGGCCTTGCAAAATGGTATCCTCATCCCGAAGAGTTAGTAGGTAAACAAGTGTGCTTTATTGCCAATCTCGAACCCAGAAAATTGCGCGGCATCGTGTCGGAAGGCATGATCCTTTCGGCAGAAAATCCCGATGGTTCGTCGGTACTCATTGAGCCGATGAAAAACGTATTCCCGGGAAGCCGGGTAGTGTAAAATAAACCGGCTATAACACCTAAAAATTAATTGTGCAGGGTGATTTCCGATTCACACTGCTATAAAAACATAATCCCAATGAAAAATTTTGTTCTTTCTAAAAAATTTTTGCCCGATTTGATTGCTATCGCGGCATTCGTGGTTTTATCTTTTGCCTATTTTTCCCCTGCCATTTTTGAAGGAAGGGTCATTGCTCAACACGATTCATTGGCTGCAATCGGACAGGGACAAGAGCAACGCGATTACATGGAGCGTCATAATGGCGAACGCACCCGCTGGATCAATTCCATGTTTTGCGGTATGCCTACGTATCAAATGTCGCCTACTTATAACTCTACTAAACCGCAGGATGCAGCTAAAAAACTTTACTCACTGTTTCTCCCCGATTATGTATACCTGCTTTTCATTATGCTGCTCGGGTTTTATATCCTTATGCGTGCATTCGAAGCATCGCCGTTGATTAGTGCACTAGGTGCTATTCTTTGGACTTTCTCTTCGTATTTCCTGATTATTATCGCTGCGGGACATATATGGAAATTTATTACGCTGGCTTACATACCGCCTACAATAGCAGGGTTGGTATATGCTTATCGAAAAAAATATATTCTCGGAGCATTGCTCGTCATGGTATTTGTCGCTTTTCAAATCTCCGCCAATCACATTCAAATGAGTTATTATTTTTTGTTTGTGATGTTTTTCATGGTGCTTGCATTTTTTGTCGATGCAATAAAAAACAAAACACTACCCCACTTTTTTAAAGCTACAGGAGTGATTGTCATAGCCGCAATCATTGGTGTTTTGGCCAATTCGTCAAATTTGTATCACACTTATGAATACTCCAAAGAAAGCATTCGGGGTAAATCGGAACTTTCGCATCACGGAGAAGCCAACAAAACCGATAACGGATTGGAACGCAATTACATTACCCAGTGGAGTTACGGCGTTGACGAAACATGGACACTGCTTATTCCTAATGCCAAAGGTGGAGCATCGGTTCCGCTTTCAGAAAACCCAAAGGCTATGAGCAAAGCGCGACCTGAATACCGGCAATTGTACGCACAAATCGGTCAGTATTGGGGAGAACAACCCGGAACCTCAGGACCTGTGTATGTGGGTGCTTTTGTGTTGACATTGTTTATATTGGGACTTTTTATCGTAAAAGGACCCGTGAAATGGGCGCTACTTGCCGGGACCGTTTTCTCGATTTTGCTTTCTTGGGGGAAAAATTTCATGGGGTTGACCAATTTTTTTATCGACAACATCCCTTTTTATAATAAATTTCGTACGGTTTCATCCATTCTTGTTGTAGCCGAATTTTGCATTCCGTTGCTTGCTGCTCTAACGATAAAAGAGTTAATTGAGAAGCCTGAAATTCTGAAAAATAACATGAAATACCTCTATATCAGTCTTGGACTCACAGGAGGTATTGCTTTACTGTTTACCCTTGCACCAAAACTCTTTTTTACCTCGTTCATCTCGAGCAGTGAAATGCAAGCTTTGCAAACCCTTCCGCCGGAGCATTTCCGTGCCATTGTAGATAATCTCACCGAAATGCGCATAGCCATGTTTACAGCAGATGCATGGCGGAGTGTTGCCATCATCATTATTGGCACTCTCCTACTCTACGCCATGATAAATCATAAATTGAAAGCTCAAACAGCAGTAGCATGCATCCTTGCCCTCTGCCTTATTGATCTGTGGACGGTAGACAAACGCTATCTGAACGACAGTCATTTTACTCATAAAACCGACATAGATCAATTTTTTACAAAAACACCTACCGATGAACGAATTCTTAGCGATACCACCAAACATTATCGGGTACTCAATATGGCTACCAGTACTTTTAACGACGGTATTACGCCTTACTGGCATAAATGCATCGGCGGATATCATCCCGCAAAATTGCGCAGGTATCAAGACCTGATCGATGTACATCTTTTTAAAGAAATGATGGCATTGCAAGACGATATCATTCGTACCCAAGGCCTGTTGGACTCGGTGGATGCCGAAGGATTTAAGGTGTTGAATATGCTGAACACCAAATGGATTATCATGCCGGCCGAAGGAGGCGGAACACTACCGATAGCAAATCCTTTTTATCAGGGGAATGCATGGTTTGTGGATAACATTACTTTTGTGAACAATGCCGATGAAGAAATCGATGCATTGGGTAAAATAGATTTACATAATCAAGCCGTTGCAGATAAACAATTTGCACCTCTTCTTGCCGGATTTTCCGTTACTCCAAAAGATTCCACGTCTGCCATTCGGTTGGTATCTTACGATTCCAATTTGTTCAATTATCGTGTTGATGCAAAGAAAGACGAATTAGCCGTTTTTTCGGAAATCTATTATCCTAAAGGGTGGCAAATCACCATCGACGAAAAGCCGGCAACAATGTTGCGAGCAAATTACACGTTGCGCGCACTGCCTGTTCCCAAAGGACAACACGAAATTGTGTTTAAATTTGATCCACCGAGCATCAAAATCACCGATACCATTGCCTATATCGCCCTTGCTATTATGCTATTAACGGCAATCGTGATAGCATGGAAGGAAATCAAAACGGTTTTACGCCAATAAAATCAAAAATTAAACTAAAGTTCAAAACCGATAGAATTGCGTAAACCATTCGTAAAATTTACGGATGCCGATTTCAAGTGGTGTAGAAGGTTTGTAGCCGAACTCTTTTTCGAGCAGTGAGGTATCAGCATAAGTGCTAATGACATCTCCCGGCTGCATACCCATTAATTCTTTTACGGCTTTTTTACCCGTAATGCTTTCGATGGTTGCAATAAAATCCATAAGTTTTACGGGCGACGAGCATCCCATATTGTATATAGCATACGGTATTTCGTTTTTGGGAGGTGAAGGGATAATTTTTAAAAGCCCCTCCACGATATCGTCGATATAAGTAAAATCGCGTTCCATGTTTCCGTAATTGAAAACTTTGATTGGTTGCCCTGTCAAAATTGCCGACATAAACAGCGAAGGAGCCATATCGGGACGCCCCCAGGGTCCGTATACAGTAAAAAAGCGAATTCCGGTAACCGGAATCTTATAGATTTTGCTATAAGTAAAAGCCATTAATTCATCTGCTTTTTTTGTCGCTGCATATAGGCTCACCGGTGAATCCGTACGATCCGATTCCTTATAAGGAGTTTTTGCATTTGCACCATAGACGCTACTGGAACTGGCAAAGACCAAATGCTCAACTTTATGCCGGCGACATGCTTCCAACAAGTTGATGAATCCCACAATATTGGAGTCGATATAGGCATAAGGATTTTCCAAAGAATACCTTACCCCGGCCTGCGCAGCAAGATGAACAACATGCGTAAAATTTTCGCGTTCAAATAAAGAATTCAGATGTTCTTTATCCATCAAATCTAATTTCATGAAGCGGCAAAATCTAAACAAGCTGCTTTGAACGTATTTGTTTGGTTTTATTTTTTTCTCCGGTATGCCGGTCTCGCGCAGGCGAGCATATTTTAGTTTCACATCGTAGTAAGCATTGATATTATCGATGTCAACTACTTCATGGCCACACTCTAACAACGCACGCGCAACATGATATCCAATAAATCCGGCAGCACCTGTAACCAGTATTTTCATTTTGTTGTTTTAAAAAATTACAATGACATAGTTGCCTATTTCAAAATAGGTTTTATCTTCAATTGCGGAATGCAATTCTTCATCTCTTTTTACTTTTTTCGTAGGAAGCATCAGAATTGCATTAGCCAAGGAATTATCCACTATATCTTCTTTTTCTACCATTTTCACATCCTCTCCAAAAAAAGCATCCATACTTTCTGCACGGTGTATGCCATAAACACAATAATTTGTAATATGATTCTCTTCTGCTAACGTTTTTGCCTGTTTACACAAATCGGCCACACCTATATAAGGATTTAATTGAGGCATGGAACAACCTAACACAAAAATCATCGATAAAATCCCGATAGACATTGTACATATGGACCGATAAATATTATTTTTTCGATATAATTGATAAATGACTATCAAACTGCTTATCGACAATATTCCCGCTGCAACAAAAATCAAGGGCTTACCTAGAAAAGCTGTTTCTTCCAAGCGGATCAAGTAGATTATTGCCGGTAATGCACAAGTAAAAATCGCCGCCGGAATAGTAATGGAAAGCTTTATCCACGGGTTTTGTTCGTCGAATTTATTCAGCAGCAACATCGAAAGATAAATGGCAAAAGGAAAAATGGGAAGCAGGTAATAATCCTGTTTCGAACTAAATAGAGACAACATTACAAAAGTGGAGCCGACGATGATTGCAAAAAAATGCTCGACGTCGGTATTGATTTTTTTCTTTAACCATCCTGCAATAATAAGCCCAATAACCAACAGCGACCAGGGAGCCAATGAATACCAGATTGTTATGGCGTAAAAGTAAAACGGTTCTTTATGATGAAAAGCATTAATTCCCCTATCGACGGTCTGATGTACGACCAGATCATATAAATATTCTTTTCCACCTTCCATATAAACTCCGGCAAACCAAATAACGCATCCTGTTAAAATGATCAACAGGCTTTTCCACCCCCAGTATCGTTGAATGGTATTTAATTGCCTTTTGTACAGTAAAAAAAGGAGGGTAGAAACAACAGGAATTAATATACCTACCGGCCCCTTTGAAAAAAGTGCCAAAAACACATACAACGGGAAAAGATATAAATCGTGTTTACGATGTTCTTGCTTGTAGATTTTATAAAAAGTATAAAGAGATAAAGTAATGAACATCACCATCAGCATATCCATACGGACGTACAGGGTAAACACCAAAAAAATCCGCCGGTCATTAACATAAGCAAGGGAAGATGTTCGTTCACACCATTTTCTTTCCGTATCCATTTGGTCATGGTTATAAGGGTAACAAGGGCAGGGATAAATGAAAGCAACGACAAAAACCACCTGCGATGACCGCCCAACAACACCTTGCCAATCATCATCAACCAAAAATATAAAGGAGGCTTATCTGTATAAATAACACCCTGATTTGTAAAAGTGAATATGTTTCCGTTGCGCAAAGCTTCATCCACAATACTCAGATACCGCAACTCGTTCATTAATGTTAAGTCGCGCAATATCATTGCAGGCAATAATGCAATAAACCAAACCAGATAAATGTGTTTAGTTTTCATCTAATTTTATTTTTTTGCTTTTATTCCCGATCATAATGTTTCTGATATACGCAACAAATCCGAATGATTGACCCAGCAACAAAACGGGATCGAGACGAAAAAAAGCATAGATAATAATAATTGATGAACCTATAAGACTCAACACCCAAAATCCAAGAGGAAGAACAGATTCACGATGATATAAGGAATAAACCCATTGATAAATAAACCGTAGAGAAAAAATTATCTGTCCGGTAGATCCAAAAATCAATAACCACAAAGGAATGTCTTTGTTGTGAAAAAATGTAAGGTCAAATGCCGATAGATCGCGAAGCATATACGCAATTGCTGCAAGAGGTGTAAGCAACAATACAACTTTAACCACACCGATAATCTTTTTCCAAAGCCCTTGTAAATTCAGGTTCCAAAGATAAACGTAATAGGATAAAAACTGCCCAAGAATAATGGCGAAATCGTTTCTGAGTACACCATAAACAAAAAGCAAATACGATCCCAGTATGCTCAATATCCAAAATGCAGGCGGAGAAAGCACTTTCTTTGCTTTTTCGGTAACAATCCATTGGTACAGCACTCGAGCAGAAAAAAAAAGTTGTGCCAGTAACCCAATTCCAAAAACCCAAATCTGAGTCTCTTGCATAATTACTCCAAATTGCTGTCATTCACAGCGTAATTGATATATCGTTTCTTCATCCATCGATAAGCAAAACAGTCGATAAAAGGCCCTGTCAGTCGATTCCATAAATGATAGTTGGATTTCCCGGCCATGCGTGGATAATGACGTACGGGAGTTTGCTTAACTTTTCCGTTTTGCAGCAGAATCAATGCCGGCATAAAACGGTGCATACCGTTGAAAAGTGGCATTTTTTTCGCTGCATCGGTATGCATGACTTTCAAAGGGCATCCTGTATCGGAAATGCCATCGTTGGTCATCATTCTTCGATAACTGTTTGCTATTTTCGATTGAAGATTTTTAAAAAACGAATCTTTACGGTTTGCTCTTATCCCCGTTACCATCTCATAATCTGCTATGTCTTTCAACAGAAGATTAAAATCTTCCGGATCTGTTTGCAAATCGGCATCCATATATCCCACATAATCTGAGAAAGTATAATCGATACCCGCTTTAAGTGCAGCACTGAGCCCGCGGTTCTTTTCAAGACTTAAATAAAAAAAATCATCGTTCCTCTCACATATCTCACGAATTCGATTTAAGCTATCATCCGTAGAGCCGTCGTTTATAAAAAGCACACACGCAGGATAGATCGATTTCGGAAGAAAGTGTTGCAATTTTTTTTCCAGAGCATAGATGTTGTCTTCTTCATTATAAACAGGAACAAGAATAGTAAACCTATAATTTTTTGTTCGATTTTCCACTACATCCATTTTGTTTTTAAGTGGTGAGCCATATAAAGCATGTATACATTAAGGTGTCTGCCTTGACTTCGTCCTGCAAAATTAGTAAAAAAACGAAAAGGAACACAATTCAGAGGATTGAATTTACACATACAATAAAGATTATAATCCCAATTGCCGATAAGCTTCCTGCAATAGTTCCTCATTGTCGGCAATCAATAAAACAATATCACCTATCTCAAGAGAGGTATTTCCTCGTGGAACTAAATATTCACCGCTGCGCTTTATCATGGTGACCAACACTTTATCAGGTAATGAAAGGTCTGACAGTCTGTTACCGTTTTTAATCATTTCTTCTGTTATCACTATTTCCGCCACTGCCGAATTGATTTCATCCGACAAATCGATGTCAAATTCTTTTAGTTGAGGTTTGCTCGTTTTACTGTTACGGTCGGCTAAACCGAGCCACTCTGCCATCAGCGGAACAGATGTTCCCTGCAAGAGCAAAGAAAGTATGGTTATGAAGAAAACAATATTAAACATAGTTTCAGCCTGCTGTACCCCACTAATCCACGGATACGTGGCAAAAATGATGGGTACTGCACCACGTAATCCAACCCAAGCAACAAATGTTTTTCCTTTGAAAGGAATTTTTTTAAACGGCATTAAAAGAGCAAAAACCGAAACCGGACGTGAAACAAAAATCATAAACAGGCCAATCAAAATTCCAACGCTGGCTATAGGCAACAGCTCGTGCGGATTAACCAATAAACCCAACGTTAAAAACATAATGATTTGGAATAGCCAAGTGAGCCCGTCAAAAAATCTCATCATGCTGCGTTTATACACAAAGCGTTGATTTCCAATCAAAAGACCACCTATATAAACAGCAAGATAGCCGTTACCTCCCAAAACGGATGAAAAACCAAACATAAAAAGCATAATTGCAACAAGCAATACCGAATATAAACCCTCGTAATCCAAATAAATATGATTAATAAGATAGACGGCTAATCTACCCAATATTACCCCTACCAGTACACCGATAATAAATTGTTGAAAAAAAGAAAGTACAATTTTTCCCGGTTGAATCTCTGTAGACTGTAAAAGCTGGATGCAGAGGATCACCAACATATAAGCCATCGGATCATTACTCCCACTTTCCAATTCGAGTAAAGGGCGAAGATTGTGCTTAATGGTTAATCCTTTCGACCTCAAAATGGAAAAAACGGAAGCAGAATCGGTTGACGACATGATACTTGCCAAAAGGAAAGATTCGACAAGTGAAAAAGTAACAGTTTGTATCACGTTGTTTGTCAACCAATAAATGAATATACCGGTAAAGAATGCTGTAAGCAAAACGCCGGCTATCGATAAAATTACTCCCGGAAGGACCACCGGTCTTATTTCCGAAAAGCGGGTATCCATCCCCCCGGAGAAGAGAATAATGTTTAAAGCGATAATCCCGATATACTGGGCTTGATGAGGTGATCGGAATTCTATTCCTATTCCGTCACTCCCAACAAAAATACCCACTAAGAGAAATAACAACAAAGCAGGGATACCGAAACGATATCCCGTTTTGCCAACAATAATACTAATGAAAAGCAGAATAGCAACTCCTAGCAAAAATATTTCGAACGAAAATGTCATAAATGTTTTTTATCCGTAAAAAAGTAATTTCGCCATAAAGTTAAAATTTTTTCTCGTTTTTCCCTTTGTTTGGTTGTTTTTTGACAAAAATCGAAATTACTTTATTCTCACATTCACAATACGAGTGGGAGGTAATTCGCGGTTGCGTTTATCAACAGCAGCTACAAGATGATCGGCCAATTCGGAAAAAGCCCTACCGGTAATGCTGTCGGCATTAAGTGCCACCGGCATACCCTCGTCGCCGCTCTCGCGTATGCTTTGTACAATAGGTATCTGACCCAAAAGTGCATAACCATATTCTTCTGCCAAGCGCTTGCAACCGTCTTTTCCAAAGATGTAATACTTATTTTCGGGAAGCTCGGCCGGTGTAAACCATGCCATATTTTCTACCAAGCCCAGAATAGGAACGTTTACTTTGTCGCCCGTAAACATACTGATTCCCTTTCGTGCATCGGCAAGAGCCACTTCTTGAGGTGTACTAACAATCACCGCACCCGTAATGGGTATGGTCTGAACGAGAGTTAAATGAATATCGCTGGTCCCGGGAGGAAAATCGATAACAAAATAATCCAATTCACCCCAATCGGCGTCTCTGATAAGTTGTTTCAGCGCATTACTTGCCATAGCACCACGCCACACGACAGCACTTTCTTTTTTAACAAAAAAACCGATCGAGAGCATTTTTATGCCGTAGTTTTCAATCGGAACAATCAAATCCCTACCGTCTTTATTCACAAGCATGGGTGTAGCATCTTCAACACCTAACATTTTCGGCACCGAAGGTCCGAAAATATCTGCATCGAGCAGCCCGACCTTATATCCCTTCATGGCGAGTGCTACCGCTAGATTCGTACAAACTGTGCTTTTCCCTACGCCGCCCTTTCCGGACGCTACGGCAATGATGTTTTTCACACCTGTGAGCAATTCAGGCTGTGAAGGACGAGGCGGTTGTTTGTATTTTACCGATATATTTCCTTTGATATCGATGTCTTTGTCCACATAAGTCAAAACAGCCTGTTCGGCCATTTTAACAAGCGATTTGATAAACGGATCATTAGGTCTTTCCGCTATAAGAGAAAAACTTACTTTATTGCCTTCAATACGAATATTGTCTGCCACCATTCCTGCAGAAACGATATCTTGCCCTGTCCCGGGATAACGAACATTTTTAAGTGCATCAAGAATGAGTTGTGGATATATTGTCATAATTTAATTTATTGTTTATCTATTTAATAGAGATTAATTTTGAATCTTTACTTCCGTATAATTAAAAATAAGTTTTGCATCATTTATATAGGAGTGCTCCGCTTGTAACTACGATAATTGTCACGTTCGATTTACACCTCGGGTTCCAACCAATCTTCCTTTTTCGGACATCGAAATACAATATACTTGATGTTTAAACCACGTGAGAGCCATTGTTGTTCATAAAAAGTTTGAATATGCAATATTTTGTCGTCAATTCCCGAATGATACAGATCGTTTGTGTCAAAAAGAACTTCCAGCCCGTTTTCTTCAATCATGGCTTTCGTATACATATAGAGAAAATCGCTGTCGGTTTTCAAATGAATCCTACCTTCGGGTTTAAGAATACAACTATACTCTTTCATAAAGCGTGTAGAAGTCAACCGTTTGTTTGTTTTTTTCATTTGTGGATCGGGAAAAGTAATCCATATCTCTGAAACTTCGTTTTCTGCAAAAAAATAATCGATAAATTCGATTCGTGTCCTCAGAAAAGCTGCATTAGTGAGATTTTCTTCGAGAGCTTCAGTAGCGCCCTTCCACATGCGTGCACCTTTTATATCGATGCCGATAAAATTCTTCTCCGGAAACCATCGAGCTAACCCGACTGTATATTCGCCTTTCCCACAACCCAGTTCTAATACCAGCGGATTATCGTTGCCGAAATAGGTATACCACTTTCCTTTCAATGGAAAACCTTCTTTTTTCAGCACTTCAAATGAATATTGAAAAACATGAGGATAAGTTGCCATGTCGGCAAATTTAGATAATTTATTTTTCGCCATTCCAAATTACTCTTTTTTTCTTTTTTGCAAAATTACGAATTTAACGCCAATTGTAAATCATTTGTTTTTTTATATCGTCATTTTTTCGACAAAAAATACTCTAATTTAAATTTTATCTATACCTTTGCCAAACAAAATAATCAATAAATTTTTTTATAGTATGAAAGTAAAGGATATAATGACACGACTCGAAGCCAAATATTCCAACGAAAAAGAATATTTGCAAGCAGTAAGAGGAGTACTTTCTACAATTGAGGAGATTTATAACGAGCATCCCGAATTTGAAAAGGCATGCATTCTTGAGCGACTGGTTGAACCCGACCGTATTTTTATATTTAAAGTACCCTGGGTGGACGATCGTGGTGAAATTCATGTGAATACCGGTTATCGTGTGCAATTCAATAATGCAATAGGTCCTTACAAAGGAGGAATTCGTTTTCATTCTTCCGTTTCGCTTTCCACATTAAAATTCCTCGGTTTCGAACAAATCTTTAAAAATGCTTTGACTTCTCTTCCGTTAGGTGGTGCTAAAGGAGGATCAGATTTTAGTATTCGCGGACGTTCCAATGCTGAAATTATGCGTTTTTGTCAATCATTTGTGTTGGAATTGTGGCACCATATCGGACCCGATACTGATGTTCCTGCCGGCGATATTGGCGTAGGTACGCGTGAGATTGGCTACATGTACGGCATGTATAAAAAACTGGCACGTGAAAATACGGGTACTTTTACCGGTAAAGGCTTGTCTTATGGCGGATCGCTTATTCGTCCTGAGGCAACCGGTTTTGGTGCTTTATATTTTGTAACGCAAATGTTGCAGCAACGCGGTATTGATATTAAAGGAAAAACTGTTGCAATTTCGGGTTTCGGCAACGTGGCATGGGGCGTTGCACTAAAGGCAACACAGCTGGGAGCAAAAGTGGTAACAATCTCCGGCCCTGATGGCTATGTTTACGATCCGCAAGGTATCAGCGGGGAAAAAATTGATTATATGTTGGAACTTCGGGCTTCAGGAGAAGATATTGTTGAACCCTATGTGGAAAAATTCCCGGAAGCTGTATTTTATCCCGGAAAACGTCCGTGGGAACAAAAGGTGGACATCGCAATGCCATGTGCCATTCAGAATGAGTTGGATGAGAATGATGCCCGCAATTTAATCGAAAATAACGTTCTATGTGTGGCTGAAGTATCGAATATGGGTTGCACAGAAGAAGCCGTTGATTTGTTTCTCAAACGCCAAATGCTGTTTGGACCGGGCAAGGCTGTGAATGCCGGCGGAGTAGCTACATCGTGTTTGGAAATGGCACAGAATGCCATGCATCTAAACTGGTCGGCAGCCGAAGTGGATGAAAAATTGCGATACATCATGTCTAACATTCATGATCAATGTTTGAAATACGGAAAAGAAGAAGACGGATACATCAATTATGTGAAAGGTGCTAACATAGCCGGTTTCATGAAAGTAGCCGATGCTATGATGGCGCAAGGAGTCATATAACAAAAATTAATCGATAGTAAATGATGCCGTTTCTTTACCGGCTAGCCAAAGTTTTTTATGAACAATACGAAAATACCTTGCACGAGCATACATTTGTTTTTCCCAGCCGTCGTGCAGGTATTTTCTTTCAAAAACATTTAACCGATATTTCCCCAACCCCCCTTTTTTCTCCTACCATCCTTACCATTCAAGAGTTATTCGAAGAGCTTTCCCCTTATCAAACCGGCGATAAAATCGGTATGCTGATAATTCTATACAACGAATATGTAAAAATCAGCCAATCGAACGAATCGTTTGATGATTTTCTCTATTGGGGTGAGATGTTGTTGAACGATTTTAATGACGTCGACAAATACTTGATTGACGCAAAGCAACTTTTTCACAACGTGCAAGATTTGAAATTGCTGGATGCCGACATGTCATACCTCTCGGAGCAGCAAATAAATGCCATTCGTAATTTTTGGGAACATTTTATTCCCGCAGATGGCAACGATACCAAAAAAAAGTTTCAAGAAACATGGCAGATTTTGCTCGAACTTTATACGGCTTTTCGCAACGCTCTCCATGAGAGAGGGTATGCTTACGAAGGAATGCTATTTCGTGAAGTTGCAGAACGTGCCAAAGCAAACGAAGATTTACATCTCCGTTTTAAAAATATTGTATTTGTTGGATTAAATGCTTTGACTCCCACTGAAACCATATTACTGGAATATCTCAAAAATCGAGGAATCGCCGATTTTTATTGGGATTACGATTCGCCATTCGTCCGCGATAAGCAGAACAAAGCATCTTTTTGGGTAACAGGTAATTTACTGCATTTCCCTTCACAGTTCGAAACAGAACAAGCCACTGAATCCGAAGAAAAAAGGAAACAAAAAATTGAACTTATTGGCGTTCCTTCAGCTGTTGGTCAAGCAAAACAAGTCGGCACTATTCTTTCTCAACTTATTGCATCGGGAACTATAGATCCTGACGAAGCCATTAATACGGCAATCGTTCTGCCGGACGAAAACTTGCTATTGCCGGTACTCTACTCCATTCCTCAGGATATCACAAAAATAAACGTAACCATGGGTTACGGTCTATCGCATTCGTCTATTGCAAGTCTTGTCGAACATATTGCCGATTTACAGCGCAATCTTCGAAAATTGGATAACGGAATTGCCTTTTATTATCGGTTTGTGCTCGCTATTCTTCATCATCCATTGATAATGCATTCGGCAAAAACAGAAACCGAAACCCTCAAAACACATATCGCAGAAAATAATCGAATCCTTATCTTCGAATCGGAAATTCCTTCTCATCCTCTATTGAAGCTCGTTTTCAGACCTATTACTCAATGGGAACAAATTGCCGAATATCTGCAATCTGTTTTGGTTTTTCTTTATAACTGTTTAACCGAAGAAAAATATTCGGAAGAGGAAACAAAAAAAACAACGCATTCTGTTGATTTAGAGCGCGAATTCATTGTTCAGTATTATAAATCGATAACCCGATTACAGGAAACTCTTGGCGAAGTAAAGACGTTATCGGTCGACACTTATTTTCGTTTATTGAAACAATTGACGCAAAATCTCAGCGTACCCTTCAGCGGCGAACCGTTATCGGGCTTGCAGATCATGGGAGTTTTGGAAACACGTGTTCTCGATTTCGAAAATTTGATCATACTCTCAATGAATGAAGGTGTTTTTCCTCAGAAAAAATCGCTAGGCTCATTTATTCCTTTCACCTTGCGTAAGGGATTCGGATTGCCTACTTACGAACATCAGGAAAGCACCTATGCCTATCATTTTTATCGGCTAATTAACCGTGCTAAACGAATATTCATGCTCTATGATACCCGTACGGAAGAATTGCAAACAGGTGAAGTAAGCCGTTACTTTTATCAATTAAAATACCTGTACAACAACTATTTCGATATCGAAGAACATGTGCTGACCTATGATGTAAGCGCTCCCGATATATCGCCTATTGTGGTGGCTAAAACGCCACGCGTATTACAAAAACTGGATGCTTTTAAAGCAGGAGGCAACAACTATTTGTCGGCTTCTTTAATTAATCACTACATCACCTGCCCGTTACAATTTTACTTTTCTGCCATAGAAGAATTATCTACGAAAGAAGAAGTACAAGAATCGGTCGAGGCCGAAATTTTCGGAACCATCTATCACAGCCTGATGGAAAATATATATCGTCGATTCATTGGAAAAACCGTAACACCCGATGCGTTGACTTCTTTAGCCGAAAATGACGCTTATTTGACTGAATTACTCGAAAAAACTTTTGCCGAACATTATTTCAAGAATAAAGATCGTCCCCAACCCTTACAGGGACAATATTTCCTTATAGGCGAAATATTGCGAAGTTATGTAAAACAAACCTTGGAAGCAGATAAACAATTCACCCCATTTCAATACATTGGAGCTGAATATAGATTCAAAAGCATTTACCACGTAACAGATAATTTATCGGTTAACTTTAAAGGGATCATTGATCGTATCGACCAAATAAAAGACGAATATCGAATTATCGACTACAAAACCGGAAGCGGAACGACAAACTTTAACGACATTCCTCAATTATTCGATTCATCAAAAAACAATCGCCCTGCCCATATTTTTCAGGTTTTTGTGTATGCTTTGTTTTATGCAAAAGAAAATCCGGAAAAAAAACTCTCTCCGGCAATCTATTATTTGCGATCAATTTTTAATCATTTTGATCCTTCGGTGACTTGCCAAAAACAAAAAATAGAGGATATTTCTGTGTTTTTTGATGAATTTACTCGTCTGTTTAATACTTGCCTCGAAGAAATTTTTGATGAAAAGATTCCATTTACCCAAACGCAACAGGAAAAAAATTGCCAATGGTGTACTTTTAAAGGTGTTTGCGGACGATAAAAAGTCGATTTGTCTAAAATTATGGCCTTAATTTGATTGTAAATTTTTATATTTGTCGAGACATTTAAATAATCTCATTTTTTATGGACACCTACAAAAGACACCTTTTAATTACCGGAGGAGCGGGATTCATTGGTTCTCACGTGGTACGATACATGGTAAACCATCACCCCGATTATCAAATCGTAAATCTCGATAAGTTGACCTATGCAGGGAATCTGGAAAACCTGAAAGATGTTGAGGATAAACCCAATTACACTTTTGTAAAAGCCGATATCTGCGATTTTAAAGAGATGCAGAGGATTTTTTTGGAATACCACATCGATGGGGTTATTCATCTGGCAGCCGAAAGTCATGTCGATCGTTCCATAACCGATCCATTTTCATTTGCTAAAACCAATGTAATGGGTACGTTGAATTTATTGCAAGCAGCAAAGCAAGCATGGGAACCCGACTATACAAAAAAACTTTTTTACCACGTTTCTACCGATGAAGTTTATGGAGCTTTACAATTCGATGATCCGCCGTTTACAGAAGAAACCAAATATGACCCCCATTCGCCCTATTCAGCATCCAAAGCCTCTTCCGATCACTTTGTACGCGCTTATCACGATACGTATGGGTTGCCAATCATTATTTCCAATTGTTCCAACAATTACGGTCCCTATCAGTTTCCTGAAAAACTGATTCCTTTGATTATCAACAATATTCTTCACAATAAATCGTTGCCCGTTTACGGAAAAGGTGAAAATGTTCGCGATTGGCTTTATGTGGAAGACCATGTTCGTGCAATTGACCTGATTTTTCATAAAGGAAAACCGGGTAATACCTACAATATCGGAGGATCTAACGAATGGAAAAATATCGATTTGATTAACGTTGTCATCGACATTACCGATCGGCTGTTGGGACGTCCGCAAGGCACATCAAAAAAACTCATCACATTTGTTGCCGATCGAGCAGGACACGATTTGCGCTACGCTATCGATTCATCGAAACTAACAAAAGAGCTTGGCTGGGAACCTTCCTTAACATTTGAGGAAGGGATTGAGAAAACCGTTCGGTGGTATCTCGAAAACCAAGATTGGCTTGAAAATGTCACAGACGGTAACTACCTGCGATACTATGAAGAAATGTACGCAAACAGATAAAAGTTATTGGGCTTAATTTGAACTTAGCAACTTAATATTCTTTTACCGTCTTCGACTTCGGTGATGGTAACTTTAACGGCATGGGGAGGAAGAAGAGGTTCTACCAATTCCGGCCATTCAATAAAACACAAGTTGCCGCTATAAAAATAATCTTCGTAACCAAAATCGAAAACTTCTTCAAGCTTGTTGATGCGATAAAAATCGAAATGATACACTACCTCACCTCTATCGGTATGATACTCATTGATAATCGCAAAGGTAGGACTAGTAACCATTTCGCGCACACCCATTTCTTCACAAACAGCTTTAATAAAGGTGGTTTTTCCCACCCCCATCGAGCCATAAAAAGCAAAGACCTTATTATCACCAATTTCAGACAAAAACCGACGGGCTGCCTGATGAATTTCTGAAATATCATCAATTTCTATATACATTTTTTGTTTATTTTGAAGAGAAACATTTTTTGAATCATATATCCATTTCTCTCGCATACAACATGAAAAAATATTTTTACTTTTTGTGTTACTACAAAAGTAAAGCTTTTCACTTTATTATGGAGCCCCCCCCTCTATAATTTTCTATCTCATGTTGTAATTTATAAGTTGAATCCCCTAATTAATTTAATTTTTTTCGTTTCTTTGTAAACAATACAACCTTAAACTTTTAATTTTAAACATTATGGGGCTTTCATCTGAATTAAAAACATTTTTACTGCGAGGGAATGTAGTTGACATGGCAGTAGGTATTGTAGTTGGTGCTGCATTTGGCAAAGTAGTAACTTCGTTTGTGAACGACATCCTCATGCCGCCTATCTCGTTGCTTTTGGGAAATACCAATTTTTCGGATTTGAAAATTGTTTTAAGGAAAGCAGCAACTGAAGGTATGGAGATTGTTACACCGGCTATTACATGGAATTATGGTAATTTCTTTCAAACCGTCATTGATTTTCTTATTATTGGGACAGCCATCTTTTTTGTGATTAAAGCAATGAACACACTTAGTCGTAAAAAGGAGGAAAAACCGGTTCCTGCGCCTCAACCTAGTAACGAAGAAAAATTACTTGCGGAAATTCGTGATCTGTTGAAAAAAAACAATTAAACGCAATTTAGATTTATCTTCTCAAAAAAATAATTATAAAACCTGATTTTTTTTACAGGCTTTACAAGAGATTATCTCGAAAATTTTATATAAATTTGCGTCTGCAATTAAGATGCAATGCCTTTTTAGCTCAGTTGGTAGAGCAATTCATTCGTAATGAATAGGTCTGGGGTTCGAGTCCCCAAAAAGGCTCAATTTTTTCTTCTAATCTTCAACAAAAACAAATTATCTTTTTCCAATTGAAAAATTTGAAAATTCAGTAAGAGTTTCCTTTAAGGGCTCTTTTTCAAACTTTAGTACAGTTGGATTTTTTTATTTTTTTTATGTATACAATTCATTCGCTTTCCGCAAACAAAAAAATCAGATTTTCTTTTTCTGCAACTAAAATGAAAGTAGCCATAAAACAAATTTTTATAGCTGCTCTGTTATCCATTCCCATGATCTTATCAGCTGAAAATGACGAACAAATAGATTCATTGAGGGTAATTCATCTAGAAGAAGTGAAAATTTATTCCCACAAAGAAACAATATCGCAACAAATGCCTGTTTCTTCAACAGTTATTACTCCCAATGTGATAAACGGAGCACAAATGTATTCCATTAGAGATTTAAGCGTATTTGTTCCTAATTTTTTCATACCCGATTACGGTTCAGCCATGTCCACTGCGCCCTATATTCGCGGTGTGGGCTCCCGCAGCACAGGTCAGTCCATGGCTTTGTATGTCGACAATGTTCCATATTTTGAAAAATCGACTTTCGATTTCGATTTTTACGATATTCGGCAAATTGAAATTTTACGTGGCCCCCAGGGAACACTCTACGGACGTAACTCCTTGGGGGGAATAGTTAATATTTATACCCTCTCTCCTTTTGATTATCAGGGAACAAAATTTTCTGTAACAGGAGGAAAATATGGACTTGGAAAAGTTCAGGTAGCATATTACGATAAAATCAACGGAAAATTTGCCTGGTCTATAAGCGGGTATTACAACCATATCGATGGCTTTTTTACCAATTTGTATAACAATAAAAAGGCCGATGATAAAACATCAAGTGGCGGAAGGGCTAAAATAGAATGGCTTATCCGTCCGAATTTTCGTACACAATACATTTTCAATTACGACTATGTTGATCAAACGGCCTATCCTTATGGCTTGTACGATCCTTCAACGGGTAATGTTGCTCAGCCCTATTATAACGACGACAACAGCTATTCGCGCTCAATGGTGAATAATAGTTTACTGATCGAATATACAAACGATAAAATACAGCTGACATCATCTACTTCACACCAGTATTTTTCGGACGACATGAAAATGGATCAGGACTTTTCACCGAAATCGTATTTTTCGCTCAATCAATGTCAAAAACAACAGGCTTTCAACGAAGAAATCGCATTAAGATCAAAAACAACAAGCAACTATCAATGGAGTTTTGGATTAACTTCTTTTATTCAACATTTGGATACGGATGCACCGGTAGCATTTAAAAAAGACGGGATAACCGACATTCTTCAACCGGTTTTTGATCTGGCTGCAGCAGCAGATGCACCTGTAATGACGATCACGGATAGCATTATGGATATTCCGGGTACTTATGACACAAAAACTTGGGGTGGTGCATTATTTC